>Ga0207124_1048_pt1 | contig 18718 bp, 14 predicted proteins | sample Alteio_BWMinHeat_37_FD_153506 | JGI IMG/M metagenome (GOLD analysis project Ga0207124, IMG submission 153506) | Enriched cells from forest soil in Barre Woods Harvard Forest LTER site, Petersham, Massachusetts, United States -... | ecosystem: Environmental > Terrestrial > Soil > Temperate forest >... | reverse complement strand
CATAAGGCGGGATAGTTACCGTTAAATTGCTTCCGGTCGCCGCACTCGGCGTGACCCGAACCATCCCATTGCCGGCTGTTGTGAATAGAACCTGATGATCGGAGAAGTTCGATGTGAATCCCGTTCCGGTAATTGTCAGAACGCTGCCTGGGACGACGAGAGCCGGGAACACTGCAGTGATCAATGGGGTCGGCATATTGGGAAGCATCCGGCCGGCAAACAACGCGAGCGACAGCGCATCACCAATGTTCGGTTCCCCGCTCAGATTGATGTCCGCGACGCTGTTGGGCAGCAGAGGTTGTATGATGCCACCCACGATCAGCGCCGCCACCAGAGCATCTGCGATATTCACGCTCCGGTCGGAATTGATGTCGCCCCGCTCGATCACTCTCAGACTTATGGCATTTGATTCCTGTCCGCCGGCGTTCGTTACTGTGACAAGAGTCACTCCGGCGGTGCTCAGTACGGACGTGGGTACGGACGCGCTCACCTGAGATGTGCTGATAAAGGAAGTGACGAGAGCTTTCCCTCCTATGGCCACCTGGCAGCCCTGCTGAAAGTTCTGGCCATTCACGGTTAGCGTGAATGGCCCACCGTATAGCGGAGCCGCCGCGGGCAACAAGCCCGGCGCGGGGGCCATGAGCGAATTGATGGCAGGTGTTGGGATGCTCTGACCGAAGCCTCTTGTCGAAAGCAGTAGAGCGGTCAACACTATGAGCGCACGGGATCCGTTGAACATTGATAATTGGAGCCATTTCTGCGGGCAAACCCAACAAGCTATTCCCAGCCGTGTCGGTGAGGGAGACTATTGCCAAAAAGGGGGCAAGATCTGTGCAGTATTGCACGTGGGTTTTTGACGAAGTGTGTCAGCCGCAACTATTTGGCAGGTCTCGCGTGCTCCAGGGATAAAGCGACCAGATCCGCGACATTGGCTTCACCCACACACATAACGGTATCCGCACCGCCCCAATAGATTTTCACGGTTCCATCGGACTCGGGAACAGCACCACAAGTGAATACGACGTTGTGGACATATCCGGTGACTTCCCACGGGTCTTCCGGCTGCAAAATCCACGAGTCACCCACACCGATAATTCTCGCCGGGTTGTGCAGGTCGTGAAGAGCGACCCCCAGGCGATACACCGATCCATCCATCGTCTGGAAAACTCCGTGATAGATTGACAGCCATCCTTGCTCCGTTTTGATCGGCGGAGCGCCGGGACCGATCTTCATTTCATCCCAGTGATAGGGTTCAGGTCTCATGATGAGCTGCGATTCGCCCCAAAAACGCAGATCCGGAGAATAGGAGATCCAGATAGACCAGGGAGCGATTTCCGAATGCGGACGGTCCAGCCTGGCATAGAGCCCGTCAAACTTCTCGGGAAAAATCACCACGTTCCGATAGTCCGCCTCCGTGATGAGAGAGATCCTTTCCATCTGACGGAAGTCCGTCGTCTTTGCCAGTGCGATCCGCACTCCATTTCGCGAGTAGGCGCTGTAAGTGATGACGTATTCACCATCCAGGCGCGTCACGCGTGGATCCTCCACACCAAATTCCTCATAGGCGGCGAAAGGTCCATCTCGCGCCGGTGTCAGGAACGGCTGTGGATCGGCCGCGAAGTGGAATCCGTCGGAACTGCGTGCCAATCCGATGATGGACCGTCCTGTTCGGAGATGGGAGCGGAACAGCATGATGTATTCGTTCTCATGCTTCACCACCGCTGCGTTGTGGACAGTTTCTACCGCGTACGGGATCTCGTCCTTTGTGAGGATGGGGTTGTGGGCGTATCGTCTGACAATGTCCGGCTTCATGATCGTCCCTTATTTTCGAGTTCAAAAATTGTGGAGTAAACTCGTTCGTACGCCTCCACCATCGTCTCGATCGAGAAGCGCTGCTGGATTCGCTGCCGGCAGGCGTTGCGATCAATTTCAGAAAGGCGCTCCAGCGCTTCCGCCGCCTCGTGGACGTTGTTGACCAGAAACCCCGTCTGCCCGTCTTTGATGACCTCACGGCACGATCCGAGGTCCATTGCGACAACTGGCACACCGGCGGCATTGGCTTCCGCCAGCACAAGTCCGAACCTCTCAGGGATTGTATTCAGGTGAAGTAGCGCTCGGGCCCGAGCGAACAATGCATTCTTGCCTGGCACGTCCACCGGTCCGATGTAGCGAATCTTCTGATCAAGATGCGGCGCCACCTGCTCTCTGAAGTAAGCCTCATCTTGAATAATCCCGGCGATGAGTAATGGCAGCCCGCTCAGACGAGCAACTTCGATGGCCAGATGGACGCCTTTATCCGGGTGGATTCGCCCAAGAAAAATCAGGTCCTCTCCACTCCGTTCCTGAAGCGGATACAGCGCGAGATCGATTCCGTTGTACACGGTCGCCAGGTAGTTCAGCTCGGGCGCGCGATCCGAGTCGCTGATGGAAACAAAATACCCATCACGGTACTTCCGATAGACGGGCAGGATCTGAGCACACGAAAATCCGTGGATGGTGGTGAGGACGGGTGTTTGGACCAGCCGCGTGTAGGTCAACGCCATGAAGTCGTAGTGGCTGTGGATTAAGTCGAACTCTGCAGCGTGTTCGAACGCTTCGGAGATGTGCAGGTACTCGGCGACTTTGGGATCAATAGCGGAATCCTCTTCATAGCCCCGGTCGATCACAGCGTGCAAGTGGGCATGGGTCACAGAATCCCTGGTGGCGAACAAGGTCACGTCCCAACCACGGGCGACAAGTCCTTCGCTGATATTACTGGCTACGGTTTCCCAGGCTCCGTAGTGCCGTGGAGGCGTTCGCCATGCTACCGGCGCGAGAACGGCCAGTCTCTTAGCTGGCATTATCTTGAAAAACCTGCCGGCTCAACGCTGTCAGAAACCATATCGTGTTCCATGGTATTCCTACTGCATCGCGGCCAGTACTTCAGCGAGTGGGACTGTCGCAAAACCCGTGGCGTGATCGGCCAGACCATAGGGAATGATCAACTCGCCTTCGTGGAGCAGAGCGCCGCACGTATATACGACATTGGGCACATATCCTGCACGCTCGTTCTGATTCGGCTTGATCAAAGGCTCGCGGAGACGACCGATGACCTTGCTGGGATCGTCGCGATCCAGCAGAAACGCGCCAATGCAGTACTTTCGCATCGGGCCGACGCCATGGCTGAGCACCAGCCAACCCGCATCAGTTTCAATAGGTGATCCGCAGTTCCCAAGCTGGACCAGTTCCCACGAGAAAGTAGGTTTAAGGAGTACTGTGTATTCGTTCCAAAAGTGAACGTTGTCGGAAAACATCAGGGTGATGTTCTCATTGTCCTGGCGAGAGAGCATGACATAGCGGCTATTGATTTTTCTGGGGAAGATGGCCATGCCTTTGTTTTGGGCGGCCGGTCCATTCAAGGTAATGAATCGAAAGCGGAGAAAATCAGAGGTCTCCACCAGCTCCGGCATAACGACCTTGCCATCGAAGGCGGTGAAGGTCGCGTAGTAGATATGAGTCCCATCATCGTTCTGAAAACGTACGAACCGTGCGTCCTCGATGCCGTTGCGTTGCGAGGGTGTGGCTGGGAATAATATGCGCTCAGACAACTGCTGGTCCGGATGGAACTGGACCTCATAGTTAGACCGCGCCAACATCCAAATCCCCTGTGCTTCGTCTTGATCTGCTTTTGTCATTCCATCCGGCAGGCGGAACTGTTCGGCCTGGAGACTCGCGCGAAGCTCTTCCAGCGCGAACGAGTTTCCAAGTTTGCTTATGACCCGGCGCGTAAATTCACGGGTCAATCCAAGCTCACTGAGTTTCCGCGCGAACAGGCCCTTCCCATACAGGGGGTTTGGGATTTGACGCGGCTCGGTGAGGAAACCACTGGGCGTTGCCACCTCGATCCGATGATCGGGATGGATGATGCCGGTTCGAAACGTGATGGAAGAAATGTGCCCTTCTCCGGTAGCGCGCAGACTAAGAATGAACCGCAGGGAGCCAGCCGGCAGGCCGGTTTGATCTGGGTCCGGGACCATGGAGGGATTGAAGAGCGCAGCGGATTCAAGGGAGTATTCGGCCAGGAAATAGGAACCGATCAATTGCCGTCTTTCGTCGGAAAGTTGCTCGTCGGCCGGCAGCGGCTCGCGGACCTGTTCAAAGCGTTCTAGAAACACTTTGCGAATCTCCTGGTGCCGCTGGGAGAATTCAGCCGAGATTTCGCTTAGGAGGGCACAGACCTGGTCTTCCGGGAGCGACATGATCCTGCCGATGATACCGCTAACCCGTCGGTGGTCCCCCGGATTGAAGGGCCGCAGAAGAACGCGTGACTGGTTGGGCTTGAGTACGGTAGCGGTTCGCTTGAGCTTCGTGTTCATGGAGGCGCGATGGCGATGGTTTCCTTAAAGCTCGTCAGCATATTCGCGCCAGCGCAATCAAGATAAACGGCTGCACGCTGCGGTTACCAGATGTTAAGTCTTCATTTCGACGGGAAATACTTCTCGCACATCCTCTCCAGCGTGGATCCGATCAGGTTTCGATTTGGGTCGAATAGGCCCACTGGAAATTGGGGAGGGCAGACTTCGACGCCTTTCGCGCGATTCCGGAGCATTCTCGTGTAATCCATAGCGTATTCGTGCTCAATATCGTCGGAAATGCTCTGACAGTAAACAACGGCCTCCCCATTAAACCCAAGCAGGGAAGCACCGAATCCTGGGCCGAACTGTCTATTCAATTTAGCTCCTTAGACTCATTGGCTTATCTTCGGTTTCCGGGAGACCAATAGCGGGCAGTATGTGCGTTAGTTTTGATAGAAACTGTTCAAAAGTGCACACAAATAGAAAAATCGCCTTGCTCACCTCCTGCTTGTTTTTCTTGCCTTCGCGACGCCAGTGCTTGCGCTTTGCCATGACCTCGCGCATCCCCACGGTGATTTGCGTCGGACGCAACTCTGCGATGGGGACAGGCTTGAGAATTGGGTCGCGGACATTGACCATGCGTGCCTACTTAACTATATCGGGCACTGAGGATACGTTTGAAGGTGCAATCAGCGCTATTCGTGAGGAATTCATGGTAAGCTGTCGTCCTCTCTTCCCTGTCGATAGGCTTGCCGTTGATCGAGTGCTTCTTTGTCGAAAGCATTGCTCAGGCGAACAAGTATTCCCATCTGTGTGTCATTGGAGTCCACGACGCTTTCAAAAGACAAATTCGAAAGGACACGTAATGAAACCAAGTGACGATATCGAAGCGACTTTGGAGTTGACCAGCCTTGTGAAAGCCGGCCGGATCACCACAGAGCAGAGCGTAAACCTTCGGTCCCGAATCGACGCGATGAGTGGCATTGCCGGCGACTTCATCGCTGTCGTGGAGTCCGCTGCGAAATCCCCGAAATACACGCCGGGCGGAATCGCCGACTTCGCCGAAATGAACCGGGCCACGGCGCTGAATGCACTGGACGCGATCGAAAAGGACACCGTCGCGGTGCTGGATCAGCGGATAGCCGATGACGTCAAACTGCTTTCCAGCGCGATCCCTGGAACTTCCGACTATGAGATCGAATCTGAAACGCGAGGAGTTCTCATGCGAATGGATCCTCTCGAGCGCAGACTTGCCTATCTGAAGGCTGCACGGGATGGCTGGGATCCCGTACTCGAGCGAGCCGTTGAGAATGCACCCCAACTGCTAGAGATTGTCTCATTGGGTGTCATCGCGCAAGGCCGCGATGAACGAATCAAGCGGACCAACCCGGCGCAATTTGCAAAGCTGGAAAACGTGCGCGAGCATCGCCGCGTGACCGCTTCGTACCTCTCTCGATCGCGCAGCCGGATCAACGCCTATCGGTCCGTCTGACCATCTCAGTAATAATCTGAATCCGGGCATCATTTGCAGAAAGGAGAGGTCATGGCAGATTCCTCTGAATGGGCTAAAAAGGTAGCCGCCGAATTCAAGAGAAATGCGGAAGCAGACAGGCGGAAACGGGAAACATTTGTAGCAGAGCGAAAATTCAAATCATCGAGCGGGCCGTTACTATGGAATGAATTACGCGAGGGTCTTAAAGAAAAATGCCGCGCTTTCAATGTGGAAGTCGGCGAAGACATTTTGCTCTTTGAGATCGTTCCAGACTCTACTGTTAAGATTCGTCGTCGAGAGCAATATCTTGACGGAACTTATGATGCCCAAGTCAATCGAACCCAATTCAATTATTTACCGTTTTCGTTTTCGTTCTCAGTGAAAGTAGATATGGCAACCGAAAACGCAACGTGGTTTAGAGATGGCAGGCATTTTACCTCTGATGAACTGTCGGGGATTTTGTTAAGGGCATTCTTAAACTATGTCAGTTTGTGAACTTCGAAGCAGATCTCCCGAGGTAAGTTCAGCCGCTTTCCGCGCGCAATCGCCGGATCTACGCTCTGTCCATTGACTCGCGCTTTTGCTTAACACTTCCTTCAGACCCCGCCTCGCTGCGATAGCCCTTGCGTTTTCGCTAACCCTTCACCTCCATTAGGTTGGGTAGAAGACTTTCACCTCCAAGCTGCTGAACATGCTGGGCACACGACTAAACACACGTACGTCTCGGGGTATGCCCTGGTCCTTCTCATTCGAGCGGCGCTGTCACCGCCGCCGCTTTTTTCTTCTGTGTCTCGCGGATCGCCTTTTCTTAGTGCGCCTATCTGGGGTATCGTAGGCAGGCCCAACTTAAGGTCAGGAAAGAGAAAGAGCCCGTCGATTCAATGTCGGACAAGGAAATCATTATCGCGGCGCTACGGCGAGTCGAACGGCGCATCCGGACGAACCGGTTACTGAAAGAACTGACGCTGGGCGCCGTCCTGTTTCTTGCGATTCCCCTGGCACTCAAGGTCTGGGATCTCTTCGAACCCCTTCGAGGGGCTACAGTTAGCGTCATTGTTGGTGTCTGCGTGCTGCTTTTCACAGCGTATGTAGTCTGGCGTGCCATCCAAAAAGGCACCCTCAACCAGGCTGCGGCCTCGATCGACAAGAATGCGGACCTGCAAGATGAGCTCAAGACGGCTTTCTGGTTCATCAATAATCCGCGGCCGTCGGAATGGGTGAATGCCCAGATCCAGCGCGCGGCCCGCAACGCGCAGATCCTGAACCTGGAGATTCTGTACCCTCGCAGCATTCCCAGGGCTTCATACATCGCGGGTGCGATGGCCCTTCTTTTCGTCTCATTGAATTTCGTCCCGCTGTCGTTGAATCACAACTGGCTCACACTGCAGGCGGCGCCCGCGTTCGCCCTCAACGAAAAAGAGGCCGCGATTCTGAAGCAGACGGAAGCGTTGCTTCGCAAGGCGGAAAAACTCAAGCAGCCGGAACTCGAGCAAAAACTCGAAGACATCGTTCAACAACTGCAGGAAGGCAAGATTGATGCGCAGCAGGCAGCCCAGATGCTGGACAGCATTCAGAGCGAACTTGAGGAAGGCAACCTGGATGCCGCCAGTATCAACGAAGGGCTCGAAGAGATGGCCAAGGATCTCCAGCAGTCGCAACAAACCGAACCCGCAGGGAACGCGATGCAGAACAAGCAGCTCAACCTTGCTGCGGAGGAACTGCGCAAGCTCGCGGAAAAGCTTGGAAAGAACACTCCCGAGTCTTCGAAGGAAATGCAGAAGAGCCTGCAGCAGGCGGCCGGGAATACACGCCCGGGACTCGAGGAACTCGCAAAGCTTCTGAAGGAAGCGGCGGAAAACCTCAAAAACGACAAGCAGCAGGACGCGCAGCAGGCACTGGATGGCGCCGCGCAGCAGCTTGAAGGTATTCAGGAAAAGATCGACAGCCAGGATCTGAAGAACCTGGCCAGCCAGCAGCTCCAGGCCCTGAAGGACTCACTTCAGCAGCGGCAGCAAGGCGGAAAGCCCGGCCAGAAGTCGCAGCAGGAAGCTTCCAGCAAGGGGCAGGCCGGCAAAGGACAAAAGCCGCAGCCGGGACAACAGCCCGATGCACAAGGTCAGCCGCAATCCGCCGATGGGACGGAAGGCGAGCCTACCGATCAAGCCGGCCAGCAAGGCCAGCCAGGCGCTCCGGTTCCCGGCAGCAGCGAAGGTACGGGCCTGATGCCCTCCGGCAAAGGTGGCGGCGACGCGCCTCGTGAAGGCGCGCCGACGAAGCTCGATGTAAAGCTTCAGCAGGAGAAGGTCGCCGGCATGCAGGACCTCGGCGAAAAGCCGCAGGACCTCGAAGAGACCAGCAAGCAGGAACGATCGAGACTCGACTACCGCAACGTCAAGTCCGACCTGAGCCCCGCTCAGAAGGATTTACTGAATCAGGACCGCATTCCGTGGGAATACCGGCCGCTGATCAAAAACTATTTTGAAGCCATCCGGCCACCCGCGAAGAAATAGGTACTACATCATAATGAGCAGCGCCATCGAACAACAGGTAACCACGTTTCAGGAACAGTTCAAACGTGTCCGGGATGAAGTCTCGAAAGTCATCGTCGGATGCGACGATATCATTGATGGCGTCCTCATGAGTCTGCTTGCGAGCGGACATGTACTGCTGGAAGGCGTGCCGGGACTGGGAAAGACGAAGCTCGTTTCAACCTTGAGCGACGTCATGCATCTGAAGTTCTCCCGCATCCAGTTCACGCCGGACCTCATGCCTGCCGACATAACCGGCACCAACGTTGTCCAGGAAGACGCCCTGGGCTCCAAATTCCTCGAGTTTCAGCAGGGCCCGATCTTCTCGAATATCGTACTGGCCGACGAAGTGAATCGCGCCACGCCGAAGACGCAATCGGCTCTGCTCGAGGCCATGGAAGAACGCAGCGTCACGGTTGGAAAGACAACTCACAAGCTCGACTCCCCCTTCTTCGTTCTGGCCACGCAGAATCCGCTGGAAATGGAAGGGACGTATCCCTTGCCGGAAGCGCAGCTCGATCGATTCTTCATGAAACTGAAGGTGGACTATCCCACGGTGGCCAGTCTTCACACGATTCTGAATCGAACGACCCGGACTTCGGAACCCAAAGTGGAACGGGTGCTCAACCAGGGCGAAGTCCTCGAAATGCGAAAGGTCGTGCGGGCAGTTCCTATCGCGCGTCCTGTGCAGGACTACGCCATCCGGATTATGCTGGCAACGCATCCGCAGCCGCCCTACGCCCACACGCTCACGATGAAGTACGTCCGGTACGGTTCAAGCCCTCGCGGCGCTCAAGCCCTGGTCATCGGCGGAAAGATCCGCGCGCTGCTCCAGAATCGAGTACACGTATCGTCCGAAGATATCCGGTCCGTGGCATTCGGGGCGCTGCGCCATCGCATACTGCTGAACTTTGAAGGCGAAGCCGAGCGCGTCGACACCGACACGATCATAAAGGGAATTTTGGAGAAGACGCCCGAGCCCACTTAGCGGCCGGAAGTTCTTTATGTCGACCGCAAATGCCAACGTCACCCTCTTTGACGACGAGTTCCTGAAGAAGCTCGAATACCTCAATATCATTTCGAAGCGCCTCTTCGCAGGCCAGAATCGCGCCGAACGCCGCACGCGCAGGCGAGGCACCGGTCTCGAGTTTGCCGACTATCGCCAGTACGTGCCGGGGGACGACTTCCGGCATCTCGATTGGAAGGCCTACCTTCGGCTGAACCGTCTCATCCTCAAATTATTCGAAGAGGAAGAGGACCTGCCGATCTATTTCTTCGTTGACAGCAGCCAGTCGATGAATTATGGGCAGCCGACCAAGCTGGACTATGCACGGAGAGTCGCCGCCGCACTCTGCTACATCGGCCTTGCGAATCTCGACAGGGTGAACGTGATTTCGTTCGCCGACGGCGTCAAAGCCGAACTTCCGCCACAGCGCGGCAAGGGACGCATCTTCAAGATTTTCCGTTTCCTCACCGATATGGCCCCGAACGGCGAAACCGATGCGAGATCATCCTTCAAGACGTATTGCACGGAAACCCGGCGGCGGGGCCTCGCTGTCGTGATTTCGGACTTCTTCGACGGACACGGCTTCGCCGGCGCCCTCGACATTCTCCGCCATTTCCGTCACGACATTTTCGTCGTCCATATCGCAAGCCATGAAGAAATTGATCCGGGCCTCCGCGGAGAACTGCTTCTCGTCGATGCCGAGAGCAACGCAACGCGTGAAATCACCATCACACCATCTCTGCTAACTGCTTATCGAGCGGAGTACGCGAAGTACTGTGAAGCTGTCGAATCGTATTGCGGGAAATATCAACTTGGCTACGTTCGAACGACAACCGACTTCCCGTTTGAAGAGCTGGTACTGAAAGTCTTCCGTCAGGGAAGGTTCTTGAAATGACCTTCCTGGCTCTTTCTCCTTTGCAAGCCGCCCTGCTGGTCATACTCACCGGCGGAACGATCGTCGCCCTCTACTTCCTTAAGCTGCGCCACCGGCGCGTCGTGGTTTCATCGTCCATATTGTGGCGGCGGGTGCTGGATGAGCAACAGTTGCACTCCCTCTGGGAAAAGTTGCGCTGGATACTTTCGATCGTTATTGCCGTGACCATTGCGCTGCTGATTGCGTTGGCGCTCGCGCGGCCCGAGGCCGAATCGCTCACAGGAAAGAACGAGCGTATCGTCATCGTGCTCGATACATCGCCAACGATGAACACGCAGACGAGCGATGGAAGAACTCGGTGGCAGCGCGCGGTCGATAACGCGAAGGGACTGCTCGATGGCGGCGGGCCTACGACGGAGTTTCGTGTCATCGATACCGCCGGCGCCACGGCAACGGGTTTCACGACCGACCGGAACGAGGTCCGCAAACTCATCGGCGAGATGTCGCCGAAGACCGCGGATCCTCAGTTTCCGAGAGTGGACGGGAAGGACTCCCAGGTGTACTTCATTTCCGACGGAGTCACGATTCACAACACGCCTTCGTTCGTGAAGCGCATCTCCGTTTTCGAAGCGGCGAACAACGTCGGTATCACCGCGTTTGAAATCCGCTCGATACCGTCAACACCTCTGGGCTACGAAGCCTATCTGGAAGTTCAGAATTTTGGGCAGACAGCGGAGGTCGGAATCACTGTGAGCGGTGCCGGTGGTCAGCGGATCAACAAAACGGCCCTCCTGGCAACCGGGGAAAGCTATCGAGACGTCTTTGACCTGTCGCAATTCGGGGGTGGCGGCATTCGTGCCGCCGTCCAGACAAAGGATGACGCGCTTCCGCTGGATGACGTCGCTTTCGCGTATCTGCCTGTCAAACGAAAGACACGAACGTTGCTCGTCACAAAGGGCAACAACTCGCTTGAAACTCTGCTCAAGCTCGATAATTACGTCGATCTGACCGTCACCGACCCTGCAAACTATCGTGAGTCCCCGACCATCGACGCCTACATCTTCGACCGGTTTGCGCCCGCATCCGCCCCGGCGCGTCCCGCGCTGATCATCGGCGCGCCCAACGCACCATGGTTGAAACCCTCGACAGGCGAGGTGACGAAACCGGAAATCACGACCTGGTCTGAAGATCATCCGGTCATGCAATTCGTGTCGGTTCACGATCTCTCCATCGAACGAGCGGCCAGCATCGATGCCGGCGGCCTGACAGTGATCGCCGCCTCGAAGGAGACACCTCTGATTGTCGTTTCGGAGAAGCCGAAGTGGGTGATGCTCACATTCGATCTTGGATCCTCGGACTTTCCATTCCACGTTGGCTTCCCGGTCTTCATCGAAAATGTTCTGGCTTGGTTCAACCGCGAGCAGCTCGCGCTTAAACGGTCACCTGGAATTGTCGATGTTCCGCTCTCGAACGCTCAAATCCGGACCATCGACGGCAAAATTATTCCGTCGGACCAGCAGCTCGGTAAAACCGTTTTCCAGACGAACGATCCGGGCCTGTACGCGGCGACACAGGGGGACCAGCGCGTTCACGTTGCCGTAAATCTTGCGAATCCAGCGTTCTCGGACGTCAATCGATCGGTTTTCAAGACCGACAAAGCCTTCGCCGAACAGCATTATTGGCTGCGGCGGGAGCTGTGGTTCTATATGTTGATAGCGGCTCTCGCGCTGATCAGTGTGGAGTGGTTTACCTATCACCGGAGAATCACGCTGTGACGGCCTTTTTGATTCGGAACGGCTTACTCCCCGCCTTACTAAGGCGGGGTGGCTGCGCGCAGCGCAGACGGGGCGGTTGGTACATTCCAATAATTGGAACGCTGCGCGAACGTTACCAACCGCCCCGGCCGCTTCGCGTCCACCCCGCCTTAGAGCCTGTCCAAGTAATGAAAATTGGACCGGTAATGACCAGGAGGAGAGGTGGAATGGGGAATATGGCCAAGACGTTTCGAGAATGGAATCCAGAACAGAACGTGATGTTTCCGTCATCGGCGCTGGACCTGGTGCCCCGGGATCACATAGCTCACTTCGTGAGAGACGTGGTTAGCGAGCAGTTGGATCTATCGGAGATCGAAGACAGCTATTCGGAGGAGCGGGGTTATCCACCATACCATCCGGTGATGATGACAACGGTGTTGTTGTACGCCAACTGCGTTGGGATTTATTCGTCGCGACGGATAGCTCGGGCCTGTCAGGAACGAGTGGATTTCATGATGTTGACAGGGATGCAGCGACCGGATTTCCGAACGATCAGCCTGTTTCGATTGCGGCATTTGAAAGCGGTGAAGGGATTGTTTGGTCAGGTGCTGAAGTTGTGCCGAAAGGCAGGAATGGTGAAGTTAGGGCACGTCGCGTTGGATGGGACAAAGATCCGGGCGAATGCGAGCAAGTCGAAGTCGATGACGTATGGACACATGAAGAAGACCGAAGCGGATCTCAGGGCGGAAGTGGATCGATGGTTTGAGGAAGCCGAACGCACCGACCGAGAAGAAGACGAACTATACGGGGCCGACCAGCGTGGCGATGAACTGCCCGACTGGGTTGCCGACAAGCAGAAGCGGCTGGAGAAGATCCGGCAGGCGAAGGCGGAACTAGAGGCCGAGGCGAAAGCCGAAGCCGAGCAGGGACCGGATCCGAATAAGACGGGCCACAAAGCGAAACCGACGGGAACGCCAACGGATAAAGCGCAACGGAACTTCACAGATGCGGAAAGCCGAATCATGAGAAGCAGTGAAGGATTCATTCAAGGCTATAACGCGCAGGCAGCAGTAGATGCACACGGCCAAGTGATCGTGGCCGAAACGGTCACCAACGCCGGCAACGACGTCCATCAGATGATTGGACTACTTCAACAAATCCGGGGCAACCTGGGTCGACAGGCGAAGGAAGTTTCGGCAGATTCTGGCTATTGTTCGGCTCTGAATCTGAAGGCGCTCCTCCAACGACGGATTCGAGGATACATTGCTACGGATCGGCAGAAGCAGCACCGGAACGTCAGTCCGATGGTGCATCGAATGCGGCAACGACTGCGCAAGGGCGCTTGGCGAAGTCGATACCGACTCCGCAAACAGGTTGTCGAACCGGTGTTTGGACAGATCAAATTTGGGCGAAGCTTTCGGCAGTTTCTGCTTCGCGGCCAAAACAAAGTCGCCGCCGAATGGAGTTTAGTCTGCACCGCCCATAATCTGCTAAAACTGGCGGCGGTCGCCGGCTAAAAGAGCATGAGAATGATGCGGACCGGGAGCATTCTGAATGTCGGAGATTCGAAAATCATTCCGAATTCGAAAATCTCTTCATTCCGCCGTCAAGCCTCTCCAAGAGTCACCATGTCCCCCGCGTTACTTGGACAGGCTCCTTGGAAAGGCGGGGAGTAAACGAGCCCTGCTTATTCATATGAGGTTTACTTTCGACACATATTGGCCAGCGGTGCTTCTGCTGATCATCCCATACCTGTGGTGGGTGCAGCGTCGGACGCAAAACGACCTCAGTCCAAAACACCTCCGACTCGCCACCATTGTGCGCTCGGCCATTGTGGCGCTCATCGCAATCGCGTTGATGCAGCCGGTGATCTACAGGTCCGGCTCGTGGATATCGGTGGTTTATCTTCTCGATGTGTCGGAAAGCGTGTCGCCCCAGGCGATTCAATCTGCGATTCAGTGGATACAGCAGACCAATGACGCGGGTCACCCCGACCATGCGCGCTTCGTCCCATTTGGCGCAAATTCTACAGTCTTCGAAAATCTCGACGAACTGAAGGAAGTCCAGGTCGCCAGCAGCGCATCACGGGGTTCCATTGACCAGAGCGGAACAGACATCGAAGGCGCGATCGACAGCGCGATCCGGAGCTTTGCGCCGCATCATCTGAAGAGGCTTGTACTGCTGAGCGACGGTAACGAAAACTCCGGCCATATGATGAACATGCTTTCCCGGCTGAAGTCCGAAGGCGTTCACGTTTACACGGTTCCGTCACAGGCACGGACAAACCACGATGTCTGGCTGGAAAACGTCATGGCGCCGGCCGAGGTCACAGCAGAAGAACTGTTCCCACTGGAGGCTCATGTCTACAGCCAGGCTGAAACTGCTGCGGAGGTGGAGATCAAACAGGGAGATAAGGTCCTCGGGATGAAAAAGCTTCAGCTGGTTCGGGGCCTGAACCGCGTTGCGTTCGAGACCAGCATCAAAGACGAGACCGGTCCGGTCATGATCGACGCGGAAGTCCGTACGCCGGACGATCCATTTCCGCAGAACAACAGGTTCCGTACGTCAATCGTGGTGCAGGGCCGTCCCCGGATTCTCTACGTCGAAGGTCATCCACAGAGTGCCCACTATCTCGAGACCGCGCTCAGTAACGAAGGCTTGATGGTGAATACCGTACCGCCCTCGATGATCCCTGCTGGAATTGAAGAACTTGATGCGTACGATGCGATCATCCTGAGCGATGTCGCACGAAACGACCTCGGCGACCAGCAAATGAAAACACTCGCCACTTATGTCCGTGAACTGGGAGGAGGCTTCATTCTCGCGGGAGGCGAGAACAACTACGGTGAAGGCGGATATTCGAAGACAGTGATCGAGGACATACTCCCCGTCACATTTGAAGCGAAGAAAGAAAAACCGGACTCCGTGGCCATGATCATGGTGCTCGATAAATCCGGAAGCATGGGCGGCCAGAAAATCGAAATGACCAAAGAGGCGGCAAAAGCGCCGCTTGCCCTGCTCAAGGATACGGACAGCTTTGGCGTGGTCGCGTTCGACTACAACTTCTACTGGCCCGTGAAATTTCAATCGGTGGCGAACCGGGTGGAGATTTCACAGGCGATCAGCACGATCATCGCAGGCGGCGAGACCAACATCTATCCTGCGCTCCGCGAGGCTTTCATCCAACTCGCCGGGGCATCGACGCAGGTGAAGCATGTGATCCTTTTGTCGGATGGCCGCTCGCTTCCAGACGATTTTGAAGGCCTCACGAAGAAGATGGCGGACTCGAAAATCACCGTATCGACAGTCGCTGTTGGAAATGGCGCCGACCGGGAACTGCTGACGCAAATCGCCAACTGGGGTCACGGACGGACGTACTACCTGGAAGATCCCTCATCAGTCCCGCAGATCTTTACGGAAGAGACGGAACTGGCGACGGGGAAAACGCTCCGCGAGGAATCGTTCAAGCCGGTTGTGAAGAAAAATGTCGAGGCATTCAAAGGTATCGACTTCAATGCGGCGCCGCCCCTGCTGGGCTATGTCGCAACGAAAGCCAAGGACACGGCCGAAGTTCTCCTCGAGTCGAAACGAAAGGATCCGATTCTTGCGCGATGGCAGTATGGCCTGGGGAAAACGGCGGCGTTCCTGTCGGATCTGAAGGATCGATGGGCCGTGGATTGGCTGAAGTGGAACGGTTACCCGAAGTTCTGGTCTCAGCTTGTTCGCGAGACCATGCGCCGTCATGATGATGACGAGTTTGATTTTCGCGTCGTAAAGGATGGAAACGAGGCAAAGATTGCGATCAACGCGATCCGGAAAGATGGCCAGTTCAGAAACAAGCTGGACACTCAGGTGCGAGTAGTTGGACCCGACCAGGCAGTCTCGGAAGTTGCAGTTCATCAAGTCGGCCCGGGAGCGTACGAGGCGAAATATCCATTGTCGAAAAAGGGCTCATATCTGTTCCGCACCGTTGGGGCAGACAGTGGAGGCTCATCGCGGGTCCTGGCATATTCCTATCCCGACGAATACCACTTCTATCCACCGAACACAGACCTTCTGCGATCGATCAGCACCGAAACCAGTGGCCGATTCCAGCCGCGCACGGAGGACATCTTCGAAACCGGCGGAGAAACCACAGCCTTACCCACTCCACTCTGGCCGTATCTCACGGCATTGGCGCTGATTCTGTACGTGGCAGACGTCGTCCTTCGGCGCGTGAGGCTATTCGAATAAATTTTTGCTTGCGGCTCAGAACGCCACTCTGGCCGCATCGCCAAGAATCAAGTCTCTATATATAGGTAGTGACCAGCCCGTCTTCTCCAGCTCTTCAAGACTCTTCTTAACGCGATTCTCATAGGTCTTCTTGTTAGCGTAAAGCTTCTGCAGTTGATCTTTGGAGAAGACAGTCTCGTAGCCGGCGAGGCCGCACATTTGACTGGGAGCGCCCTGCCCATGGGCGGCGACCCAGGCGCTGGGATTGGGGATCGGTGGATTGGCAGCTTCATTGCGGACGGCAAACTTTGCTGCGGCGACGTCCACGTAGGGATTCCGAATGCCGCCTTTGGCATTTCCGTTTTCGTCGACGGCGATGGCGGCACGGCCGTCTTTGGTCTCGGTCATGATCCGCCCCGCGCGTGGCGGAATCTTTCCCTTATCGACCCAGTCGAGGAGGCTTCGCAGCGCGACCGACATGTAGGCTTGTTCCGGAAACAGGCTCACGGGATAGCGGCAGGGATCGGGCTTGAATCGGACGCTGTCCCGGCTGTCCACGTGTGCCATCCCCGCAAATTCGTAAATACGGAATTGATCGCCCGGAGCGTCGCCGTCCTGCCGCGTGCTGACGTTACCGCCGGAAACCTCCGTCATTGTCGGAACCTCGATCAGCGGAACATCGACCGGCCGCATGGTCGCGCCTGTCGACATCGGAAGGAAACCATCGTAGATGCGCTCCATGTCCGGCGTCCGATAAACCATGTGCGCGGGCAGGTACGCGGTCAGGATGGCCGCCGTAGCCGAAGTTCCCAGCATCACCATTTTTCTGATGGCCATACCACCGAACGGAGTCCCGGGCTTCTTTTGTTTGATCAGGGAGCCGGCCTGAGCCAGAATTTCGGAGACCTGGTCCGTGTCGACCTTGAGGTCTTTGTAACGTTCCTTGTTTTGCGCGAGCAGTTCCGTGAGATTCGTAACCACCTCGACAGCCATGTGACCGGCAGTCATTGTGTAGTCCGACGTAAATTCGAACATGTGAGCCGCGCCGCTGGGATGCATGGCTTCGACAATCACGAGACCGCTGAACTTGCGATTATTCGACGGTTTGCGAACAACGATTCGTGTGGTGTAGGGCTTTCCATTCGCGGTACCGGAAATGAAATACTCCCGCGCTTCATATGCATAACGTGCGAGGTCCCGGCCCGATGGCAACGAAGGAGTCGAATCGAACATCTTGCCCGGTCCCGTGATTTCTGCGGAAACCGCGGGAAGGGAAACTGCGGTCGGTTTGTCCGGCAGATTGGCGGCTTGCCCGCCGCGCTGCCCGCGCTGGGCCATGGCCAGCGGCGCTGAAATCATTCCGATTGCAACGGCGAGCGTGACCGGTCCCGCAAAATGATTACATTTCATGATTCTCTCCTTAGGGTCCTTCGATTCTGTATCAAGAGGTTGAGCGAGTCATTTTAGTCCTGCGAAAGGGCGAAGGATCAAAAAAAGGTTGGGAATAAATTCAAACTGTTGCCCGTGCGACTTCTTAGGGGTATAAGGCTGCTAACGATCATCAACAGGAGAGCGGACATGTTTCGAGCCATAGCGTTCGTTTGCGTATTGTGTTTGCCGGTGCTGGCCTTCGCCCATCACGGCGGCGCTGAGTACGATCTAGGCAAGACGGTGGAGTTCAAGGCCAGGCTCACGCGGGTCGACCTGATCAATCCACATTCGTGGCTGTATTTTGACGTCACGGAGAAAGATGGAAAGATCAGCCACCATCGGTGTGAGATGCGTTCCGTGCATGTACTGCGACGCTCCGGCTGGACCAAAGACGTATTCCCTGTCGGGCAGCAAATCACGCTCGAAGCCTCGCCGAACAAGACAGATCCTGCCTCCTGCTACCTGCAAACGATCCTGACTGCCGATGGAACGCGAATGGACCGCTACGGTCAATACATCAAAGCGCAGGGCGGCCTCAAGGAAGTCCGCGGCCCGATCGCCCCGCCCAGCAACAACCGCCCGCTTCGGCGCCCGTCCGGAGAGCCGAATATTTCGGGCGAGTGGGCCCCTACGCAGCAAGTGATGGTCGACCCGCGCGGAACAGGCAGCCCAATGGTGTCCCTCACGCAACTGAACGACTACAAAGCCGGTCAACGTCCGGCGAATGCCGGCGGGGGAGCTCGCAGAGGCGGCGCCGGGCCGGGCCCTCGGCTCTACGGCGGGAGCGAGTTAACGGATGCCGGAGAAAAAGCGGCCGCGGAATTCAAGCGTGAGGACAATCCGCGTTTTCGATGTGAAACGACGAGCATCATCTTCGATTGGCCGTTCGACGGACCGGTCAACCGCATTACCCAGAACAAGGATTCAATCGTTCTCGAGTACGGACAGTTCGGATTGAAACGCACGATCTACACGAACATCAAGGAACATCCTCAGAACTTCAAGGCCACACGCTCCGGGCATTCGATCGGACACTGGGAAGGGGACACCCTGGTGGTGGATTCCGTGGGATTCGCTCCGGGATTTT
>Ga0207124_1047_pt1 | contig 18874 bp, 10 predicted proteins | sample Alteio_BWMinHeat_37_FD_153506 | JGI IMG/M metagenome (GOLD analysis project Ga0207124, IMG submission 153506) | Enriched cells from forest soil in Barre Woods Harvard Forest LTER site, Petersham, Massachusetts, United States -... | ecosystem: Environmental > Terrestrial > Soil > Temperate forest >... | reverse complement strand
ATCAAGTCGGACAGGGCGCGCTGCACGGCGTCTTGGGTTCGTTCGAGCCGATTTTGCTGAAGGGGCGCCTGCACGCGGCTTAGCCGCTCGGCTACCTCGGCTTGCCGACGGGCCGTCTCGGTTAATTTTTGGGCCAGCATCGCTCGCGTCTTGGGGTCGTCGGGATCGGCCTTGTCGAAGTCCTCTGCGGCCTTTTCCACTTGCTTGGCGATCTCGGCTTGCTGCTGTTTCAGCTGGGCCACCTCGGCTTGCGCTTGCTTCTGGTCGGGTAGGATCGGCAAGCGATCCGCCAAGCGCTCAAGACTTTGCCGGGTTTGATCCATGTGGCGCGCGGCATTCGCGGCGTCTTGCTTTTGCAGGTCGGCAGTCGCCTTGCCGGCTTGCTCCATGGATTGTTTACGTTCCTGCTCGGCGGCGGTATTCTGCGGCGGAACGTTGATGCGGTCGGCAGCTTGCTGAATGGCCTTTTCGCCGCGCTCCAGTTCTTGCATTCGCTGATCGGCGGCTTTTGGGTCGGCGGGCTTTTGCTCGGCCAGCTTGTCCATGAGGTCTTTTTGGAGCCGGGCTAATTGCCGGGCGGCTTCACGCGGATCCTTGGAAAGCTCAATGGCCCTGTCGAGATCGTTGGCCAAGCGATCAAGTTCGCGGGCGGACTGATCCTGATGGTTCAGCGCCTCGGCAACGTCGTCGTGTTTGAGCGAGTCGGCGGCTTTGGCGGCCTCGTCGGGCTTGAGGGGCGGCGCCTTGGCGGTGTTGGTTGCCTGCTTTGTTTGCTGGGCCAAATCGCGCGCCTTATTGGCTAATTCCTCTTGCTTCTTGGCCAGGTCCGCGAGCCGGCCCTGGTTCTGCTTCTTCTCCGTTTCCTTGATGGACTGCGCCAAGTCGCGTTCGGCTTGCGCGAGTTCCCGCGCCTTTTCGGCCATTTGCTTAGCCTGCTCGGCGCGTGCGGCTTCCATCGCGTTCTTGAGCGCCTCGCTCTGTTCCGTCAGTTGCTTGACCTCGTTGGCGAGCTGCTCTTGTTCCTTCTTGATTTGCTCGGCCTTGGCCGGGTCGTTGGCTTTCTTGGCCTCCTCGGAAAGTTTCTGCTCGCGCTCGGCAAGCATTTGCAGCTTCATCTGGTCAAGACGCGCCTGGGCTAGTTGGTCGTTGGCTTTCTTGATGTCGTCGAGCTTCTTCAGGGCATTTTCCAGTTCCTGATCCGTTTTCTGGAGGCCCTTCTCGCGCGGCTCGGGTTTGGGTTCCTTAGCGGCTTTGGCTAGTTCCTCGCCGGCGCGGTGCATCTCGTTCTCGGCCACATCCGCGGCTCGGTCGGCAATGTCCGTCAGCGCGGGGGATTCGGCGGCTTCCTGAGCGAGTTCCATCAAGGCGGCCCCGGTCTCTTTGTTGTCGCGAGCCAGGGCTTTTAGATTCTGAGCATTGTCGGGCGCCAGGGGCTGCTGGTTCTGCGACTCCATCTTTGTCTTGTAAGCGGACCTCTTCTCGCTAAGGATGCGTTCTTTGATCGCTTCCAGCTTCTTGTGGACATTGTCGCGCTGAGCCAGGATTTCTTGTTGTTCGAGGGGTTCGGCTTGGCGGGCGATCTTCAGCGACCGCCAGCCTTCCAACGGAAAGTACGTGATATTCGGCTTGAGCTTGGCCTCCGGAACGTGTCGATTGTCGGCAGCTACAAGGCGGTACCGGACCTGATCGTTTTCCTTGACCTTGCCGGACAGCTGAAACAGATACGCGCCGGCGGCTTCGCGGGAACCAAGGCCGTTCAGCTTGATCGGCTCACGCACGACGGGGTTGTCGTTGACGCGATACTCCAACTCGACGGATGCAACGGCAATGTCGTCGGCAACGTGCATCTCGAGCGGAATGCGGTCATAGGGCAGAACGGCCTTGAGTTCGTTAACGCCGGACACGTTCAAAAATGCGGGGGCGGCGTCGAGCTTGACCGTGACGATTCGCGGAGGCAATTCCGTCGGGATGTCCGCCTCGGCGAACAGCCTGATTCGATATGTTCCATTCGTGGTAGCAGGAAAATCGAGACGGGCTTCTCTGCCGTCCTCCGACAGTTGGAGTGCCAAGCGATTTGCCTTACCGTCGGGCGCTTTTCTATCCCCTTGGAACGGCGCCCACTCGAGGAAAGCGCTCTTGGCCGGCTGGGTGAACGCGAACGCAAAGTGGACCTCGCTATGCTGGAGCGCCGTCACGTCGGCAATGCCCTGCATCGTCTGCTCTTCCACCAACTCCTTCGCATAAGCGGGAGGCGTGACCGTGATGGTCGGGCTGTCGGCTTTCAGTTCTACCGGCTCGATAACTTTGATCTTGTAGGTTTCGCTGACCGCGTCGCCAGCCTCGACGAAATAGTGAAAATCGGCGGCGACCTGGTCTCTGTCCAACTTCAGCGAAAAAGCGTCCGCGCGGTCGGCAACCATGCGCAGCCGGTGCTGAACGTTGTCCGCGCCCACGACGACAAGGCTGCTCGTGCGCGGCAGATTGGCGTTTTCCACAGTCGGATGCACGACTACCGACAGGGTCAGCGGACGGCCACGCCCGGTTGCCTTGTCGCCGGGCGTAACTTCCAATGTGTACTGCGCAACAACCGCGGGGGTGTGCCACGGCGCGAAGAAGCGAGATGCAAGTTCGGCATAACGTGCCGGCCAGAGCGCGGCCGGGATGAGCGCGACGGCAAAGAGGGCGAGCGCCACACCCAGGAGCGGAATGGTGAAGCGCGAAGGGGCGGCGCGACCAAAGTCGAGGCCGCGCGTTTGACGCTCCGTTTCGTTCATCAGCAGATTGATGAGGATCGGCGAGCCATGAAGTTCATCGGGTTCGCCGGCCAGTTCAACGCTGGTAGTCAGGCGCTCGGCCAGGTCGGGATACTTTTCTTCCACGGCGGCGGCGAGCGCTTCGATGTCGAGCCGCCGCGATAGGGGCAGGACCAGCCCGAATAAAAGGGTCAGTGCCCCTAGTCCCAGCCACCCAAGCAGCAGAATTGCGCGCGCGATCGCGGGCAGCTCCAAGAGGGCATCGACCATGATGCAGAGGCCGGCCATGAACGTCAGGCCGAGGATCAGCCAGCCGAAGCCGCGCAGAACACGAAGCAGGCGCAGGCGTTGCGCAACGCCGCTGAGCTTCTGGTGCAGACTGGAAGGTAAGGCGGCAACGGTGGCCATGATGAGAACCCCCGGGAGTGGAAATCCCTTTCGAGCCGATTGCTCCACGCACGGCCCGTTAGGTAGGCACGTCTCAAGAAGTATAGAACCCACCGGCGGAACCGGAGTTCCGAGACACGGAGAGGCCGGCGGGTTGGCAGGCCCGAACCCTTACTTATTGACGATTGTAAACGGAATGGTGTAACCGGAGCAAGCAATTTGCTGGGGCGTGCGCGAAACCCAAGCCGTGATGTTGTCAGCACGTTGGAGGCGCGAGCAAGATACGGCTTATTTGCCGAATACCTCACGGAACCCGCGCAAATGATCGGCCAAGACTTCCTTGAGCTTTGCCGGGTGCATGTGATCCGCGCTTTGGAAAATCAGGCGCAGCAAATCCATATCGGCTCGGTGATGGTGAATGGTCGGTGACACGCCCAAGGTTTCGAGCTGGCTGAGGTTCAACTGGCCTTTCTTGCCCACGAACCGGCAATCGAGACCGTGACTCTCCTTGGTGCGCCATTGCGCCCAGGCACGACTGATTCCGGGGATTCGGAGGGTAATCGCGGCCCGGTTGTCCCACTGGATTTGCAAATCGGGAACGATCTCGCGAACGATTGCTATCATGCGCGGCAGGATCGAGCGGTCCCACTGGAGCTTTCTTCCGGGTGGAAAGCCTTTCTCGCTTAGGTGCCAGCGTTCACCGTTGATCTTCCACGGCATCACATCTTCCGGTTTCGTCTGGATGCGTTTCAAACTTGCGTGGAACGACGCCGCGGCTTCCTTCAGGAAATGCTTGAACGCGGGGGTATCGATCTCGGCGAGCCGGTGCGTGAGGACGGTAACAGAATCCCACGGCAAGCCCTTGTGATGCGTGACGCGGACGCGATCCTCGTCGCCGTAGACTTCCAGGCCCGGCGTTTCGTTGAGCGGCTTTATTCCGAGGCGCTGCACGAGGTCAGCTTGCTTGAATGCATTCTTCCCGACCCGGAAAACGAGACGCACCAGCCAATCCATGCCGGTCATGGTGTGGAGAAACCAGCCTTGGCTTTTCGTCGGGGCGGCGACTTCGACGATATTCTGCTGGTTCCAATCCGTTGGTCCGAAATCGCCCGAAGCATGCACGAGTTTGTCAACGAACGGAACAATCGCACCTTCCCAGCGCACGGGCTTGCCATTGTGGGAAATCCGGCCGCCAGTGTGCCAGCGCTTGCCGTCCGTTTCCCAGGGCAGCTTCGTATCTTTGCCCACCGCTTCCAGCGCAACGTCGCCGGTCTGCGGCGCCACCGCGGTGTAAGGGTCGTACTTCACGCGCTGCACGTGCGGTCCCGCGGCAAGAATCGGGGCGAGAGCGACTGCGGTATGGGAGACGAAAGGAGAATGCGGTCTGCCCGCCTTTTCATTCTCCATTCTCCATTCTCCATTCTGCATTTTCTTCACAACGTCCTCCGGCGTACCCTCTACGACGACGTACCCGCCCGCGTCGCCGGCCTCGGGACCAAGATCGATGATCCAGTCGGCCGTCTTAATCACATCGAGGTTGTGCTCGACGACGATCACCGTGTTGCCCAGATCGACGAGACGATTGAGGACTTCCAGAAGTTTGTGAATATCGTCGAAGTGCAGGCCGGTTGTCGGCTCGTCGAGGATATACAGCGTGCGGCCGGTGTTGGGGCGCGACAGCTCGGCGGCAAGCTTGACGCGCTGCGCCTCGCCTCCGGACAGCGTTGGGGCCGACTGGCCGAGCGAGAGGTAGTCGAGACCAACGTCCGCCAGCGTCTGGAGCACGGCGCGAATCTTGGGAATGTTGCCGAAGACTTCGAGCGCTTCGCTGACGCGCATCGTTAACACGTCGGCGATAGAGCGCCCCTTGTACTGGACCGCGAGGGTTTCCGGATTGTAGCGGCTGCCGTGGCATGTGTCGCATTCCACCCACACGTCGGGCAGGAAGTGCATCTCGATCTTCTTCTGGCCGTTGCCCTCGCACGCTTCGCATCGGCCGCCGGGCTTATTGAAGCTGAACCGTTTGGCCGAATAGCCGCGCACTTTCGATTCGGGCAACTGGGCGAAGAGCTGGCGGATGAGGTCGAAGACGCCGGTGTACGTTGCCGGATTGGAGCTGGGCGAGTTGCCGATCGGGTCTTGATCGACGTTGATCACCTTGTCGATCTGGTCGAGGCCGAGAATGTCGTCGTGGGCGGCGCCGACGGTCTTGGCGCGGTGCAACTTGCGGGCGAGCGTGTTGTACAAAACTTCGTGGACAAGTGAACTCTTACCCGAACCGCTGACGCCGGTGACGGCGATGAACGTGCCGAGCGGAAAGCGGACGTCGACGTTCTTGAGATTGTTATGGCGCGCGCCCTTAACGGTGAGCGCGGCCCCGTTTAGCCGCGACGCGGAGTCTTCGGAGCGGAGCGCGGGCCCGCGGCGACGGGTCGCCCCCGCGCTCCGCTCCGAAGACTCCGCGTCGCGGCTAAACGTCGTGCGCCGGTTCGTCGGCACCGCAATCGCCTTGCCGCCGGATAGGTATTCTCCCGTCAATGATGCCTTCGAGCGCATCAGCTGCTTGAGTGTTCCGCGCGCCGTGATGTCGCCGCCGCGGTCGCCCGCGCCAGGGCCGAAATCGAGTAGGTAGTCCGCCGCACCGATCACTTCGCGGTCGTGCTCGACCAGCACCAGCGTGTTGCCCAAGTCGCGCAGATGCATCAACGCTTGGAGCAAGCGCTGGTTGTCGCGTGGATGCAGGCCGATGGTCGGTTCGTCCAAGACATAGAGGACGCCGGTTAGACCGCTGCCGATCTGGCTGGCCAAACGGATTCGCTGCGACTCGCCGCCTGACAATGTGGGCGCTGGCCGGCTCAGCGTGAGATAGTCCAGGCCGACATCGACGAGAAACTGGACGCGATTCTTGATCTCGCGAAGCAATTCGCCGGCCACCTGTTGCTGGGCCTTGGGCAGTTTCATTTCCTTGAACTTCGCCAATACCTGGTTCAGCGGCAGATCGCACAATTGGCCAAGGGTAAGGTCCTGGAACCGGGCCGCCGCTGCATCGTCACGCAATCGTGAGCCGTGACACGTCGCACACGGCACTTCGTTGACCAAATGTTCAAGCTTGTGGCGGTAAATGAAACTGACGCGGGATGCTTCGTCGAGGGCGGGGAAGAGGCCCTTGTACTGAAAGCGGGGTCCTTCGTCCTTGGTCCTTCGTCCCTTGGCCTTGGTTTCTGGTTCGAGAGGAATCCAGGCGTCGCCAGTGCCGTGGAGTAGGGCACGTTGGTGCGCTTGCTTCAACTTCTCGAACGGCGTGTTGAGCGAGAAGCCGATGTGGCCGGCGAGCGCTTCCGCGAATCGGAGGAACGAAGCGTCTTCCTTCAAGTCGGGCCACGGCGCCAGTGCCCCGTCGCGCAGCGAGAGTCGAGGATCGCGAACGAGAAACGCGGTGCTGGCGCCCAATTGCACGCCCAAGCCTTCGCAGGTTGGGCACCAGCCGAGCGGGCTGTTGAAGGAAAAGTGATGCGGGTTGAGCGGCTCGAAGCTGCGACCGCAGTTGTCGCAGGCGAAATGCTGGCTGTAGCGGTCCACCTGCCACGCCGGCTCTTCCCTGTCGTCCTCGACATGGGCGACGTGCATCACGCCGCGGCCGAGGTCGAGTGCCGCTTCGACCGCGTCGGCGATGCGCGTGCGTCCTCCGGACCGTATGACGACCCGATCGACAATCACCTCGACTTCATGCTTACGCCGGTGGTTGATCGTAGGCGGCTCTTCAACGTTGTAGGATCGCCCGTCGACCCGCATGCGGATGTAGCCGGATCGGCGAATCTCGTCCCAGAGGGAGTCGTATTTCTCCTGGCCGTGCCGTACCAACGGCGCCATCAGATAAAGCTTCGTTCCTTCCGGCAGCGACAGAACCTTCTCGATGATCTCGTCAGAAGTTTGGGTGCCGATGGGGATATTGCACGCAGGGCAATAGGGCTGGCCGAGGCGAGCGTAGAGAATGCGCAGGTAATCGTAGACCTCGGTGACGGTGCCGACGGTCGAGCGCGGGCTTTTACTGGCCGCTTTCTGCTCGATGCTGATGGCCGGCGACAGGCCGCTGATGTGTTCGACTTTCGGCTTTTGCATTTGGCCGAGAAACTGACGCGCGTAGGCGGAGAGCGATTCGATGTAGCGGCGCTGGCCTTCGGCGTAGATCGTGTCGAGCGCGAGGGAACTTTTGCCCGATCCGCTCGGACCACAGAACACGCTCATTCGCTCACGCGGCAATTCGACCGAGATGTTCTTCAAGTTGTGTTGCTGAGCACCCTGCACAACGAGAGACGTAAGCGGTTTTCCATTTACAGCCTTCACCTTTCGGCTGTCAGCTTTCCGCTTGCGACTCTTGGCAGATCGGCGGCCCAAAACAGCTCCGAGCACCTGTCCCGTATAGGATCGCGCATTCGCGGCGATTTGCTCCGGCGTGCCCACGCTAACCACCTCGCCGCCGCCGGATCCGCCGTCGGGGCCCAGGTCGATGAGCCAATCGGCAGTCTTGAGCACGTCGAGGTTGTGTTCGATGACGATTACGGTGTTCCCGGCATCGACGAAGCCGTGCAGGACTTGGAGCAGCTTGTGAATGTCGTCGAAATGGAGGCCGGTGGTCGGCTCGTCGAGAAGATAGAGCGTCTTGCCGGTGCTGCGGCGGCAGAGTTCGCGGGCCAGCTTGATGCGCTGGGCTTCACCGCCGGACAGTGTAGGGGACGGCTGGCCAAGTTTGAGGTAATCGAGGCCGACGTCGTGCAATGTTTGCAGCATCGCGCGAATCTTCGGGACGTTCGTAAAGTGTTCGAGGGCTTCCTGCACGTCCATTTCCAGGACATCGCGGATGCTCTTGCCCTTGAATCGGACTTGGAGCGTTTCCCGATTAAAGCGGTGGCCTTCGCACACCGGGCACGTCACCCAGACATCGGCGAGGAAATCCATTTCCAGGCGATTGGAGCCGTTGCCTTCGCATGCCTCGCAACGGCCGCCAGGTTTGTTGAAGCTGAACCGCCCCGGCTTGTAGCCGCGCACCTTTGCCTCGGGAAGCTGGGCGAAGAGCGAACGAATTTCGTCGAACACCTTGATATATGTGGCGGGGTTGGAGCGCGGCGTCCGGCCGATGGCTGATTGGTCAATGTCGATAATCTTGTCGATTTGCTCGATGCCCGTGATGAGGTCGTGCTCGCCGACCAAGCGCCCCTTCCCGTTCTCGTTCCCGCTCCCTTTCCCATTCCCTTCTTGCTCCTCTTCCTCTTGCTCGCCAAAGCCCGAGCGCAACCCATACCGATAGAGAAGCCCATTGCGCAAAATGTCATTGATCAGCGAGCTCTTCCCCGACCCGCTAACCCCCGTGACGCCGACGAAGAGGCCGAGCGGGATGTCGATATCGATGTTCTTGAGATTGTGATGGCGCGCGCCTGTGATCCGTAGCGATTTGCCGTTGGGTTTGCGGCGCTGGGATGGGATAGCGATCTTCTTCGCGCCGGCGAGATATTGTCCCGTGATGCTCTTGTCGTTCGCGACGACGTCGGCAAACGAACCCGCTGCGACAACTTCGCCACCCCGAACTCCCGGGCCCGGCCCAAAGTCCACCAGGTAATCGGCCGCGCGCATCGTGTCCTCGTCGTGCTCGACGACGACGACGGTATTGCCCATGTCGCGCAGGCGTTCGAGGCTGCGCAGGAGCCGGTCGTTGTCGCGCGGATGCAGGCCGATGCTCGGTTCGTCGAGGATGTAGAGAACTCCGACCAGCCCGCAGCCAATCTGGCCCGCCAAACGAATCCGCTGGGCCTCGCCTCCCGAGAGCGTCGGGGCGGATCGTTCGAGCGTGAGGTAGTGCAAACCGACGTTGAGCAGAAAACCGAGCCGGCCGCGAATCTCCTTCAACACCTCCTCGGCGATGATGCGCTGGATCGGATCCAGACTCTTCTCCAGCGGCCCGTCCGGCTCGAACCAGCGAACCAGGTCGCCGATGGGCATGGCGCAGATTTCGGTAAGCGTTTTGTCGCCGACGCGCACGAATCGGGCCTGGGCGTTGAGACGCTGGCCGCCGCATGTGGGGCAGCGGACCACGCGCATGTACTTTTCGAGTTGCATGCGCCGCGGTCCGGCCGCCGTTTTCTTGAAGCTGCTGAGCAGTTGCGGGACAATCCCTTCCCATTTGTCGCCGTGCTTCCAGAGACCGCCGCCGCGCACGCGCCATTCAAATGTGATGTGGCGGTCGCCGGAACCTTGGAGGAGCCACTCTTGATGCTCCTTGGGCATCCTGTTCCACGGCTTCTTCAGGTCGATGCCGAGCGTGTCGGCCACGCCTTGATAGATGTGCATGCGCCAGCGGCCCATGCCGCGCATCGGGCCCACCAGCGGGATCGCGCCGTCGTAGAAGCTCAGCGACGGATCGGGGATGAGCAGATCGGCGCCGAACGTGTAACGCGTGCCGAGGCCGTCGCAATCGGGGCACATGCCGGCGGGGCTGTTGAAGCTGAATAGCTGGGGGCTGGGCGGCTCGTAACTGCGGTTGCAGTGGGTGCAGGCGTAATGGGCGGACAACAAGAGGTCCGCGGTCGCCCCCGCGGGTTGCAACCCGTGGGCTTTCGGGGTCTTTTCTTCTTGGTCAACGGCAACGATGAGAGAACCGTCCGCGAGGTTGAGCGCTTGTTCGACCGCTTCCGCGAGGCGGGGGCGCACCTTGGCGTCGTTCTTGAGCCGGTCAACCACGATTTCAATGTGATGCTTGATGCGACGGTCGAGCTTCAGGTCGTCGGTCAGCTTCACCACCGCGCCATCAACGCGGGCGCGGAGGAATCCGCGTTTGAGCATGTCCTCGAACAGGTCCTTGTATTCGCCCTTCTGGCCGCGAATCACGGGGGCGAGAACTAAGAAGCGCGTTCCCTCCGGTAACGCCAGGATGCGCGCGAGAATCTGTTCGCGTGTCTGGGCCGTGATCGGCCGGCCGCATTGAACGCAATGTCCCTGACCAATGCGCGCGTAGAGGACGCGCAGATAGTCGAAGATTTCCGTGATCGTGCCGACGGTGGAGCGCGGATTTCGGCCTGCGGTCTTTTGCTGAATGCTGATCGCGGGGGAAAGGCCGGCAAGGTAGTCGACATCGGGTTTCTGCAACTGACCAAGAAACTGGCGCGCGTAGCTGGAAAGCGACTCGACGTAGCGGCGCTGCCCCTCGGCATAGAGCGTGTCGAAGGCCAGCGAACTCTTGCCGGAGCCGCTGACGCCGGTGAAAACAATCAGCCGGTTGCGCGGTAGATCAAGATCGACGTTGCGGAGGTTGTGTTCCCGAGCGCCGCGAACGACGATGGTGCTGTTGTCCATAACCGGAGGCCGCTGTTCCTGGAGTCCGAAACGTGTCGCGAGACTATAGTATACAGATGTTTGGTATGGCCGGATAGAGCGACTCCCCTCAGTGTAGGCGGAGCCGACAAGGCGCGGCGACCGTACAATCTAAGAGAAGGTATTGTTTGGTTCGATTTTCTTTTCAGGGAAGTTTGGAGCGAGAATGGACAAGTATCCGCAGGACGATTTGAAGCTGATTTACCGGGTGTTGCACCGTCATTTGAGCCAACACCCGGAGCTGCTCGATTCGGCGTTTTTCGAGGATCTGCAAAAGCGGCTGCACAAGCAGGCCGGAGCGGAAGGGATTGATGTCAGCGACCACGGAGCGTGGGACGAGTGGCTAGGCAACGTGCCAGTGAGCTGCGAGAAACGCGTAGCGAAGCGAGCCGTGATCAGGTGATGGCGCGATCGTTCTGATGAGTCCGCAGCGCAAGCAAGGGCCGCCTTGCTTGCGCTGCGGACTCGTTTGTTGTCTCAGGGCCAATGGCGCTAAGTTGATTCCGCCTGCTCGTTACGGACCTTCCTAGACCGCAATCAAGCTGTGGCGCCGTCATACGCTGCTTCCTCCCGAAATCATCACGTGCCTGCTTCATCCTGCCGTTTGGGGGGCGGATAAATACAAAAATGAGGAAGACCGACCGGCGACAAAAAAAGCCCACGGGGACAAACCCCGTGGGCCGAGCAAACGAACTGTCGGGACTGCAAGAAGCTCCTAGTCATCTACCGAGGGTTTGGTCTTCTGCGACTGCTGCTTGAGCGTGGCGCTGTTGGTGTTTTTCAGGACCGGTTGGGCCTCCGTTCCGCTGCAACCAATTCCGATCACGAAAAGGAAGGCTGCCGCCACCGTCGCCACGAGAGTGCGTCGAATCATCGATTGAGTCTCCTTTTCCCTGGACCTGGGTTAGGGCAGCGCAACGGGCGCGCCGTCCTGGAAACCGGTCAAGTACACCCACGCCGTGAAGTCAATTCCCGGCGACAGTCGCTGCACGTGGCCGTCGGCGAACGCGAATTGAACCACGGCCGAATGCCGGCTGCTGAAACAGGCATAGGACGGAGTACCTGTTTGGCCGCTGCCGTTGACGTTGAAGCCGGATTCGTCGAAGTCCGTGGTCTGCGGCGGACCAAAGCCGGAGTAGTTAAAGCCGCAAGCCCAGGCGGCGCCGGATTCGCCGTCGGAAATGCCGCCGCTGCCGCCCCAGTGGATAAATCCGCCGGCATATTCGCCGAACAGGATCGTATTGCTGGTGCCGTCCGGCACGCGGCCCAGCGCATTCTTCGATTTGAAGGTGAAGAGGCCCGCGTTTTGAGGGAAAAGTGACGGAGCGAAATAACCGCCCATGCCGAGGTAATTGCTCCGGCCCATCACGAGATTGCCGGGAGCGCCGGTAAACCAATGTGTGCCCGGACTTGACGGGCCTGGGGGCGCGAACTGATTGTAGTCAACTCCCTGGGTGCCGTAATCAACCCCAACGAGCACCGTCACGTAGCTATCGGGCGCCGCGGCGGACGGGCACAACAGGGTCTTGATGTTCCCTTCGCACCCGTAGATCGCCGGAGGACGCGGAATTATGGGCAGTCCCGTATTCGGCGGCTTGTTCAGCGGGTCCCGGTTGTAGGGGATTCCTTGGGACGCCAGTGCGAAGGAGAAATTGGCGAAGCGGGCGTCCTGCTCGATGTAGGGCAGCAGGTAGACAAGACAACCGACCTGCTGGTTGTCCATGCCCATAGGCAGCACCTGATTCGTGGCGTCGTAATTGGCGGCGGCGATGGCAAGTTGGTGCAAATTGTTGCCGCACGTCGTGCGTGCCGCGGCTTCCCGGACCTTTTGCACGGCCGGGAGTAAGAGGCCGATGAGAATAGCAATGATGGCGATGACGACGAGGAGTTCCACTAGCGTGAATCCTAACCGTCGGCGAGAACGCTCGGCAGACATGAGGTCTCTCCCCCTGAAAGAACAAAAAGTTAGTCGAAACGAGACATGGCTGACTCTCGTTCCTCCCGGGTCAGGCGCCGTCGGCGAAACGGCCGGATGCGCGACCATGCTTCCTCCTTTCCTTAAAGCACGCGCCATCAAAACGGGCGAGCCGGTTCGCCGCCAAGCGTCAACGCACACTTAGCGACCAATGGCCTGCCACCGGGACTACAAGAGTGATGGGGAAACGACGAACCACGAGGGAGCGCCCTAGCTGCCGCGCGTCAAGCCCCCAAGCTAAACGCGCTCCAGGTGCTCCCGGTGGGTTCGTGCGAGAAGTGAACCACTCGGAAGTTCGTGGCTTCCATCAGCCACGCTATTCAAAGCTAGAGACGAGAGTAAGAAAAAGCAAACGCCGCTGCAACAAAAATCCCTGGAAATAGCCAGATTTTTTGCGCCATGTGTGGGTCACCATTCCAATGGTGGCGCGCTCTTATCGGCCCGTCACCATCGGAATGGTGACCCACAAACGAAAAAACCCCGCTGAACTCCGAGCAAGCTCGTCGAACAGCGGGGCCGGAACAGAGAAGAGGCCGTCTCAATTATGGTGTGATCGTAACAATGGGTAAGCGAAAGTCAAGAAAAAAAATGGGAAAAACAGCGAAGATGAAATTGGCAATCCGCGCGGTGCGAGAAGGGCGGTCGAAGCTCGTGCGCGCCCGGTGTCAATCCCTTGCAGTTTGAAGAGTTGTGTCGATCCTTGCCTTTCGGAAAAAGATCGGCTTTGTTCACTAAGGCCGCTGACGCAACGTAAGTTGGTCCTCGGGAATCAGGATGGGGCGCTCCTCGTTCGCGACCGGGGATTTGCTCGCACAGCCGCATCCGCCGCCGCAGCTGCCTTTCGGCGGGTGCCATGTTCGCCACGTCTTGAGGGCAACGTAGACGGCGGCGAGCGCGATCACGATGAGCACGATTGTAAGCTGCCAGCCCATATCATTCCACCTAACGCTCGGGCTATGCTGCCGGGGCCGCCTGCAAAAACGTTGACGCCCGGAAAACCAAAATGGTGGCCCCGTTAAGCTTCAGCCACCGGTTCGGCGGCGACCCACTGTCTCTCACGCAGCCTCCACGGCGGCGTAGACTTTACCTCTCTGGGTCAGCCAGGCCATGTCTCCCCGCTCGGCGTGCTCCTTTATCTCCCGCAGGAGCTGAATCGTTTCCGATTCGTAGCACGGCTCACTCGGGTCATCGACCGGGATGACCATCTCGACTTGTACCGCAACCACATACTTTTCGGTCTGAATCAGGCGTGTCCGCCTAATCCGCTGTCCGGGAATACGCATGGCTAACCTCGGTCGAAGAAATGCGGGCTACCTATAGGAGACTGCCTACCTGATACACAACCAGCGCGCCCACATAAGCCAAGACCGTCATGTAGACGAACGTAAACACCGGCCAGCGCCACGAGCGCGTCTCACGTCGGATGACGGCCAACGTCGAGGCACACTGGCAACACAGCGCGAAGAAGACCATGATCGACAGCGCAGTCGGAACTGTGAACACCTTTCGTGAGGGATCGTCATCCCAAGGCGCATCTTGCAGGGCTTTGCCCAGTTCCGTTCCAGCGACATCGGGCGCATCGCGGATCTCTTTCGAATCGGTCTTTCCTCGATTGTAAATGATCCCGAGCGTTCCGACCACGACCTCCCGCGCGGGGAAGCTCGCCAGCGCCGCCATGCCGATCTTCCAGTCCCAGCCGAGCGGCTTGACTGCCGGCTCGATGCCCCTCCCCATGCGCCCCAGAATGCTCTGTCGCTTCCATTCGCCGCGCAGCTCGTCGATTTTGGTTTGCTGCGCGTCAATCTGGTTTTGATACGTGGTCGCTTTTTCCTCGTCCGCGGCGGCGGCTTCTTCCCGTACCGTATTTAGCTCTTGTTGAAGCCGCGCGAGGTGAACGTCAAAATTCTCCCCCGTCGATTCTGCGCGCGGGAAATACATCAGCCCCCAAACCAGAATCATCGATGCCAGAATCAGGGTGCCGGCCCGGCGCAAGAACGCCCAGCCGCTGTCGATCATGCGGCGAAGCACCGTTCGCAGCGACGGCACTTTGTAGAGCGGCATCTCCATGACGAAGACCGGCGTCTCGCCGCGCAACAGCGTCCGCTTGAGTGCCAACGCCACCAGCGGCGCCACGATCAACCCAATGGCGTACATGGCGAACATCGTCAAACCGGGAACCCACCACGGCCGGCCCACCGTCAAGAATGTGCCGATCAGCAGAATGTAGACCGGCAGCCGGGCCGAACAGCTCATTAGCGGGGCGACGAGAATGGTCGCCAGCCGGTCGCGGCGATTCTCGATGACGCGCGTCGCCATGATTCCCGGCACCGCGCACGCCACGGAGGAGAGCATCGGGATGAACGACTTGCCGCTCAGCCCGCAGCGAGCCATCAGCTTGTCCATCAAGAATGCCGCCCGCGCCATGTAACCGCAATCCTCCAGCACAGCGAGGAAGCCGAACAGGATGACGATTTGCGGCAAGAAGACAATCACGGCGCCGACGCCCTTGAGGATTCCTTCCACGAGCAGACTCGTCAACGGGCCGGGAGGCAGAAGCAAGGTGAGCTGGTCGCCAAGCCAATCGATCCCGCCGCCGATGAGGTCCATCACCGGCTGCGCCCACGCGAAGATCGACTCGAAGACGAGAAACATCAGAGCCAGGAACACCAGCGTTCCCCAAAACTTGTGAGTCAGAAGGCGATCCAGGTGGTCCGTCCAAGTTGTGGGTCGATGCTTTGGCCGCTCTACGCAACCCGTCGTGAGCTGTCGAATCCAACCGTAGCGCGCACGCGCTTCCACGCCGGGCACGCCGCATTGGGCGTCGCTGAGTCGATGCCGTGCCGCCTGCACGTCGGCGCGGAGGTTGGCGCCATTGCCCCGCGTCAACCGCTGCTCCGTGTAACCTCCCACATCGAGCAGGAGGCGGCGCACGAGGAACGGCGGCATTTCGCCGCCAAGCGTCTTGTGCAACCCCGTGACTTCACGCTCGAAGGCTTCCGGAAACGGCGCTTGTTTGGCGGGCGGCTTCGCTCCGGCGGTCGCGGCCAGCGTCTGCCGGAGCACGTCGAGACCCCGTCTCTTGTTGGCCTGGATCGGCACGACCGGAACGCCGAGACGCCGGGTCAGTTCTGTGGCGTCAATTTGGATGCCCTGGGATTCCGCCACGTCGATCATGTTCAATGCGACGACGACGGGCACGCCTAGTTCAAGCGCCTGGGTGGTTAGATAGAGATTGCGATCGAGATTGGAGGCATCGACGATGGTGAGCACCACGTCCGGCCGGGGCTCTCCCGCTTGCTGGCCGAGGACGAGATCGACGGCGACCATTTCATCCGGGCTGCGGGCGGCGAGGCTGTAGGTGCCGGGCAGGTCGATCAGCTGAAAAGCCTGACCGTTGACGGACATCTGGCCCTTCTTCGTTTCGACCGTGACGCCGGGATAGTTGCCGACGCGCTGCCGCATCCCGGCAAGAGCGTTGAAGAGCGTGGTCTTGCCGGTGTTGGGATTGCCAAGCAAAGCGACCGTGAGTGTTGGTCGGGTGGACCCATTCGGAGATTGGCCGTTGGTTTTTGTCATGGCTGCGCCTCCGAGTCCGCTTGCTCAAGGAGGCTGACGGCAATCGATGCCGCTTCCCGCCGGCGCAGGCTCAGGCGGTAGTCGCGCACGCGGATTTCCACCGGGTCGCCCAAAGGCGCAATGGCGAGGACTTCGATCTCCTCGCCTTCCAGGAGGCCCATTTCCATGAGGCGCTGCAATAGAGTGTCGATTCCGGACAGAGATTGGATGCGGGCACGCTGTCCGACGCGTAACTGGTCAAGGGAGGGCATGACACACTCGGGCCGATCCGCGAGGGCGAGGAGCGGGCAGGATTAGCCGGCAACGGCGACGGGACGGACGAGGACGCGCATGCATTCTTCGCTGCGCAAGCAAAGCCGGCAGCCGCCGACGTTGAGGAGGCAGGGTGTTCCTGGCTGGATCACTTGCAGCCGGCAGCCGCTGCGCACGCCTAGTTCGGCCATTCGGCCTACCCAGGTCGAATCGCCGCAAATCTCGGCGACATCAGCCCATTCGCCCGGGGCGAGCAGTTCCACCGGCATCAGACACTCACGATTCACCGAAGCTGGCCTCTACTTTGGGGGGAAGCAGGCTGGATTGTTATTGAGATTCAGTCTCAAACAAAGTCTACCTAATCGGCAGGAGTTGTCAAGGAGTGTTGCGCTGAAATCAATGTTTCGTGAAGCGCTTGCTTTATCGAGGGTCTTCGCTTGTCCTTGCAAGAACGTGCCGCTTGCGGTATTTCGCCGATCCGAGTGCACCTCTCGGCCTTACATCTTTTCCTTGGGCTCGTAGTAAAGGTGTATCCCTTGCAGCTTCCAACACGCGAACATCTGATCGACTCGTTTTGGCTTATCGCGTGGGGAATCGCTTCCTCGATTTGGTGCGTCAGCGCAGCTGGTCGGCTCGGCTGCACTTATGACGAACCGGCCTACTTCGAGCGCGGCCTGGAGCATTGGCGCACGGGGAATTGCCGCGCTCTCATGAAGCTCGGCACGATGCCTCTGCCGGCGGACCTCGCAACTCTGCCTTTGTATTGTTACGAACGTATTCATCACATCCATCTGGAACGCGACTTCGACCTTGCGGCGTGCCTTCCTTGGGCGCGCGCTACGACTCTTTTGTTCTGGTGGTTATTGCTGGGTTATGCATGGCGCGCCGGGCGCGGTCTCGCGGGATCCTGGGGAGGTCGCTTGGCCGTGGCGCTGCTCGCGAGCGAACCCGTCATGCTGGCTCACAGCAGCCTTGCGACTTCGGACATCGCTGTTTCCGCCTGCCTGCTGGCCCTCGTTTATCACTTCGCGACGAACCGTGAGGCAGGTCCTTTTCGTCGCATCGGCCTGCCGGCACTCTGGTTAGCCGCGGCAGTGCTCTGCAAGGCTAGCGGGCTAGTTTTTGGACCGCTCTGCTTGGTGGCCGTGGAGCTTGAGCGCTGTCTGAGCCAACGAACCGCGAACATTCCTCTGGAGGCAGATTGGCGATGCCGTCTCGGCATGCGCTCGCCGTGGATGCGGCGGTTTCTCAAGGACGCAACGTGTATCGTTGCCGGCGGGCTCCTTTTGGTGATTCTCTATTGCGGCGGAAGTGAAGGCTCAGGAAGGGCCAGCCTGATCGCTTGGTGCGATCACGTGCCTCCCGGCCCCGTCCGAACTGCTGCCGCATGGACCACACAACACGCGCCGTTCCCCAACAATGCCGTTGACGGTTTGTATTTTCAGATTCAGCACAACTTCAAGGCCGGCGAAGGAACGTATCTACTCGGCAATTACTATCCGGCGGGACAGGCGCTGTGGTATTACTTCCCGCTCGCCTTGACGATGAAACTAAGTCTCACCTCACTCGGTCTGATGTTGCTCCTCGCAGCCACACGGCCGCGATCCCTCGCGAATTGGGCAATGGCCGCAGCCGCGGCGCTGTTGCTCTTCAGCCTAACTTGCCGCGTGCAAATCGGCGTCCGTTATATGTTGCCGCTGATTGCTCTGGGAACGGTCGGCTTGGCGGCGGCGGTCGTGCAATCCTGGCAATCATTTCGCGCGGTCTGGCCAAAATGGCTTCTGGCAGCGGCCGCCGGAGTTGGCGTGGCGTGGTCGGTTGCGGCGGCAGTCGTTGTTTGGCCCAATGGGCTCTGCTACACGAACGAACTTTGGGGCGGCACGGAGCGGGGATACTTGTGTTTGAGCGATTCAAATTACGATTGGGGCCAGGGGCTGAAGGAACTCGCAATCTGGCATGAACAGAACGGTGCACCGCTGGATGTCTGTTATTTCGGCAGCGATCCCGACATTCACAAGCTCGGCATACGGGCACTGACGCTCGAGAAAATGCCGCTTGAAGGACCGGACGGGATGCTGACGCAAATCCGCGGTCATTTTCTGGCGGTCAGCACTACCGCACTGTACGGCCATCCAGCGAGCCTCACGAAGTGCGCTGCCTTTCTTCGACAACGTCAACCCGTGGACCGAACGAGCACGTTTCTGATCTACGATTTTACGCACGAAGTCGAAGCAGCCGGCCTGGCGCGAGGTCCCCTGCCCTAACACACGGCTCGGCGTCATGGACCGGGAATCGCTTTCAATTCCTTTTGCCTCCGTTCTTGGAGGTAAGCGGTCAACGCCACACGCCATGGCCGAAGGGGCGGCAGTCCTAGCGCTTGATATGCCGTCCCATCGAGAACGCTGTAGCCGGGCCGGCGCGCGGGAGTTGGGTAATCGCCGCTCGGAATGGGAGTCAGGTCGGCCGGGATGCACGTTTCCTCGAAGATGGCGGCGGCGAATTCGTGCCAGGAGCAAGAGCCGGCATTCGTCACGTGATAAAGTCCAAAGGCGTCGGTTTGCAGTAACGC
>Ga0207124_1046_pt1 | contig 18924 bp, 21 predicted proteins | sample Alteio_BWMinHeat_37_FD_153506 | JGI IMG/M metagenome (GOLD analysis project Ga0207124, IMG submission 153506) | Enriched cells from forest soil in Barre Woods Harvard Forest LTER site, Petersham, Massachusetts, United States -... | ecosystem: Environmental > Terrestrial > Soil > Temperate forest >... | reverse complement strand
AGATCATCGCGCAGACCAGGTAAATGCGCTGGGCTACCTGCGCGTAATGTTTACCGTTGAAGATATTGATGAGATGGTGATGAGGCTTAAAGAAAAACATGGTGCCCTGTTGGTGGGCGAAGTGGTTCAGTATCAAAATTCTTACCGGCTTTGTTACCTTCGCGCAGCCGACGGGCTGCTCATTGGACTGGCCCAGCAACTTATTGTTTGACTATCCATTCCGGCCTAATTAAATACAACCAATTAACCTTTTAACCTGTTAACTAATTAACCATTTAACCAATTAACCTGCCCCAATTTCCAAAACAATTGCCCCGACCTTCAGGTCGGGGAATAATAAATAAAACAAGTTGGCTTTAGCCAAATTATAAAACACGGCCTAATTAAATACAACCAATTAACCTTTTAACCTGTTAACTAATTAACCATTTAACCAATTAACTAATTAACTAATTAACTAATTGATCTGCCCCAATTCCTTATACCGTTTCAGGTTCCCTTCATCAGTCTCAGCAGCCATCATTTTATCAATATAGTTTTGAAGTATAGCCCTTCTCTTAGTATTAGTGGCCATTTTTTCCTTGCTGGCTTTTTGATCATCTGCATACACATCCTTTAGTGTAAACAACCATGTACCCAATCCAAGCCTATATGATTTTATACCATCATTCATGGCCATACCGGTCAATACATTTACGCCCTTCTCAAATGCAATATCACTTTTCACACGAACCAGGTAATAATACAATCCGTTTGCTAAAATAAATTTACCGGTGCCATAAGCTAATACACTATGTTGCTCAAACAAATTCACATCTTCCTCTTTCGCTACCTTACCTATTATGGTCCACATACTCGATTGCAGTGTAGATTTAGGTTTGGTATCAAAAAATGTTCTTGCAATACTATATGCCTTTTCACTGTCCACCGCAAATAATGCATTCAGTGCCGATCCTGCCACGGCATACGAGCTATCATGTATTGCATCCAGCAATTGTTGTCTATCTGTCTTTATTTTCCATGCACCAAGCACATCAAACGCAGCGGCCCGCACAGCATTCTTGCTATCTGTAAAAGCTAATAAAGATACCTGTGGTTCAAATTTTTGTTGCCTTTTACTGTCCTTTTCCGCTCTTAACACAGATAGGCAGTGTTCCTTTATTCCCGGAGTAGTATCATTCAATGCAAGGCGAATGACCTCCTGGCTGCTGCTATCAGACGCATATACCTGAGACAAAGTTATGGCTATCCTTTTGCTGGTATACCCTGTAGCATGAACAAATTGCGACAAGAATGCCCATGGCTTTTTCATATCAAATATAGCGCCGGGCATCAATCGTCCTTCATCAGGTACTATCACAGGTTTTATACCGTTTTTATAAGGGTAGGTAAACACCTCTTGTTTATGGCTGATGTCCCAGTCTACTACTTTATTTCCGTCACCATTTATCAGCAAAGCCTTTAATGGCAGGTCATACACATACCCGCTGCTATCTGCCTGGTCCTGGTTCACATGCACGGTTAGCTGTGCAGCACTATCATTATAATCATAGCTGATGCTTAGCACAGGATGGTCTCCATGAAAATACCACTCGTTAAAGAACCAATTCCAATCCTGCCCTGTGGCTTCTTCTACAGCCTGCCGCCAGTTAGCTACCTCTGCCGCATGTAGCGCATTCTTACTCAGGTAGATGTTCATAGCTTTATAGAAAGCACTATCGCCCATAATAGCATTCATATAGCGCAATATAGCCCCACCCTTTTCATAACTGATACGGTCAAACACATCCTCCCGGTCATTATAATAATAACGTACAAGCGGAGAATCTGCCCCTCGCCCGGCCGACTGTATATAGCTCATCAGGTCATCATAAGCCAGTCTTTCTGCCGAAGCAACACCATGTTTATATTTTCGCCATAGTTGTTCACCATAATTCGCAAAAGATTCATTCAATGTTATATTACTCCACGATTCACAGGTTACATAGTCACCAAACCATTGATGAAACAACTCATGCGATACCACATCTTCAAAATCCCTATCCAGCAGTTCTCGCCGGGTCTGGTTCATAAATTCACCAAACAAGGTGGCCGATGTATTCTCCATAGCCCCCGATACATAATCCCGCACCACGATCTGTGAATACTTATTCCACGGATAATTCACCCCTGTTATGGTAGAAAAATGCTCGATCATCTCAGGCGTGTAATTGAATATTCTTTTTGCCTGCGGCGAAAACTCAGGCTCAGTATAGTAGCTTACTTCCCTGCCCCTCCAGGTATCTTTTGTTATATCAAACCTTCCTATCGCAAACATCATTGCATAGGTTTGTATAGGCTTGTCCATCACCCATATATCCCTGCGTATATGGTTTCCTTCTTTTACAGAGCCGGCCCAGTAACCATTACTCAGCGTTTGCATACTATCGGGTGCCAATAATTCTATTCTTGTTGTAAAGCGCTCATTAGGTTTATCAATTGTGGGTACCCAGTGCGAATTAGACTCTGTTTCTCCTTGTGTCCATATCTGCATCGGTTTCCCTTTTATCGCATGATCCGTGTTTATAAAATACAGCCCCCTGTCATCAGTAATAGCGCTGCTACCACCCGTTTTATTGGCATATGGCATTGCTTTATATTGTATGTACAATTGTACTGTATCTCGCGTTTCTGTCTTTCCTGTATATATCCTTAGTTCGTCATCAGAATAGCTATAGGATATTGGTACCTGCTTATTATTCTTTTCCAATAGCACAGTGTCAATCTCCATACTCTTTGCATCCAGCACCAGCGAGTCTGAAGCGTAGAAATAAGGATGTATATCTATCCATGCTTGCCCGTTAGCCGTTTTTTCATTCCAGTTAAAACGCATCACCACCCTCGTGTTCACTATATCCCACACCCTGGTAGCTGCGGCCCTATACTCACTATTCTTTGCACTCACCACCACGGGCGCAAGTGTCACTTCCTTTTTTACTACCTTTTTAGCAGTACCACAAGAACTGAATATTAATATTGATCCGGATATTATAAATAAGCCCCTCTTCATTCCATAAAAATAAGCCATGAATGTACACCTAAACCTCAAATCTACTATCACCTATTTAGCGTGATATCCTACTGGCGTTAACATTTTCCTAATTCCTAATACCTAATTACGAATTCCCGGTTTTTAATATCTAATTCCTACACTATTTAACTACTTTTGTCCCTCTTAATAAGCCCTCTCCTTGGGAGAGGGTTTGGGAGAGGTACTTATGCTTCAATTAACAGTAAATGAACATATAACACACCAGGTCGATACCCACGAAGGTCTCCTAAGACTCAACGGGCAACAGGTACAATGGGACGTGCGCGAATTACCTAACGGCTTCATTAGCATTTTGCATAATGGCTATAGCTATACAGCTATAGTTGAATACATTGATATTGCAAATAAGGCCATCGCCCTTAATATCAACGGGCAAATACATACTGTTGTTATCAAAGAGCCTATAGATCTCCTACTTTCCAGTATGGGATTGGATATGCGATCCATGCATAAAGCCGAACCCGTAAAAGCGCCCATGCCGGGTATGGTGTTAAAAATACTCGTTCAGCCGGGACAACAAATAAATAAAGGGGACGGGTTATTAATATTGGAGGCAATGAAGATGGAGAATCTGCTCAAAGCCGGGTCTGCTGCTACAGTAAAAGCAATAAAAGTAAGCCCCAATACTGCAGTAGAAAAAGGCACAGTATTAATAGAATTAGAATAGCAATGCAATTCAAAAACAGTTTTAGATACATTACCCTGCTACTCTGTGTTCTTTTGTCTTATACAAAAGCCACGTCACAAGCCTTTTCTTATATCTATATACAAGGCGATAAGCAAACACCCTTCTATGTCAAACTGGAAGACCAGATGCAGCCGCGCTACGGAAAAAATTACTGCATTATTTCCCAACTGGCTCCGGGCTCAATTAATATCGAAATACTCTTTCAGCAAAACATATTCCCTTCTCAAAAATTCATCATCAAAGTACCCGATAATAGTTATCGGGGGTTTTTATTAACACACAAAGGCAACGCCTTTTCTCTTTATGATATCCAACAACAATTTTATCTGCCTGCAGGCAATACAATTGAAGATGACCATATGCCTGAGAATGTTGCAGGCAATAATTACCTCGCAACAAATAAGCCAACAACAGAAAATATAACCCCACCTATAACTACCAACACAAAAAAACCTGTCAACAAAAAACTCCCTAAGAATAATAAGCCTACCCAAAATAAAGATCCCCAGTTCATTGAAAATATTGAACTGAATAATGAAAAAACGGTCCAAAATCAAACACCTGCTGCAGAACATACAAATGATACCATTGGCAATAATAATACTACACACAACAAACCGGCTGTAAACAATAGCGATTGCCCAAAACCGGTTGGCAGCAGCCTTTTTGGAGATATTTATAACAAAGCTGAAAAACACGGCGGCAAAACCAAATTAAAATTCCTTTTAAGCAAATTAGACTATTGTTTCACCTCCGGCCAGGTAAGGATATTGACAAAAATGTTAGACAACGACCAGGAACGATATGAATTTCTAAAACAGGTCTATCCTCGTGTCACCGACCAGTCCAATTTTTCGCAACTCGAAAGTCTTTTGTCCACACAAGAATGGAAAAACTATTTTCACTCAATTATTCAATAAGTTAATTCATCAATGACATACAAGACCTTACTGTCAATATTATTCTTATCAATGCTTTGCCTCTCCTGCAAAAGAGATAAGAAAGATCTGCTGGTCAGAAATTGGAATGCTGTAAAACTCGATAATCCACAAATGGATGACATGATAAAACAGCAACAATTTTTCATTGATACTTTTGGTAAGACAACCGATGCCGTAGCCAATATCCAGCTATATGGCACCAGCAATCTCGACAGCCTTAAAACCTTGTTGCAATCACAATTAGATTCCTTCAAGGTGCTGCAACAACTGGCATTAAAAAATACCTGGTTCAATTTCAAAAAGAACGGTACAGCCATACTTACATTCAATGGTGCTACCGATTCTACCAAATGGTCTTTCGATGACGAAGGCACCCTGATCCTCGACGAATTACAAGGGCAGTCCGCTGGCGAAAAACTAAAAATGCAGGTAGTGCAGCTCAACGATACTGCTTTAAAGCTTCGCTTCACCGAAAACAATGTCAATAGTGTGGTCACCTTTCATCCGGAGAAAAATTAGAGCACTATATATTACTTCTCAGTAATTACATTTTTACGCCAAAATAGCCCACGATTTTAATAGTGGGACAACATATAAATACAATACACAAACCGTTTCAACGGTTTATAAAGACGCATTTAGCAATATTTACCCATTCACTTTCACACTTACCGGCTATACCTTATCTTTACACACTTTTAGCAAGCATATATTACAATAAATAACAAATAACAAATAACAAATAACAAATAACAAATAACAAACAACAAATCATAAATCATAAATCATAAATAAAATGCGCACCATCCCTTTACGTCAGGCACTCAGAGAAGCAATGGAAGAAGAAATGCGTTTAGATAAGAATGTATTCCTGATGGGCGAAGAAGTAGCGCAATACAACGGCGCCTACAAAGTTAGCCAGGGTATGCTCGACGAATTTGGTGATAAACGTGTGATAGACACCCCCATTGCTGAGCTTGGCTTTACAGCTATTGCCGTAGGTGCTGCAATGAATAACACCCGCCCTATTGTTGAATTCATGACCTGGAACTTTGCCGAACTGGCAATAGACCAGATAGTAAACCATGCTGCTAAGATCCGCTCTATGAGTGGTGGCCAGTTCTCATGCCCTATTGTGTTCCGTGGGCCTAACGGCTCTGCAGGTCAGCTTGCGGCACAGCACTCACAGGCATTCGAAAATTGGTATGCCAACGTTCCCGGTCTTAAAGTTATTTCCACTATCAATCCATACGATGCTAAAGGCTTGCTTAAATCTGCTATCCGCGATGCTGACCCGGTAGTTTTCATGGAAAGTGAATCTTATTATGGCGATATGGGCGAAGTGCCTGAAGAAGAATACATCATCCCAATTGGTAAGGCAAAGATTACCCGCGAAGGTAGCGATGTCACTATCGTATCGTACAACAAGATGATGAAAGTGGCTATGGCAGCAGCTGAAGAACTCGCAAAAGAAAATATTCATGCGGAAGTGATAGACCTCCGCACCATTCGTCCGCTCGACTGGGAAACAATAGTAACTTCAGTTAAGAAAACCAACCGCCTTGTAATTGTAGAAGAGCAATGGCCTTTCGGCAGCGTATCATCAGAGATCACCTACCGCATTCAAAAAGAAGCCTTCGATTATCTCGATGCTCCCATACGCCGCATCACATCTGCTGATACCAATATGCACTATGCGCCCAACCTCGTGGCACTACACCTGCCCGATGTTCCACGCACAGTAAACCTGGTAAAAGAGGTCATGTACATACAGAAGTAAAAAAACATTTACTTTAGAGTTCAATAAGTTAATACTTTAAGGTTTTGAGTTTTAACTTTTGACTTAACAATGCATCGCAACAACTTCGATTTTCTCAGGCTCCTGTTTGCTACACTCGTGCTCATTACCCACTCTTATACACTCAGTGGCTTACCGGAGAACGATTTCCTCAGCCAATGGACACATGGGCAGATCAGTTGTTCCTCACTCGGTGTAAAAGGCTTTTTTATCATTAGCGGCTTTCTCATTTTCCAGAGCGTATTACGCAGCAAGAACTGGTTTGACTATATGATAAAGCGCATACTCAGAATATACCCTGCCTATATGATCGTATTAGTAGTCGGGCTATTAGTAGCCTGGGGCCTTACAGACTTAAATACGCAACAATTCTTTGCTGATAGGTCCGCCCGCAACTATATCTCTCAAAACCTGGCTATGTTCTTGCCACTGAAATACCAGGTAGATAATGTCTTTGCCACCAATCCCTACAAATACGCTATTAATGGCTCTATATGGACCATTCCCTACGAATTTCTTTTTTACATCTTGCTATCTCTCACCTTTATTCTAAAGCAATTCACCAAACTACTCACCATCTTATTTATTGCAGGTTTTGTACTCCTGTTTCTCTGCATGCTCCGTTACGAAAATGTACCCGCCTACTACATTCCCGCCGATACATTCGAGATACACTTGCTCATGCATCTTGCACTCTGTTTCTTTGGTGGTGCGGCTTTGGCAGCCATTCGCATACACGAGTTCAGATACAAACTTCTATTACTTATTGGCACCATTATACTACTCTTTGTAATTATTGGCTTGCACAAGTTCTATTATACCCAGTTCATACTATTACCTGTCATCATCATATTAATAGGCACTTATGCCACCAAAGGCATAGCAGGCCTCAACAAAACCATGGGTGATTTCTCCTATGGCATATATCTCTATGGTTTTATTGTGCAGCAAACATTGATACACTTCTTCAATCTTGACCACCTGCAATTGATGTTCATCGCAATTCCTATTACCTTTATCCTGGGAGCCCTGTCCTGGTACCTCATCGAAAAGCGTGCATTAACTCTCAAAAAATACTTCCCCTAAATGCGGAAAATATGTCTGTTCATATCAGTGATCTTTTCCTGCTCTGCCTCAGCCCAGCATACTACCGATACCATACGTCTCTATTTCGATCTGAACATTCGCACCCTCAGCAAAACAGCAGCAACAAAAATAGACGATCTTATATACAACGACATCATTCAGCCCCGCGACTATATTGTCATAGTAGGTTATGCCGATTATCTCGGTTCAGAAAAATACAACCAGGGCCTTTCTGAAGCCCGCGCCAAAAATGTACAAACCTATCTCGTCAATTATGGTGTAGATTTCTCACACATCACACTCTGCATAGGCAAAGGCAAGATCGAACGCCGGGGCATCACAGGCTCACAGGGCTACCCTATTGACAGAAAAGTAGATATCGTGTTGCAACGAAAAACAAAAAGTAACACAACCCCCACACCACAAAACAAAGAACGCCCTTCACTAAGGCCAGGAGTTATCCGAACCACTACCGATTTAAACAACATAACATCCTATCAACCCGGTCAAACCTTCGTACTCAACAATATCTATTTCCCTGCTCAGAGACACGATATCAGTGCGTCCTTACCTATATTAGATAAGCTGTATGATGTACTCCAACAATACCCCAAACTAAAAATTCAGATAGAAGGTCATGTATGTTGCATCTATGGTTATCCAGATGCTTACGATATGGACGCTCACGACAACCTGCTCTCTGTCAATCGTGCCAAAGCTATCTACGACTATCTCATTCGCAGGGGCATTAGCCCAAACAGGTTACGCTATGCGGGTTTTGGCAAACGCCGCCCCGTAATAGCCATTGAAAAGAACGAAGACGATGCCGACAAAAATCGCAGGGTAGAAATAAGGATTCTCGAAAAATAGACTATCTTTCTTATATGCTACGCAACTTTTTAATAGCATGTATTTGTCTTTCCCCGCTTGCCACAGTCGCGCAGGCAGTCGATAGTTTCAAGGTCTTCTTTCCGCTCAATGAAAGGGGTTTGATGCCCTCTGAACAAGACAAAATAGATTCTCTTATCGGTAAACACCTCGTTAAACACAATCAAAAATTATCTATCCTCGGCTATGCAGATTACCTCGCTGGTGAAGAATACAACCTCAAACTCTCACAAGACAGGGCCGAAAATGTAAAGAGCTATCTCGTTCAGGCTGGCTTTAAAGCCGGTAACATAAAACTATGCATTGGCAAAGGAAAAATAGAGCGCAACCCGGTAAATGGCAAACTTGGCTATCCTGATGATAGAAAAGTAGTTATCACCATCGATAAAATAGTTGTTAAAACAAAACCAGTACCCTCTACTCCCAAATCCCCGCGGCCTCCATGTCCACCTCCGCCTATACCCAAACCCGCTCAGGCACCTAAACAGCTTGACATTGCCACTTTACAGGTAAATGAAACGCTTGTTCTCAAAAACATTTTATTTCTTCCGGGCAGGCATACCATCAGGGCTCAATCACTTCCCGAACTGGAAAACCTGCTCAATATACTCAAGGCACATCCCACATTAAAGATCCGTATTGAAGGGCATATTTGTTGTGTCTCCTCCGAGGCAGACGGTTTTGATTTTGATAATAATACCTGGCAGTTATCTAAGTACCGTGCCAAAACTGTTTATGATTACCTTGTCAGCAACGATATCGATCCCGAACGGCTTCAATACAAAGGCTTTGCCAAAACCCACCCTCTCATAGATCCGGAACGTAACGAAGATGATCAGGATCAAAATCGCCGCGTAGAAATAAGAATACTCGAAAAATAGTCTACACCCGTCACAATCATAAATCATACATCAATAAATAACAATCGGGACAGGTTAATCTGAGGCCGGCTTAGGTAATGATAAAAAATAAATACTGATAACCACCGTAGCGCTCGCGGTTACTATAAAGGTAGCTGCCGGGCCGAATTGAAACCATATCCACCCCGCCAGGCTGCTGGCTATCATCGTGCATATACTCTGAAAACCAGTATAGGTGCCTATGGCAGTTGCGGTATCCTTTCTGTCAGTTATATTAGATATCCATGCCTTCGATACGCCGTCTGTCGCGGCTGCATAAATACCATATAGCAGGAAGAGCCCGAAGAATACGAACAGGTTATTATTCACACCCATACCAAAATAGACAATAGCAAATACCACCAATCCGGTTATCATCACCGTTTTCAGCCCTATTCTATCTGCCAGTATACCCAGTGGGTAAGATAATAAGGCAAAGACCGCATTGTAGAATATATACACCCCTATCGTGCCTGTATCGCTAATGCCTGCACTCTTAATGCGCAGCAGCAAAAACACATCCGAACTATTGAACAAAGTAAACAACAGCAAACCCGCTACCAGTTTCTTATATGCCGCTGGGCTGCTCTTCCAGTATTTAAAAAAGTCTGAAAAATGTGTCTTTATCACACTCGCTTTGGGCTTCACATTTTTATCCTTTACCAGGTAAGTGCATATAATGGCCAGCACACCCGGCCCAAATGCCAGCAAAAAAAGGTTCTTATAATCTCCCGGTCTGTAATACAGGTACACCAGCGCTGCAATAGGCCCTATAAAAGCCCCCAGCGTGTCCATACTGCGGTGAAAACCGAATACCCTGCCCTTATTAGCCGCATCCGTCTCGTCCGACAGCATCGCGTCTCTGGCACCTGTGCGCAATCCCTTACCCAATCGGTCCAGCGTTCTCGATATAAATATCCACCAGGGGTAAACAAATACGGCCAGCATAGGTTTTGCAATAGCGCTGAGTCCATAGCCCGCCCTTACAAAAGGTATGCGCTTACCGGTATTATCACTCATCTTGCCAAAATAGCCCTTACTCAGTCCTGCAGTAGCCTCTGCCACACCCTCCAGTATACCGATCAATAGCACAGAAAAACCTATGCTTTTCAGGTAGATAGGCATTACCGGGTATAACATCTCACTACCTATATCAGTAAACAAACTGACAAAAGACAATACCCATACGGTTCTGGTTAATACTTTCATTATATCTTGCAAAACAACGAAATGATTTGGTAGTAAATTTGAATTTTCATATTATTTTTGATCGATGTTATTAAGAACTTATGGCCCGGCCGACCATGAACAAATTATAGGCCTTTTCCTGCTTAATACACCCCGGTATTTTCACCCGCAGGAGCTGCAATACTTCCGGCATTTTCTGAAAGAAAATATGGACACAGACCCCTATTATGTATTGGAAGAAAATGGTTTAGTAGTAGCATCAGGTGGTTATTATATAAAAAACAATGTTGGTGGCCTCTCCTGGTTCATGGTGCATCCCGATCATCACCGCAAGGGGCTCGGCAGTCAATTGGCCAGGCATCATCTACAAATATTAAAGGACAGTAATCTTGATAAAATAGTAGTAGACACCTCACAATTGGTTTATCCCTTCTACGAAAAATTCGGTTTTGTATTACTTGGCACAACCCTCAACCATTGGGGCCCCGGTATGCATTTGTATAGTATGGAACTGGAACCTCAGATCATTCGTGATTTTGCTGATTGACCTGTTTTGTGCCTAGCATGCTCCTTGCTATCTAAGAAATTTAATATAGCCCAATCTTAAGAATTCATCTAGTTCACCCATCTTTATTTCCCTGTTTCTATTTAATGCGGGGTCATATACTGTGGTGCTATTTATTAATATTATTCCGTTGAATATTTTTGGTTTTTCATCGTCGATGGCATTGTCGCATTTTTCTGAAATATTATTTTGGGATGTTGGCGGTTGGGAATCGGGCGGAGATGGTTGATCTTGCTGAGTTATATGCGTTTCGTTAATGTCACATGGTGTCGCATTGGGCCCCACCTCAGTCCCCCCCAACAGGGAGGAAGCTATTTGATCGGAATTGGGGATATCGGAATTAGGGGGTGATTGTACTATTGATTGTTCGTATAGTTCTTTGTCGAGGTTGTCTAATTCATCTATATCGTCGTTGAGGAACATATATTGTTCTGATGTTTTTTTGTCATGGTTATATTTTCTTCTAATGATATCGTCTGAATAGTGACATACCTCTCTTGATAATTGTGGATCGCCTTGCGCGATCTCATTTATGAGTTCTGTATAGGTTTGTATATAATTACCCGCTGGTTGGTGCTCAAAATTTTTGATAGACAACATGAGCCTGCGCTGAATTGCAGACTCTTCTAATGTAGGATAACGATGCCCTAGCTGACGGTTGCTAATTGCTATATTCAGGTCTGTAAGCTGGTCGTATAGCTGCTGCAGGACCATACCGGGTGCCTGCAAGGCCGATTGTTTCATGTCATGCCACTTACCTTGTTGTATCCAGAGGCCGACTGTTTTACGGTTTATATTGAGCAGATGGGCTATCTGTTCTTGTGTCATTTCTGTTTGAAAATAGAGTTCGCGAGCCTGTTCGCGTTGTACGGTTTTTTCCATAGGGTTGATAGGTTTAGTTTTCTGTTTTATATGTTATTTGTTTAATTGACTTCGTTTCTTTTTGATAATCACCCCGCCTTCGGCACCCCTCTTTCAAAAAGAGGGGAGTCTTTTAAACGCAAAGTTGAGATGAGTGTTTGGAATAGAAAAATTGAATCCGCATGGTACCGCAGTTATGGGGGTGGCATACCGCAGTTATAGGGGTGCCGTGCCGGAAGGTATTGAGGATTGATTGGGGTTGTGTGGGATTTTTGCTTTAATATTTTACAAGCGATTTTACCCACATGAAAAACATAATGTGATGGACGTAAATTGGCAATTAGTTATTCTTTTATGATTTTTTGGAAGTAGGTGTTATTGAGTTTAATAAAGTAAAGACCCGGGAGTAGGTTTTGAATACATATTTGAGCTTTAGTAGTATTGCAGGAATTGGAATAGACAATTTGCCCGATAGCGTTTGTTATAGTGATGGTTTGTATATTATTCAATGAGTTGATTTGGATGAGGTCATGTGCCGGATTTGGATAAATAGAAACATCTTCCTTACGCATAATATTTGCAACTGAAGCACCTGTACCCCCAGACACAGCAGTGTCACCTGATATTTTACGAATACTCCCTGCATCTGTAAAATATATATTACCTAAATGATCAATTATTATACCCATTGGGTCTTCTAAGGTAGCTGCAATTGCAGGGCCACCGTTTCCTCCGCTACCAGAGGCACCAGTGCCTGCAATTATTGAAATAGAATCCGCTCTATTTACTTTGTGAATAAGATGATTTCCAAAATCGGCAATATATAGATTTCCAGTGTCATCAACTGTGACAGAATTATACCAGACAGTGATCTGAGCTGAATCTGCCGGACCGCCATCAGCACCTGTACCGCCCCCCGCAACTGTTGTAATTATTCCTGAGGTTGCGGATACTTTGCGTATGGTACTTGTTTGATTATCTGCAATAAATACATTTCCTGATTTATCTACTGCTACGCCTGTAGGTAATATGAGTCTTGCAGCTATAGCCGGGCCACCATCCCCTCCTGTGCCACCACCAGCTATTGTTGATATGTTACCAGTTGTTGTTATTTTACGAATGCGGCTATTATAGCCTGGTCCAATGTCAGAAACATATATATTGTTTGCATGGTCTATAGTTAATGCAACAAGATCTGAGAAACCAGCAGCTGTAGCCGGACCGCCATCACCACTAAAGGTTGAGCTCCCATTGCCAGCAATAGTAGTAATAGTTCCAGATTTATTTATTTTACGAATACGATTATTCAAACCACCACCATCAGCTACATATACATTGCCTGTATCATCAACAGCCACACTTACAAGGTTTCCAATTTTTGCGAGTATAGCTGGACCGCCATCCCCACTAAAGCCAGAGACGCCTGTGCCTGCAAATGTGGAAATAATACCTGCCTTATTTATTTTTCGTATTCTATAATTTGCCTGATCAGCTATGTAAATATTTCCTGAATCATCTTTTGCTAATCCCCGAGGATTATTAAGATATGCTGAAGTGGCGACATTTCCATCGCCACCATAGCTATTAGCACCTTTGCCTGCAAATAGTGTAATGATACCTGGTTGTGCGGAAGCATTGTGTGTAATGACAAAAAAAAGAGCAAAAAATGAAAGTAATCTTTTGTGTCTCATACCTGATTTGTATATAAGGTGAGTAAAATATTTGTATTAGATATAAGCAATTTTCAGGCCAAGTATTTAGTTAAATATACCGTTTTGAAATGAATCTATCTATAAACAAGTTCTTTTTATATTTTTATTCTAATATGGCAAAGCAAAAACCACAACAAAAGAAAATACCTATACAGCCGCTGCAACCATTGCCACAAATGGCTAAGCCCTGGCAATTACAAAAACCTATGCTATGGCTGGCAATAGTGGTTGTAGCCGTATATGCCATATCGCTCAGCTTTGGGCTTACCGAGCTGGATGATATCATCTTTATGCGTGAGCTAAAACCATATTATGAGGATATGGGCAACTTGCTTACCTCTTTTCATCGGGGGCTTTTTCACCCTACAAATGATATGTATTATCGTCCGCTATTCATGGATATGATGCTGCTGAACTATAAGCTGGCAGGCGATAATATATTGGCCTATCATTTGGTAAATATGCAGCTGCATATGGGAGCAGTATTGCTGCTCTTCACCCTGCTGAAAAAGATGGGATTGAAAGAGCTACATGCTTTTGTATTGGCATTGGTATTTGCCGTGCATCCCGTATTATCACAGGCTGTGGCATGGATACCGGGGCGCAATGATACTATGCTGGCAGTGTTTACGCTATCCTTCTTCATCTTCAGCATTAACTATTATAATGACAGTAAAATAAAATGGCTGTTGTTGGGTGGCCTTATGCTGCTGGGTGCTTTCTTTACTAAAGAGACCGCTATATTCAATGCGCCGATAGCATTTATTATACTGGTCATCATCCTGCGCAAACCCTGGCTGGATAAAAGAATGTTAGTGCAATATGGAGTATGGATAGCAGCAGCAGGCATCTGGTATGTAGTACGTGCCAATGCTACACTGACATGGACCTATGCGGACACACACCAGATAACAAGTGATTTTCTGCATCACCTGCCTGTATTGGTGCAGTACACTGGCAAGATATTCTTCCCCTTCAACCTGAATGTATTCCCTATCATTGAGGATACAGTATATTATTATGGCATTGCGGCTATCGTATTGCTGATAGTGTTACTATACCTGAATAAGAACAGGGATATACGCACCATACTGGGCGGACTGGCCATCTTCTTATTATTCCTGCTGCCGGCGCTGTTGGTGCCCAATAAGATGAACGACCAATCGTTTGAGCATCGCTTATACCTGCCTATGTTGGGTATGTTGTTGCTGTTGTCTCAAACCATATTGATACAGAATAAGATAGAGGATAAGCAACTCTTTTATAGGTATATAGTATTGGCCATATTGCTGGCCGCTATTAATATCAATCACCAGCAATATTTTAAAGACCCACTCAGCTTTTGGAAAAAGGCACAATTGGCATCACCACACTCAGCCTATGCTACTATGATGCTGGGTGAACGGTTGACAGACAACCTGCCACAGGCTTATGAATTATTAAGACGATCCTATGCAATGGACTCTACCGAAAAATATATCAATTACTACTATGGTATGATGCTGCAAAACGAAGACTCTATGCTGCAGGCAGAAAAATATTTTAAGAAAGAAAAAGAAATATCAGGCTTTGCGGAATGCGATTTTCTACTGGCTAAGGTAGCTTTTAATAAAAAGGATTATGTAAGCGCCCAGCATTACCTGGAGAACTATATAGCCGTAGATACAGTGAACAGGATAGCGCATAATAACCTGCTGATGTTGTACCTGCAGCAACAAGAATACACTAAAGCGCACGATCAGCTAAAAAGGATGCAGCAAATAGGTTTTCAAATAGATCAGCAATTGCTGGATTCTGTAAACAAACACTGACCATGATTTTCTTGAATATGCTTCTAATTAACTTACAGCATGAAACAGACCATGAATAATTCTATAAAAAATGTAGATGATTACCTGTCAGGATTGCCGGAGAATGTACTGGTGGCGCTTGAAAAGTTGCGGAAAATTGCAAGAGCCGCAGCGCCAGGTGCAGAAGAAGTAATTAGCTACGGTATGCCTATGCTGAAATATCATGGTATGCTCGTGGGTTATGCCGGATGGAAAGACCATATTGGGTTTTATCCTTGTAACTCCAGAACGATCGCAGCAATGAAGGATGAGCTAAAGGGGTATGGAACATCGAAAGGAACTATTCGTTTTGAAATTGGTAAGCCGCTGCCTGTGAAACTGATACAAAAAATAGTGAAAGAGCGCGTGAAAGAGAATGTTGCTAAAGCTAAAAAAACTAAAAAATAATATTGTTATGTCGTTTCAAGCTTATATAGATAATATAAAGGCCAAGACCGGCATGGGGCCTGAAGATTTTAAGAACCTGGCTACTGAAAAAGGCTTTTTAGAAAAAGGAATACTGAAACCTGGTGTAAAGGCCGGTACCATTGTGGCCTGGCTGAAAGAAGATTTTGGATTAGGGCACGGTCATGCAATGGCTATCGTAGCAGTCTTTAAAGGAATGAAAAAATAAAAAGCACAAACCATAAAATGAGTAGTACCCGGTCAGAAATAGAAGTCTACGACCAACTAGTGTTTTATACGCTTTCTCTTGGTGATGCCGCATTTATACATCAGCATATTGTAGACGCGTGGGCTGCTCAACACCCTGAAGGTAGTGCAAAGACTATAAGAACAGCTTTTGCACTAATAGGCTTGTATCTTAGCTTAGAAAAAAATTATACAGGTAAAGAGGTGCAACGTGCACACACCCTACTGGCCCGCAATAAAAGGCAGTGGCCCGGTTTTACCCCGCCAACAGCGATGAGCAAGATGACAGTATATGATGTGATGGATAAGCCTGCAGGACCAGCGCGGGATAAAGCTATTATGAATTGGTGTGCAGCTATATGGGTGAGCTGGGCAGAGAGCCATGCAAAAATAAAAGAGCTGGTAAAGGAGGAATTAGGTAATGTTTAAACCCTGTTTTATAACGAGATAAGCATTTGTTTAAAAAAATTTGTCTAAAAAGTTGTGCAAGTAGATACTTGCACATATATTTGCAAGCAAATACTTGCATAATATAAAAGAACATGGATACGAGAAGAGATGTTTTCCAGGCTATAGCAGACCCTACAAGAAGGGAGATCATAAATATGATCGCGCACCAATCACTCAACCTGAATTCGATATCAGAGCAATTTGATGTGAGCAGGCAGGCGATATCACTACACATAAAGATATTGACAGAGTGTGGCATCGTATTAATAAAAAAAGAAGGAAGGGAGCGTTATTGCAGCATAGAGCCACAGAAACTGAGCGAAGTGGCTGACTGGATAGAACCTTTCAGAAAGCTGTGGGAAGCACGGTTTGATAAGTTGGATACATTATTGATAGCATTGCAAACTAAAAAGAAAACAAATGGAAAAAGAAAATGAGATAATTGTTTCGAGGGTATTTGACGCGCCTATTGCAATGGTATATGAGGCATGGAGCAACGCTGAATTTGTAAAAAAATGGTGGGCGCCTAAAAATTGTACTACAACCTATTGCAGCATTGATTTTAGGATCGGAGGAATATTTCGATTTTGCATGACGACAGCCGAGGGGATGGATTGCTGGGGAAGAGGGATATACAAAAAGATCAACCCTCCTCATACTATTGTATACGAGGATTGCTTTACAGATAAAGATGGTACCCCTGTTGCCCCATCCTATTATGGATTGCAACTCACAACCATTAAATCATCAACGATCGAAGTGCAATTTGAGGAAGTGGTAGAAAAAACGAAGGTGACCATAAGGTATATGGATGTGGCTGAGGTGGGTGCCGAGATAGAAATGGCTAAACAGGGGTGGAACGACATGCTGGAAAAATTGTCTGTCATACTTATTAATTAACCATAAATAATAAAACGTTCAACAATGAAAAATCAAACTAAGATCACAGCAGATCCCGGAAAGCAGGAGCTTTATATAACAAGAGAAGTAGAAGGCCCGAGAGACCTTGTATTCAGGGTATTTAATGAGCCCGAACTGATGAAGCAATGGCTGGGGCCACATGGCATGACCATGGAAATAGAAAAACTGGATAGTAGAACAGGAGGCGCTTACCGGTTCATACATTGCGATGCAGCGGGAAATAAATATTCATTTAACGGCGTGATACATGAAATAGCAGCACCTGAAAGAATGATCAGGACCTTTGAATTTGAAGGGTTGCCGGAAAGAGGACATGTATCGCTTGAATTTCTGACGCTTGAAGCATTGCCCGATAACAGAACGAGAATTAATATTCAATGTGTTTTTAGATCTGTTATGGACCGTGATGGTATGATAGCATCGGGCATGGAGAAAGGAATGAACGAAGGGTATGAGCGCATGGAGGAATTATTGGAAAAAATGAAAACAAATAATTAATCATCTAAAAAGAAATACTATGCCAAGAGATTTTTGGTTAAGCCTGCCGGTAAAGGACATTAAGAGATCTAAAACGTTTTTTACCAATATGGGATTCTCATTCAGCGGTGGCCCCGGTAATACAGACACCTCTGCCCCACTGGTAATGGGCGATAAAAAAACGGTGGTGATGCTTTTTGAAGAGCCTGTTTTTAAAGGGTTTGTAAATCAAGAAATTACCGATACCGCAAAGAGCTGCGAAGTGCTGCTATCTATCGAGGCAGGGAGCAAGGAAGAGGTAGATGCTATGGCTGCCAAAGCGGTAGCGGCAGGTGGAAAAACAAATCACAAACCTTATGAAATGCAGGGTATGATGTATGGTTGTGTGTTCTCTGACCCGGACGGGCATCGCTGGAATATATTGCATATAGATATGAGTAAAGCTTAAAACATTGTATCATGGAGACTATTGTATTAGATAAAGAGATTCATGTGATGTACGTAACAGCTACCTCTTTCCCGGCAGGTGTGATGGACGCACACAATAAGCTACGCACTATGGTGCCATCATCACCAGGCAGAAGATATTTTGGTATATCCAGGCCGGAAAATAACGGTGGTATCGTATATAGAGCAGGCGCAGAAGAGCTGGCACCAAATGAAGGCGCGAGCTATAACTGTGAGACACTTGTGTTGAAAAAAGGAAAATACTACTGCATTACCATACATGATTTTATGAAGCATTTAGCCAGTGTAGGTGCTGCTTTCCGGGAGATCATTGCCCGCCCGGAGATAGACCCTGAGGGCTATTGCGTGGAATGGTATTTAAACGATAATGAGACGGTAAAATGCATGGTTAGATTGAATGCATAGTCCAAA
>Ga0207124_1045_pt1 | contig 19034 bp, 16 predicted proteins | sample Alteio_BWMinHeat_37_FD_153506 | JGI IMG/M metagenome (GOLD analysis project Ga0207124, IMG submission 153506) | Enriched cells from forest soil in Barre Woods Harvard Forest LTER site, Petersham, Massachusetts, United States -... | ecosystem: Environmental > Terrestrial > Soil > Temperate forest >... | reverse complement strand
ATGCAAGAGCACGGGTTAAAATCCCAAAAACTAGCAGCTCAATTCCAAAAAGACCACAAAAAAGAATTTGATCAACTCGATGAAGATGAAGCCAAACAAAAAGGCAAATTGAAGAGAGTAGAAGTGCTCGCAAGTACTCCTGATGCAGAAGATACAGCCCAAATGGCGGCAATAGATCTAGGAAATCAAAATGCAGAATCTAAATTCAAAAAAGATCATGCAAAAGAGTTTGAACGATTAGAAAATGAAAAATATCAGGAAAAATTGGGACACGCACGCAGAGAAGCAGATCTTATCGTCAAAAAAAATCAAATGATCAGAGACAGAACAGAGACCTGCGCTGAAAAGATATTTGGTGCAGAAACAGTTAATTCATACCAAAAAGAATTGGGTGCGCATGCAGCCCGTTTGACTCTTGATATGATCGTAAATAAAGGCGGCCAATTAATAACAAATTATTTTAATAAGCCAGATAAATACATGATGAGATTATTGCTTATGGCTAAACACATGGATGAGTTACGAGAATTCGTAAACTCAGATCCAAGCAATCAGGAATATGTTAATCAATTCGCCCATGCTTCGATACATCAAGCAAAGAACATTAAAAAATTCATTTCGAGAAATAAGTCTGATTCTGCCGTCGCTGCTAGCCAAGAATTGCTAGAACCTCTTATGCATGACCAACAATATCTTTGTAAAAACACTAACTTGGCTGGAGAATGCAAGCAGCTTACGGTTCTTATTCACGACATTATTAGAGAAAATAACAACTATTTAACTAATGAAAAAATGGAAAAAGATGAGGAAGGTTTTTCTACAAATCAAAAAATAGTTGGTGGAGCAGGAGGTTTGGCTTTGGCCGGAACAATTCTATGGTATTTTTATCCTTCGTCGACAAACGCAACGCAACAAGAAAGTGTAGACAACTGATTCATAAAGTGCAGAGAAAAGTCAACATGGGCAGATTAATTCTGCCCATTTATTTTTTTGTTAAATTTTAAACCATGCAGGTTTTCTGAAAGCCAAGATCACGACACCAATCAAGTTTGGAATTGCCAAATCACAGAAAATCTTCAACAGATCTCCAACTCACTACTTGAGCTTTGGTCCATCCCTGATTTTCATCTCCAGCATATAACACAAGGCTGCGAGGCGAAGCTTCTTTTTGTGCAAGATTGCGCCAATATTCAAGACTATCAAAAAAATCTGAATTCACTGTTCTACCAGCCTTGATTTCGATTGGCGTTAACACATGTGCTTTTTCAATAATACAATCGATTTCATTACCTGTTTTATCACGCCAAAAATAGATGCTAGGAGTTCGACCTAGATTATAAAAATGTTTGGCAATAGAAGACATCATAAATGATTCAAACAACCCACCGCGCAAATAATGAGTAAATAAATCCTGCTCTGATTCCATTTCTAAAAGTCGACATGCCACACCGGTATCATAAAAATACAATTTTGGTGCCTTGATAAGACGCTTGCTGAAATTTTTATAATGCGGATGTACCAAAAAAATTATATAGCTGGTCTCTAAAATCGAAATCCATGCCTTGGCAGTATTTACCGAGATGCCACAATCGTTACTTAATGAAGTTAAATTTAAGAGCTGCCCAATTCGACCAGCACATAATTTCATAAAACGCTGAAATTGGGATAGATCGGTGATATTTTTTAATTGTCTAACATCCCGTTCAAGATAAGTCCGGACATATCCATTATACCAATCAACGGGATCAATGAGTCTAACAAAAAGAGGAGGATAGCCACCATAAAACATTGCTTGCTCTGGAGTTTTGGGAAGAATATTGTTGGCAACCATTTCATGCACGGAAAGTGGCAATAAACGCAGAATAAAAATACGACCGGCAAGCGTTTGAGTTACCTGATTTAACAATAAATTTTGTGATCCCGTTATCACAAAAAATCCCATCTTTTTTTCACGATCAACCGTTGTTTGGATATAAGAAAGAAGATCTGGTACGTGTTGAATTTCGTCAAAAATAACACCCTTGGCACCCAGGAAACTTGCTAAAAAGGTGCGCGGATCCAGCGTGGCGCGGTTGCGAACGTCTAAATCTTCCAAAGAAACATAGGCATAATCAGGAAATAATTCTTGAGATAGAGTAGTTTTCCCAGATTGCCGGGGGCCCAAAAGGCCGATTACGGGAAATTGATCAGTAATACTCTTTAATTTATGTGCTGCATCTCTTGAAAACATAAAGAAAATCCTCCATAAAAAGACCTGTTTGGACAAATTTGCAATTCAATTTCAAATTTGTCCAAACAGGTCTTTAATGTCAAGAAAACGAGTAATAAATAGGATTAAATCTTAAACCATGCAGGTTTTCTGAAAGCCAAGATCACGACACCAATCAAGTTTGGAATTGCGACAAAGGTCAAAACCACATCCATGATGTTCCAAATCAAAGGCACATTCATGAGTGAACCCAAAAAGATTATCGCGACTGCAGCAACATTGTATCCTTGAATCCAGCGATGACGTGTAAATGAAGCAAAGTTTTGACTACCGTTAAAGCTGTTGCCAATTGCTGTGGTGAGCACAAAAAGAGAAATAGTTATCAACAACACAAATCGACCAGCAACGGGCGAGTTGAGTTTGAATACTTCGTACATGATCGTGTTACTAAATCCGCTATCAATCCACAAACCTGTCACAAGCGCGAGCAGGCCCGATAAGAATGATAAAAAAGCATCGGCAGCCATAGAAAACATTGCCAAAATACCTTGATCGGTCGGTTGCTGCACATCGGCGATTGCATGCGGAATCGATGAGGTTCCAAGTCCAGCTTCGGTAATAAAAATACTCTTATACGTTCCTGCACGTACCGCTTGCATAATAGTAGCTCCCATAAATCCACCTATTGCTGCGCATGGTGAAAAAATGCTGCTGCCGATTAACAAAAGAGCGTCACGCAATCCAGCAGGATTTTTAATCAAAATAGTGAAGGCAAATACAATGTACAAAATCGACATGAGCGGCACTAATTTGCTGGCAATCAAACCAATCCGCTGTGCACCGCCATTGAGCACCATAAAAACAATAATCGCGAGCCCTGCCCCCGTCATCCAGTGCGGAATCGATTCTTGAGCAAAAATAGAAGCAAGCGTATTTGCTTGCAGCCCCGACCAGCCGACCATGAGAAATATCATCGCGATGCCATACCACGTAGCAATGGCAGAACTTACTAAACGCAAATATTGCATGGGGCCGCCAATAATATCCCCACTTGGTAATTTAAGGCGCGTATTGAGCGCTAACACAACCTCAGTATATTTTGTAGCTGATGCAAAGAATGCATAGCACACCAACCAGAATAATGCTCCTGGCCCACCGACAAGTATCGCGATGGAAGGACCAACAATGTTTCCCATGCCCAAGGTGGTACCCATGGCGGTAAATAAGGCATGAAATGGATTAATAGTCTTGCTATTGCCCGCATTTGTTTGCGGCTTTAAACCTTGAGTGACTAAATAGACAAAGCGCGGAAATCCGCGAAACTGGAGGAATTTATGTTTGAGCGTCAAAATAATGGCAACGCTAATAAAGATAATGGTTGAGGGTAGAGCTAAAAAATTATTAATGCTTGAAACAAGCGACATAAGATCCATGAAAACTCCGCACCTTAAGATATTCTATTTTTATGAAATTTTATTCTATGACTTTTTTGCCAAAAAAGATAGCGCATGACGAACGAGCTGATCAAATGAATATTCCGAACCTGCGTATTTGTCTCGCAGGTGCTTCATGGTGTCATTAATTTCTGGTTTAGAATAGTTGAGTGATTCAAGAACTTGGATAATATCTTGCCATTGCGCCATCGGAGCAGCATTAAAGGTGACTCCTGATTTCACTAATTTTGCTACTTTGTGCCGCAACTGCACAAGCATCTGCTCTGCTTTTTTTGGCCCAATGCCATTTACACTGCTCAATTCTTTTTCGTCACCTGCGTGTACCGCAGCCACAAAACGTTCAGGCCCCAAATCGGCAAGAATGGCGAGGGCAATTTTTGGCCCAATGCCAGAACAGTCGATGACCATAGAAAATATGGCGCGCTCAAGTTCTGTTGTAAAACCAAAAAGACTTGGTCCATTTTCCTGATTCCAATGCAGATACGTGATGAGGGTAACTTCTTGATTGAGTTGAAATGCAGTGCTATGCGGAACTGCAACCGTAAAACCAACGCCATGTACATTTAGCACAAGTGCATTGTCCTTCAAACGAGTAACAATGCCGCTAAGGGTCTCTATCATACGCTTCCTATCGCACAGTAAAACCTAAACCATTGACTCACTTTTATACCCACGTAGTAATCTGAGCTTATCAGGCTCATCAGGCCAAGCATAGGAGGTATGTATGAATTCAACAAATATAACCATCCTGGCTTTGACACTCGTCAACAACTTTTGTGTATGCATGAACAAAGATCTACATAAAAAATCTCTTGTTTCCTTAGTCGCTTCCAACAATATTCTAGGATTAGACCAAAAATTAAAGCAGGGACAAACCAATGAAGAAATTCTGAATAGCGTCGATTTTAATGAAGCGGCAGAAAAAGCTATCGAAAAAAAAGATCCACAGTTAGTAGCGAAATTGTATCAATATCATCGACTGATCATTGGCAAAAAAATTTACGAGCAAGACGAAATTGCTTTCAATCTTTGGAATTTATATGAAGCACAAAAATTAGAATATACAGCGCCGCAAGAACTAAAAAATTTAGCATTCACGCATACTACGAAAAAAAATGCATCATATATTGTTGGCGCTAAACTACGCAGACACGGCGCACAACTTAGCATGGCAACTACATTAGAAGAAGCCTGCAAAGAAGGAGATGATGCCCAAGTAAAATTGCATTTGACGGATATATATTTCAGAACCCGAGAGCAAGAAGAAATTGGCACAAAATATGGGCATATAAAAAAAATATCGCACCAGCTCAGCAAACTTCCAAACGGACAGACAAAAGAAGGCAAAAGTGCAAAATTTTATCAGCAAGAATTTGAATACGGTGCTGCAAAAGATCTTTTGCATGCTGCAGAAATTATCGACCTCGCCAATCAACGCACATCATTCAAATTAAATTTTGAACATTTATTAGCGCCGTCCTTTAGTAGTGGATCTTCAAATCAAGATTTTATCGATGCGTGGCAGGAGAGCTTGCAAAATTTTTGTAATGCTTATCAAGAACAGTTTATGCAAAAAACAGTTGAAGAGTTGTTTCTAGAACTACATGATGCGGTAAGCGCAAATAATAGAGCTTTGGCAGTGTGTGTCATGAAGGCATTACAACACGCATATCCGAACACCAAACCTATCCCAATTCTTGATACGATACTCGTAGTAAATGGAAAGATAACTACTGATATTATGCGGAAAACACTTATTAAACGACACCCAAATGTGTATATACTCCATGATCTTATTGAAACATTTTTTGGATCAAGTGAGGCGTTTAGCGCCGATCCCCTAACTCAACGGCATCTTGTGTTAACTTCAGGAGATTTACTACAAAAACTATGTTTGCGCGACGCTGAGATTGCGCTAGAGCGGGGCCAAGAGAAAAGAAACAAAGAAACCATCGCAAACCTAAAAACTTCTCTGCAACAGGAGAATTTTATGGATATCAGTTTAGAGTTTCAAAAAGAACTATAATATACGCCCTATTTTCACTGGCTTATAATTGACAAATACCCTCCTTCTGCTAAATTTTTAGCAATCTATGCGGGAATAGCTCAGTGGTAGAGCGTCGCCTTGCCAAGGCGAAGGTCGCGGGTTCGACCCCCGTTTCCCGCTCCACCCGCCGCCGCTCAGGGAATGAGCTAAGGCGTGGTGTCACGCCGAAGTCTTTAGACGTAGGCGGACCATCTGCCAGTTTATTCTGATCCCAACCACAAGAATCCCGACGAAGCCAAAAACTCCTTAGCTTTATGCACAGGGAGGCCGGCAAAGTCGGATTGAATAACACGCAATTTCTTGCTACATTGAACACATACAAAACCATCATAAATTCTATAGTCACGCCATAGCCTGTACGGCTACGGCGAAAAAGGTTACAAATTTCATGAAATCTATTATTCAAGAAGCATCATCTATAGCTAAAGCTATTGAAAAAGGGTGGCTCAAAGCCGGAAAACCACAAGATTTCTCCATAAAAATTTTCCAAGAAGCTGAAAAAAATTTCATTGGCATGACCACCAAGCCGGCAAAAATTGCGGTAATTTTTAACGAGCATGTTGAGCCACTCGGTAGCCGCCACCAAAAAGCACCACGGACTTTGCAAGAACACCCAGAACGAGTACATCCTCAGGCAAAGCCAGTACGCGAAAAGCGCGAGCGAAAGTTGGAACCGGTCGAACGTCCTCGGCGGGAGCCAGAACAGCCAAAAGTACACGTTGAAAAAAAGACTCGAGTTTTGCCTGCGCAAAGTAGAGAACTTGAGAGCCGAGATCAAGAAAGAATGGCTCCTTGGTCCGATGAGCTTACCCAAGCGGCAGTTACTTGGTTAAAAGATAGTTTAGAGCAGCTAGGCTATGCAAACATTCAATTTTCAACCAACATTAATCGACAACTTTTGAAGATTCAGTTTTCAACGCCGCTGGTTTCTGACACTGCCAAACAAAAACATCTATTCCGTAGCCTTGCATTCTTACTCATGCAAACTCTGCGGCGCCAATTCAAACGACCACTGCGCAATGCGCATATTGTGCTAATCAGTGAATAAAAAGTTACTATGATTCGACTAAACTCACCGCGAACGGGAGTTGTAGCTTTTGATGAAGAAACTATCATAGCGCACTGCACGCCAAAAGGCAGCGGCGCTCTAGCATTGCTACGCATGTCGGGCACTAATGCTCTTGAAATTGCATCTCATGTGGGCAAATTAGTATCTGGCATAGTACTCAGTGCAGTGCAAACCCACACCGTTCACTATGGCCTCGTGGTTGATGTGCAAGGCACCACCATCGATCAAGTTATGTTCATTGTCATGCGTGCACCAAAAACGTTCACGGGACAAGATGTGGTAGAAATCACATGCCACAACAACCCTTTCATCATAGAAGCTATTCTGCAGCAAGCAATTGTGCATGGTGCTCGGCTCGCTCAAGAAGGTGAGTTCACCAAACGGGCGTATCTCAATAATAAAATTGATCTTATCCAAGCAGAAGCAATCAACGAGCTCATTCACGCAAATACTCAAGATGCGCTGAAAAAATCTTTGGCGCAGTTGGAAGGCAGTTTTTCACACTTCATCGCCACCATAGAAACAGATTTGTACAAAGCACTTGCTTATTCAGAAAGTAGCTTTGAATTTCTTGATGAAGAAATAGAATTTGGTGCTGTCATACAAAACATCATTGATTCTACGCTGGCCACAATTTCCGCAATGAAAAAAACTTTTGATCAGCAACAGCAGATTAGACAAGGCATCCGCATTGCACTTTTAGGCGCTGTGAATGCAGGCAAATCTTCTCTATTTAATGCATTGCTCAACAAAGAACGCGCGATTGTCACGCCAATCGCTGGCACCACACGTGATGTTATCGAAGCTGGGCTTTATAAGGATGGCAATTACTGGACCCTCATCGACACTGCAGGACTACGCAACACTGCTGACGTCATTGAACAAGAAGGCATTAAACGATCATTGCAAGAAGCACAACAAGCTGACATCATTTTATTAATCTACGACAGCGCACGGCCGCTGTTACCAGCAGAGAATGAAGTATATCAGACCATCTTACAATCTCACTCCAACAAAATTATTCTCATTCGCAACAAAGTTGATCTCCCATCGCATGCAAATTTACCATCGCCAACCTGCATACCGATTATTGAAGCATCTGGAACTACAAAACTTAATATTGAACAGATCGAAAACGCAATTGCACAAAAAATTGCAGCATTATTTAAAAATCTCGATTCGCCATTCTTGCTTAATAAACGCCAATTCAATTTATTACTGGGCTTGGAAAAACAACTTACTGCCATTCTGCCCATGCTTGAAGATTCGATTCAGTACGAGCTTCTTTCTCATCATCTAAGGGATGCGCTTGCACAAATTTCTGAACTTACCGGTAAATCGGTGAGCGAGCGGGGAATGGACACAGTGTTTAGAGAATTTTGTATAGGGAAATAACATATGAAAAGATTAGTATATATTTTTGGCTTAGCTACAAGCTTCTCAGGCTTCGCTATGGATAAAAAAGGGTATGATTTTGAAAAAGATTTTTTTGTTGATAGCCCAAATCAAGAAAAATTTCAAAGATGGGCATATGGAGTTATCAATCAACGATTAGCTCAAGATATGGATGAGATTGATCTCAGTGATGAGGAAGATTTAAAAACGCGTCCACTCTATCAAGTGGAAGCCAAAAAAGCGGGAATAGCATTAAAAGCTGAATCCTTATGCAATATTTACGTTGCTGGAAGAGATCCGTTTGATAAAAAATTTCTTCGTGCTTTTGCACAAAAATATAACCAAGAAGACTTGCAGTCGCTTAATGACTTTTTTGATGGCACTGCTGGGGGCGTAACTAACGATAAAGGCAACCCTTTTATCATTATTTCGAATAGCGCTAGTTTCTTGGACAAATTTAATGCCACAATTGTACGAGCAATACTTACTCATGAATTTACTCATGTCGATCAGATTCTTGATCGACGAATATTAGATATCCTAAGCGGCGAAATCGGCTTTGGCAAAAAAGTTACAAAGGCTATGCATACCTATCTTGATTTACTCACATATGAAGACAGCAAAATTCCTTACGAACATAAACTAAGGCATAATAATTATTTTCAACAAAGATATCATCATGCACATGCTAATATTTTAAATGAATCCGAAGCTGAACTAAATTCCATAAAATATGCGAAAAATCCAGAAGTTCTCCAATCTTATTTTCAAATGCATCGTGGGGTAGAAAGATCCTTTTATTATCCATCAGTTTCAGCACTCACATATTATGCACAACAAGAAGTATGGCAACGACAGCGCGCACCTTTGATTCGTCTAAAAAAGCTATCATGAAGGATAAGTAAAGCCGTATATGGATACGGTTTTTAGGGAATTTTGTATAGGGAAATAGAATTAAAATTTTAGGGAAAATTTATGAAAAAAATACTTTTTATTATCGCAGCTTGTGCAACTATTTCACTGGCGGCTAAAGAAACATATAATTTTGAAAAAGACTTTTTTGTTGACCATCCCGATCAAGAAAAGTTCCAAAAACATGCATATAGCATTCTCAATGAGCGCATACAACGCGACATGCATGAAATCGATCTCAATAATTTAGAAGATCTCAAAACTCGTCCTCTGTATCAAATTGAAGCCAAGAAAGCTGGAATAACACCAAGAGCTGAAGATCTCTGCAATATATACGTTGCTGGAAGAGATCCTAACGATCAAAATTTTTTTAATACTCTTAAAAAAAATTATTCTTCCCTATTTTGGAATACAATCAATCTAACTCCTTTATTTAATGCTACTGATACTTCGATGTTAGTTGCTATTAATAAATACTCGATTATTATCTCAAATAATTCTAATAGTCTTCGGCAAATGGATACAAATTTGAAAAATGAATTTGTAAGAGCTTTTATTAATGCTGAATTTACTTCTGTTGAACAAAACCTTGATGAAAAAATATTAGACAAAGCAAGTAATGAAGTGGATTTTGGTCAACATGTTACAAAAGCCATGCATATCTATCTTGATGCACTTGTACACGGTTCAGGGCCTTGCTGGTGGCTACCAAATAAATTAGTACATGGTTCAACAGAAGTTCCTCATAAAAATAAGAAGCTACATGATTACTATTTTCAACGCCAGTACCAGGGCCCTAATAATAATATTTTAGCTATAGCAGAATCAAGGGTAAGTGCCATAAAATATGCTAACAATCTCGAATTGTTGCGAGATTACTGGAAACATGGTTTGGCTGGTCCTGCTGCGTCTCCTTTTAAATATTTTGTTGACCTCGCAGAGTTAGAAATTCAAAGACGACAAAAAGCAAATTAAGATAGAAAAAACTAGAAAAATCCCTGATTTCCCGTGAAAATAAGCCAAAATCTTGCTTTTTCCACTCCTAATTGAATATAATTTAAGTAAAGAGATTTACTTACGATTTAAGGGAGAGAGAACATGGATAATAATCAAAATATTTTGAATTCGCCTGCTTTTAGGCAACTGCGAGAAAACTGGAACTGGTTTTTGGTACTCGGCATTGGCTTGATAGTTCTTGGTGCATTGGCACTTGTCTATGCAACCACGGCCACCGTAATTTCAGTGATTTATCTTGGTATGTTCCTTATCATTGCAGGTTTTTTTGAAGGTGCAAAAGCGCTAAAGATTAATCAATGGGGCACATTTTTCTTGCACCTGTTCTTATGCTTGTTATATATCGCATGCGGCGCTTACATGATTTATAATCCACTACTTAATGCCGTAACATTAACCTTGTTACTGGCACTATTTTTTGTTGTGTCAGGCATATTCCGCATCGGCTTTGCAATTTCCCAAAATATCCCGCATAAAGGTTGGTTAATCTTTAATGGAGTGTGCGGCATTATTCTTGGTATTTTAATTTGGCAACAATGGCCTATATCTGGAGTGTGGGTGATTGGCGTGTTGCTGGGTATTGATCTCATTTTTACCGGCGTTACCTGGATTGCGCTTGCTATGAAGGCAAAACAATTGGCACAAGCAAATCCTTAAAATATATACTTAAAAACGAGCTCGTTTTTTTGTCGTTATAAAAGATCAATCGCAAATAGATCAGCAAATTGTTCCAAGATACATTTTTGCTTAGCAAGTCTCGTGCGCTCTTCGAGATTACTACCAAGACCGTGAACCCATTGCGGAATGAGTCGCTGGGCATAATCCATAAAGCTCTTTAAACCAACACGGTGATCTATAGTACCATTAGAGGGGTCTACGTAAATTTCTGGAAAAGCAATGCCTATGCCAAAAAGGCGTGGCGCAATAATACCATTCGCGTCATTATAAGTAACCGGCTGATGCTCAGACGTCAACGGTGTATCATTGGGCTCAAAGCCTACTGCATAAACGATTTTATTACATTCGGGCAGATATTTCTCTAATGCAGCTCCATCATTATATATTCGATAAATATTTTTTGGCGGAGTTGGGCCTTCCAGCACTTCGCGAGCCCATTTAGCCACGGTTCCTTTTAACCCAGCGATAGCATTCAATGACCATGTACCCATATCAACGGTATAGACAATAGGGGAACGATAAAAATTGATAATTTTTTTAACTTCAAGTTCATATAAATATTTCAAAATTAAGATGGCCGAATGCGACCCGCCGATAACGCCGATGGTATTATTTTTATCTATATATGAAGATAGTGTATTTTTATCAAGCGCATGATCCAGTGGAATAACTGAAACATCTTTATAATTAAGCTCACGTGGGTGTGAACCTGTCGCCAGCACCACGTAATTCGCGTGAATTTTGCGATCATTCACAACCGAACACCATGTTTGTCCGGAGAAATGCAAATCCTGCAACCAGCCCTGGTAAGATATGAGTTTGGTACGCAGATACGCAGAAAGTTCACGCAATGCTGGTATCATTATGTTAAGTTCAGCAAAACTTGCAGGGTCCTCATGCCGTAATTTTTCTACTGCCTCACCCTGACATTCTTTAAATGTCGCACAAGCATTTACAAAATCGATGAACTGCTTGTTATTGTTGTTTGCAGGCACAGTGCCATAAAATTCACCAACCCGGCCAACATTAAAGTCTGGGTCGACCCATGCTATCAATTCATAAGGCACACCAAGATCGTGAAGCACACCTATTGTAGCAATGCCAGCTGGACCAGCACCCACTACCAACCATTGTACCTGTTGGACAGACTGATCACGAAATGCATGCGCTAGCGGACTGACCAACAACGTGAAAAATAAAAGAACTATGTTTTTCATGCTTCCTCCCCTAGATTTCGATTTTACCCTACGAAATTCTACCCAAGAAGTGCAAGATATTTTGGTCTTATTCCACAAACCACTGTTTTATTTCTTTGAGTGCATAGACACGCTGAGCACCGCGCTCGACATCCCATACTTGCAACAGCCATTGTTCTTCTTTGTAATACTCGGTGCTGCCGAAATAGATTTTCATGGGAACAATCAAACGCTCAGCGGTTTCGCCCCGCCAGTTGGTATACAGGACTTTAATAGGATGATTGCCAAAAGGGATGTGTTGAGGTGTTTGTTGATGAGAAGAAGATTGGATCATAAAAAAACTCGCAACAAAAAACGGGGCCATTTCTGACCCCGTTCATGATTCTTTTTTTAGCTGTAAATCACGTTAATTTCATCTCGGCGATTTGGCCATTGTTGTTGACGATCACCGGTAACTACCTTACCTGTTTTGTCATGAGCTGGCACATCTGAACCACGAGCTACAATCTTGATGTTTTCGCGTGCTACGCCTGCTTCAACGAGTCTGTCAGCGAGAACTTTTGCACGTTTTTCGGACAGTGCCAAGTTATAGGTTCTGGAACCTGCTGAGTGGCATGAGTGACCTTCAATGACTACTGTTGGGGTTTCTCCCTTGGCGAGCAATTGTTTTACTAACTCAATATCGCTCTCCACAGATACTTGTTGGTCATCTCTGACGCCATATTTGTCGAAATCAAAGTACACGGTCTTGAATCCATTCGCCGTTGTCTCCTGTACCCAAGAAAAGTCATCAGTTGCTAATTTTTGATCTTCAGATTTTTGATCTGCGATCCCTTGGCTATCTAATAGTACAAACTCTTCAACATCTTCATCGAAGAAGCTCTTTACATTATCGCCAGCCATTGGAATATTAATTTCAGAATTAACAGTGCTATTTTTGACTGTTTTTACGGGAGTTGCCTTCTCTTTTCTGCCCCAGCAGCCAGGAGCGCTGATTAATAAAACTAATAGAAAATAACAGCCATTCTTCATTGATGTATTCATAACATCCTCCGAACTCAGGGGTGCTTAAATTTTATAACTGGGGTACTTTAGCACATTTTTTGCCAATTTTCTACTCAGAATAATGAATATCGGTTATAGTAGAAATAAAGGGCCCCAAAATTCGAATAGGGTTACAACTGTATGAAAAAAATTATTATTAGCGAAAATCCCTGGCAAACCCGCATCGCGGTAACCATAGAGGATCGGCTCCAAAATATTTATTTTGAGTCCCACGTAGTTACCAGCCTTGAACGGTCTTACTTTAAAGGGATAGTCACCAAAGTACTGCCAGGTATCCAAACTGCCTTTGTAGATATTGGGCAGGAAAAAGCAGGATTCCTGCATATCTCAGAAATTGATCGAGAAATGGCCTTCGCCCGCATGAGTGAAGCTACCGATGAGCCACTTGATCGTGAAACGGAAAGAAGACCACGCAGATCATCAGCCGACATTAGCAAAATTTTGCATGAAGGCAATCCGGTGCTTGTGCAGGTGAACAAAGAGCCGATTTATGAAAAAGGCGCAAAACTTACCACCTGCTTTACCTTGCCAGGTCGTTATATTGTCCTTATGCCAAACATTCCGCGCATTGGCGTTTCTAAAAAAATTGAAGAACGCGAAGAACGCACGCGACTCAAAGAGTTGTTACAAAAAGCATTGCCAGAAGGTATGGGCGCCATCATCAGAACAACTAGTGAGAATGCAAAAGAAGCGGCTATCGTCAAAGATGTCGAATTTCTCGTCGAAACCTGGAACAATATCCAAAAAAAATTCGCCACTGCAGAACCTAAAGAAAAGTTACATGAGGATTTGCCTCTCGTGCTCCAAGTAGTGCGCGACTCGCTCGACGAGGATGTTGAAGCAGTTATTTGCAACACGACTGAATGTCAGAACAAGGTGCTCAAATTTGTACGGCATATTGCACCAGACCAAATTCACAAAGTAAAACTCTACCAAGAGCCACCAAATCTTTTTGATGCTTTTAATATTAATGCACAGCTTGCTGAAGCTTTAGAAAAAAAAGTAGCACTCAAATCGGGCGGTTCGCTCATCATAGAAACTACTGAAGCAATGACCGTGGTTGACGTGAACACCGGAAAATTTATCGGCAAAAAGAGTCTTGAGGACACCATCCTCAAAACCAATTTAGAAGCTTCTCAAGAAGTAGTGCGTCAATTACGCCTGCGCAATATTGGTGGCCTGATTGTGATCGATTTTATCGATATGGCAATTTCATCACATCGTCAGCAACTTATGCGTTTTTTTGAAAAGACCCTCAAAGAAGAAGACAAATTCCAATCAGTGGTGCTCAAAGTTTCTGAGTTTGGTCTTATACAAATGACCAGAAAACGTTCAGGCAAAACACTCATGCAGCAACTCATGGACACCTGCCCAACATGTGATGGCAGTGGCATGATAAAATCGCTGCAGACGCAATCTGACGAGCTTCTTGATAGATTTAAAAAAGAACTACAGGCTGGCGCTCCCGAAGGCAATATTGTATTAAGAGTTCATCCGAGCATTTTTAAAAACATCACCCATATCGAATACAACACAATCCTAGCGCTTGAAAAACAGTTTAATTGTCACATCACGCTAGAAAGTGATCCAACATTTGCAATTGATCAGTACACTATTGAAAGAAAATAGATAAGGTAGATGGTTTTACCCAAGCTCAATTTCATTTCGCTTGGGGTCCTTATTTCGACGACACCTATCCTGAATTTGTCGAAGGGCTCACCACGAACGGAATAAATTTAACGCAGCTCTTGGCAGAGTTTGTCATCCTGAACTTGTTTCAGGATCCATGTTACGAGTAATGAAGGATCAGGTGTTTATATGTTGAGTTGTCTGTTTAAAATTTTTGTGCATAAATGTGTTTTGCAGATAAGTTATTGGTTGATAATATAGATCCTGAAACAAGTTCAGGATGACAAACGGGAGATTATAAACTCGATTTTGCTTGCAACATCTTCCTGTTAAAAAAATAACTAAAGTAGGAAAATTAATTAATCCGTTCGTGGTGACCCTTCGGCTAAGCTCAGGAGTAAACGCCCAGCCTGCCCGCCGAAGTTTGCCAAGTCGGAAGACCTGGACAAACGAAGGCTGGGTCGAACCATAAGTCCGAATTGAAAATCACGAATGTGAAAGGTCCATCATGTCAGTATTAGAACGTTACCCAGAGTATGAAGTAGTAATTGGTATCGAAGTACACGTACAACTTACCACCAAGAGCAAAATATTCTGTACATGTGCCAATGAAATTTCCAAAGAACCAAATACCAACATCTGCCAAATCTGCGCAGGACATCCTGGTGTTTTGCCAGTCCTTAACAAGCAGGTAATCGATTATGCAATAGCCGCAGGTCTTGCCACCAATTGCAAAATTCGCACCCATTCTACGTTTGCGCGAAAACATTATTTTTATCCTGATCTTCCTAAAGGTTACCAAATTACGCAAAGCGAAGACCCAATCTGCTATGATGGGCATGTCACCATAAATACCGAAGATGGCAAAACCAAAAAAATCCGCCTTATTCGTATCCACATGGAAGAAGATGCTGGCAAAAATATCCACTCAGAACATAGCAATGAGAGTTTTGTTGATTTAAACCGTGCCGGTACGCCGCTGCTGGAAATGGTGACTCATCCAGATATTTCCAGTGCCTTTGAAGCGCGAGAATATCTAAAAACCTTGCGCACTATCGTGCAATATTTGGGCATTTGCTCCGGTAATATGGAAGAAGGTGCTTTCCGGGGGGACACCAATATTTCCGTGCGCAAAAAAGGTGAGAAAAAACTTGGCACAAAATGTGAGCTCAAAAATATTAACTCCTTCAAATTCATCTCCGATGCAATCGAATATGAAATTGAGCGCCAAATTGAACTCATTGAAAGCGGCCAAAAAGTTCGCCAAGAAACACGGCTGTGGGACACTAAAAATAAAAAAACGATCGTCATGCGTTCAAAAGAAGAAGCAGCCGATTATCGTTATTTTGAAGATCCTGATTTGCCGCTCATTCATCTTGAGGACGCCTACATTGCTGCGATACGAGAAAAATTACCAGAATTGCCGCATGCAACTTTCGAGCGTCTTTGCAAACAATACGCCCTCACTGCGTATGAAGCAGATATTTTAGTCGGCGACAAAGAAGTAACGGCGTATTTCGAAAATGCGTATCACTTTTATGCAAGCAAGCAGATTATCAACTGGATCTTGCGAGATGTTCTTGGCTACCTCAAAGAATCAAAAGACACTATCAATACGTTCAAGGTAACGCCAGAAAAACTTGCAACCATCATCAAGCTACTCGAGACAGGCAAAATTAATAATCATGCTGCAAAACAGGTTTTTGAAGTTGTTGCACAAACAGGCAAAAATCCAGAAGATGTAGTCAAAGAGCAAGGCTTAGAACAAGTTGGATCAGTGCAAGAACTGGAAGCGATCATCAAAGAAATTATTGAGGCAAATCCACAAAGTGTTGCAGATTACAAAGCAGGCAAAGAACGTCTCTTTGGTTTCTTTGTAGGTCAAGCGATGCAAAAGACAAAAGGCAAAGGCAGTCCGCAAGTTATTCAAGATCTGTTAAAGAAATATCTGAAATAAAAATTTTGAGGGAGAGTAGTAAATGAAAAAACTTCTCGCCTTAACATTATTCTTTTTCGTCGTCTATGCTGATGCAGGCAGATTAATTATAGAGCCTAGAGACAATTGTAAACAAATTATTGAAGATACTGATTTCAAGATGCTTAATGAAAAACTCAAATATTATTCGCTAGAAAATTTGCTCAAACATTTCTTTAGAAGTCGAAAACAAAATCCAACAAAGGAATTTAATTCATTACGGTATTTTGTACATGTCACGATAAGAGATCAGCAGCATGTCGATAAATGGAGCACAAAAAAGGTAACGCAATTTCTTGAAAAATCTAAAAAGTACGAGAATTTGCTCACTATTATTAAAAATTATGAACCTCAAGATGAGTAAGCAACGGCGTGAAGAAATCTGTAACATTCATCATCATAGTTTTATTTTTTTTCCTCAAGCTTGATGCAGGAAAAATCTGCGATCTTACAGAGCAATGCCAACGCATTGTGCAAGAGAATGATTTCAAGGATATTGGCAATGATTTACAAGACCCTTTAATACGACAAGCGGTTATTGATAGACTTCAACTTCAAAATGTCGAAAAACCTGCTGACGAGCTCGCAAAATTTAAGTTTTATATTAAAAAAACAAACGGTCACAAAATTAATTTAGTCCAATGGACTGATAGCCAAATGGTGGATTTTATTACGGCAACCCAAAAACATACCGATTTGTTGGAATTTTTTAAAAGTCTAAAAGAGGTCGCTAAAAGTTTTGGGAATGACGATGAACTTTGATAAGTAGCTGTGTTTGGCTGAAGATGATGAGCAAGTGAAAATCATCAAACGCATGCAGAAATTGTCGCAAGAATTTGGCACCATAGTTGATGATAATGGTGTTGTAAAAATGTCGACAATTCATTGACAAAACCGAAGCAGTTTCGCTACAGCTAATATAAAACATACATTTCAAAAAAAAGAGGGGCCCTTCCATGATGGAGAATTGTTGTTACGATCTCAACAAAACCTTGTACAAAGCCAGCAAGCTAGCATGGTTTCTGAATAAACACGCCATTCCGGATTCAACCTCCTCAAAACATGAAGCATGCAAAAAATGCGCTGCAAACTACAAAGCACTATTAACAGATCTAGAAAAACACATCGATGCCATCATGCAACCGTTAAGCCAAAAAAATGTTTAAAAAATATCTAACCCCACCGCTCGTCCTGAGTACCGCTCGAAGAGCGGTGTATCGAAGGATGCTTCCGGATCTTTTTATTCGGACTTATGGTTCGACTATGCTCACCACGAACGGATTAATTGACAGCGAAAAGCATGTTTAAAAAAATTAAGAAGTGGCTTTCACTCCTCGGTCCAGGATTTGTAACCGGCGCGGCAGATGACGATCCTTCTGGCATAGCAACCTACGCACAAACCGGTGCACAATTTGGTTTTGCCCAATTGTGGACTTCTCTTTTTACGTTTCCGCTCATGACCTGCATACAAGAAATGTGTGGCCGCATAGGGATCGTCACCAGAAAAGGCCTTACGCAAAATTTAAAAGCGCATTACTCTAAACGTCTGCTTTATTCCACCGTTGCCCTGCTTTTTATTGCCAATGCATTTAATATCGGCGCTGACTTAGGCGCGATGGCCGAAAGCTTGCAACTTGTTGTGCCTTGGTTGCCATTTTACCCAATGCTTATGGCAATTTCCCTGGGCACGGTAATTCTTGAAATTTATATTCCTTATGTGACCTATGCAAAATATTTGAAATATCTCACACTCGCCCTATTTGCGTATATTGCGACATTATTTTTTATACAGCTTGATTGGGGAGAAATATTTTACGCAACCTTTGTACCGCACATTGCATTCACCAAAGATTATTTTATAAATATTACCGCAATTTTAGGGACCACGATTTCGCCTTATTTATTTTTCTGGCAAGCAAATCAGGAAGTTGAAGAACGCGAAGCAAATCATGTCGAGGAAATTTCACAAGCTCATATTAACAATCTGCGCATCGACACGATTATTGGCATGTTTTTTTCTAATTTAATTATGTGGTTTATTATCGTCGCAACGGGAGCCACATTGTTCAAAAATGGCATAACACATATTTCTTCTGCCTCGCAGGCAGCTGCAGCACTGCGTCCATTTGCGGGAGATTTTTCTTCGCTACTTTTTGCAGTAGGCATTATTGGCACAGGGCTCCTTGCAATTCCAATTCTTGCAGGCTCAGTTGGTTATGCTGTTGCAGAAATGAAGGGTTGGCCATGTAGTTTGGCACTCACGTATGGGGACGGGAAAAAATTTTATCAGGTTATTAGTGTCACGATTTTGGTGGGCACCTTGGTGAATTTCTTGCCGATCAATCCAATTACCCTGCTCTATTACAGCGCGGTGCTGAATGGCTTTATTTC
>Ga0207124_1044_pt1 | contig 19213 bp, 14 predicted proteins | sample Alteio_BWMinHeat_37_FD_153506 | JGI IMG/M metagenome (GOLD analysis project Ga0207124, IMG submission 153506) | Enriched cells from forest soil in Barre Woods Harvard Forest LTER site, Petersham, Massachusetts, United States -... | ecosystem: Environmental > Terrestrial > Soil > Temperate forest >... | reverse complement strand
TGCATCCGGAAAAAATGTATTGTCTTTCGACTGGTGCATCTGGCAATTCATATACAGCCTGTTCAGGTATTGCATTCTTGCTGCATAGGCATTGATAACAGGTGTGATATGCTTTTTGCGCATCACTGCAATGCTATGATATAAATGCCAGGCAGGGTCTGATAAGATAACCGTACTATCCGCAGGCTGTGCGTTCTTCGCAAATTCCAGCATCTTATTTTCATCAGCAAGAATAGATGTTTTATAAACAGACTTGCCCCATGTGTTAAAATCATTGTCATGTATTTCTAATTGGCTGGTATAATATTCAGGTATCCATCCTTGCGCACTGTACATGAACTCCGGAATGAGCGCGTCAAAAACTTTTTCATCTGTAGCTGCATCATAATTTTTATAAAAACTATGCATGCCTGCTACAATTTTATTCAATGTATCCTGCAATGCTGTTGCAGATAAATGTCCCCTGAAAATGGCAGCCATATTGTCGAGTGTTGCGCCTTGTTGTATCAGTTCTACTCCCAATACCGCAGTATTTATATAAGTTTCGGCTTTTACTATATTATCTGTAGCCGCTACTTCTGCCTGCAAATAGGTGAGTAGCTGCGGGGCATAGAGAAATGCACTGTCATTAGCTATTGCCCAGCGTTGAAATGTTTTTTCATCATTTTCTTTTTTGCTTATCGCATTGTTTAGTCTCAGGCCCTGCATCTCACCTTGCAATTTTTTCCAGCCATTGGCAATGCCGGAGCGCTTGGCCGTATATTTTAAGAACACATCCCTGTCTGCTTTCATGCTACTGTTCCATACATTCAGTTTCTTCGTAGCCATATTCACATATATAGGGTCATTGATGGTAAATATCTGGTTGAGCTGGTAAGAAGAAATATACTCATGGGTATATGCCGGAAAACCATACACCATGGTCATATCACCCTCCTTATATCCATTGGCATTCAGCGTGAAAAAATCTTTGGTAGTATAAGGCTTGTTGCCCTGCGCATAAGTAGCAGGTTTATTATCAGCACCTGCATATATTCTAAACATACTAAAGTCGCCGGTATGCCTGGGCCAGCTCCAGTTCTCTACATCTCCACCAAAAGCGCCAATACTATTGGGCGGGAAACCTACCAATCTAATGTCTTTGTAGGTTTCGCTCAGGCTCACCCAATATTCATTGCCTGTGTAATAAGGTTTTATGGTCGCATCCAAACCGGTAGCAAGCTTATATCCCTTTTCAAGATTTTTGATGCGTACAATAATGATACTGTCGCGCGCCACATCATTAAGTGTATCGGCGAGCCCGGTAAGTATTTTATCAGTCACATTTTCTATTTTTCTTATAAAAGTAACCGTAAGGCCCGGGCATGGTATTTCTTCGCTCCTGTTCTTAGCCCAGTATCCGTGTGCAAAATAATCGTTGGTTGTACTGCTCAGTCCCTGCACAGTACCATAGCCGCAATGATGATTGGTAAGTACCAATCCATTAGATGAGATCACCTCCCCGCTGCAGCCCCTGCCAAATAAAATAACAGCATTATTCAGCCCGGTCCCGTCTGTATTATATAATTTTTCTACAGGTATTTGCAGGCCCGCTGCTTTCATTTCGGCAGCATGGCCTTTTAAGGTAGGCGGAGGCAACATGCCCTTTTTGGCAAAACCTGTTGTGGATAGGAGGGTAGCACTTACTATAAATACAATACTTTGTAGTGCTCTTAGGTTACTGTTATTGAACATAAATGACTATTGATTTTAAAGAAATAAATATACTCATTTGCTATAAAAATTACAGCCGTTTTGTTAAATTAGCCCAATATATTGTTATATTAGCTTAATTAATGTGAAACCGTTTTCGACTATTATGAGAAAATGCCTGCTTTTTATAGTGCTTTTAGCCGTATCCTTACCCTGTATCGTTAAAGCACAATCACTGATAATAGGCCCTAATGCAACAGATACTGTTTGCGTTAGACAACCCATAAATCTTAGCACATCCGATTCTAATGCTTCTTCATTTTACTGGGGTTTTTGCTCCGGTTATATGTTGCATGCCACGCCTGATGCCAGTAATTTAGGCAACAGTTACGGATTCAAAAACGCTTCGAATATTGACATAGTTAAAGATGGCGATTCTTTTTACGGCTTTGTTGTGAACCATCGCACTACGGAATTATTAGAATTGCAATTTGGTACCAGCCTCTCCAATCCGCCTACGATACTCAACCTGGGCAATATGGAAGGAAAGTTACCGCCTAATCCTAATTCACTTTATATTACACAATCTGCGGGCAACTGGTTCATCTTTGTTTCCGGTGGCATCAGCCAGGCTTCTTCTACCTTAGCGCGCGTCGATTTCAGAAATACATTTGCTAATACACCCAATATTGTAAATTTTGGCAACCTGGGTAATATTATGAATACGCCTACGGGCTTATTTGTAGATTCAGAAGCAAGTTCATGGTATGTGTTCTTTTTAAATAATGGTACCAACGAATTGATGCGCTATGATATTGGTACTAATATTTCTTATACACCCTTTGCCAGTGTAAATCTTGGCAACCAGGGGGGCTTTTTTAAGAATGCAACTGATATGGCTGCTATGTATGAAGGTGGCAACTGGTATTTCTTTGTTACAGACGCCTCTAACAATTCCATTACCCGTATAGATATGGGACCATCGGTTACCAATACTTCACCTTCGGCTATAGATGTTACTCCGGGACTACCTACAGGTATACTTAAATCACCTACAGGTATTTCATTACTTAGAGATTGTGGCAGCGATTATGCCTACATCACTAATTTTTCAGGCAACAATCTTATACAGATCTCTTTTCCGGTAGCCACCGGCCCATATACTGCGTTGGATTATGGTACCGGCTTAGGTGCGCTCAATTCACCCGCAGATATCAGCAGGTTTATACGTGATAAAGACAACCTCTATGCATATGTGGTGAATGATACTGATAACACCTTGTCTCAATTCGTTTTCAGGCAGTGTACTAATTCTACGCTGTTATCATCTAATCTAAAGAAACCACCTGTATATAAATACCTGAAACCGGGTACTTACAATGTATATTTTGAAGCAAATACAGGCTTGCCAACAATGGTAGCAGACTGCAAGCAAATATATGTAGAGAACTTGCCTAACCTGATAATGACGCACGACACAACCATATGCGAGCACGATACTATTTATATGGAAGCTGTTGCTCCGGGCGCGCTTAGTTATACATGGTCTCCCTCTTATCATTCCAGCATCAGTTTTGGTCAGTCACGCCACGTATGGCCTGATTACTCTGTATCTTATGGTGTAGTGATCCCTTTCCCTGATGGCTGTATCATAGATACCTTCATACAGGTGAATGTGAGCAAGGTAAAGGCAGATGCAGGCCCTGACAGGTTCCTTTCCGATGGTTCTAAAACCGTATTAGGTGGTCCGCTCACCAGCTATAATATTTCTTATAAGTACAGGTGGTCTCCGCCTCGCTATATCACTGATACTACAGTGCGCGACCCTACGGTTAACCCTCCTTACGATCTTACATATTACCTGGAAGTAACCGAACTGAACGATACACTCGGATGTAAATCGAGGGATACAGTTGTAATACATGTGCAGTGCGATGATTTTCATCTGCCCAATGCATTTAAGCCTACCAGTGGTAATGGTGAGACCAATCGTTTTGGTATACTCAACCAGCAATTCATACAGATCAACTATTTCCGTATCTATGACCGCTGGGGCGAACTGATGTTTGAAACAACAGACCCAAGCAAAACATGGGACGGAACAATAGGCGGCAAAGATGCACCAATGGGCGTGTATGTGTGGGAGGCAGATGGTTACTGTGCAAGCGGTACGCGATTTAAACGGTCGGGGAATGTGACCCTGATTCGATGATAACGAATTTGGAAAGGTATAAAGCCACAAGCTTTATACCTTTTTTGTTTTAGACAGATTGTAACAATTGCTATGGCAGTACGCTACCGCATTTGACTCAGTACTAAAACATAACAGCTTTTGACTTATTACTTACGACTAACGACTTTTAGCTTTTAACTTTTGACTTACTACTTATGACTAACGACTTTTAGCTTTTAACTTTTAACTTTTGACTTAAATAAGATGCCTGCGTATTTATTTGAACTGGAATTGCCTTTCATTACAGAAGAGATAGCCGCTATCATACCGGCTCATCGTGAGCATATCAGTGTATTGCTGGTAGAGGGCAAGATCATCTCTTATAGCGTATCACAAACGCGCAATATGATATGGTGTGTGCTCGATGCCGACAGCGAGCAGGAGGCTATGGAATCTATACTGCTGTTCCCGCTCTATCCGCATTTTACTGATATTGTTTGCCATCCTTTGCTCTTTCATAGCAACCTGCCTGTTTCTTTCCCGGATGTGTCTTTGAATTGATACAGTTACAAATTATAGCCTCGACAATAATTTGGCTTATTATTTGATAATGTAAATACACATGAGGCCTTTATTATTAATTGTGATTGTCAGTATTAGCGTTTTTATTGCGTGCAAGAAGACCCCAAGGCATGCTACTATAGATGAAAGCCTAAAAGCACATTTTAATTACAAAGTTGGTAGCTATTGGATATATAAGGATTCTATAAGCGGACAAGAAGATAGTTTTTATGTAACCAATAATGTGTTTTCATCTTCACAGGTCAGTGATGAAGAAATATCAGACGGTATTAATATTAATATTGTACAAAAAGACATTTACCTTAATACCAACGACACAGTTTCTTGGTTGTTGCAGTTAAATTCGAATGTTTTATCTCTTAGTTGGACAGATCCAGAATCAGTTGATCTAAGGGGGAAGTTAATGCAGTATAGCCCATTTGTCATGTATCCATTTAAAATAACTGCTTATGGAGGTATTAATAATGTATCAGGTTCTGTGACTAATATTTTATCTAATTATTCAATTAACGGAAATAGCTTTTACAACGTTGCGCAAATACATGATACTTTAATAAACAACGTTACCGCGTATACTTTTAGTGATTGGTTTTATCTAAGCGATAGTATAGGCATTGTGAAAATGCGAATCAATCATCCACCAGATACTATTAACAGAGTATGGGAAATAGAACGATGGAACATCGTTAAATAATACACAACTATCAAAACTTATCCCAATTCCTAATTACAAATCCCCAATTCCAAAACTACGCCGTCTGCATATAAATAATAAACGTGAACCCCAATTCCTAAACTATGCAGTCTGTATATAAATAATAAACGTGAACCCCAATTCCTAATTACAAATCCCCAATTCCCAAACTACGCCGTCTGCATATAAATAATAAACGTGCTTCCCTTGCCCGGTATACTGTCTACTTTTATTTTGCCGCCATGTGCATCTACCATTGCTTTTACATAGCTAAGGCCCAGGCCAAAACCTTTTACATTATGCAGGTTGCCCGTATGCGCGCGGTAAAATTTTTCGAATATGCGGCTTTGCGTTTCTTTGCTCATGCCTATACCATGGTCCTGTATCTTTATGGCTAGTATGTTGCTGGTATGCATATAGGTATCTACTTCTATCTGCAATACATCGGTTGAGTATTTAATAGCATTATCCAGCAGGTTGAATATGATATTGCTGAAGTGCACCTCGTCGGCCTGCACATTATGTTTGGCGGCGTTCAGGTTCAGGTTCAGGGTACCATTGCGTTCCTGTATCTGCAGGGCCAGATTGTCGGCTACTTTTTGTATCACATCGTGCGTGTCCAGCAGTTGCTTGTTTAGTTTTATTTCCTGCTTCTCCAGCTTGGCAGCCTGTAGTATTTTTTCTACCTGCTTGTTCATGCGCTTGTTCTCTTCTTTTATCATGCCGCTATAGTATTTTATTTTGCTGGTGTCGTTGATCACTTTTTCGTTGGTCAGGGCGTCTATGGCAAGAGATATAGTGGCAAGTGGTGTCTTGAGCTCATGCGTCATATTGTTGATGAAGTCAGACTTTATTTCAGAGAGTTTCTTTTGGTTGAAGAGCGTGCGTACCGTAAGCGCAAAGGCCGATACGATGATGGTAGTAAAGAAGATAGAGGCCACGATCATCCACACCATATTGTGCAGCAGGTAGTTCTTATCTTCTTTTACATATACATACAGAGTTTCGCGCAGTTCTGAATTATCAGGGGTGAGCCTGATGTGGTAGCTGTTGGCCATGTTTTGCAGCGGAAAACCATCTGACATGAGTATAGGCGAATCGAAGATGTTGGTGATGCAAAACTCAAAGGGTTGTTTGATATTGTATTTGCGCAGCGAGTTACCAACAATATCGTCTATATCATCTTTCGAAAATTTCTGCACAGTAAAATAACGGGTCAGGTAAAATTCTTTAGAATCCTGGTTTATTAAGACCTGGTTATTCATTAATATAAAATGGCTGTGTATCTCTTCCCGGGTATGATTCAGTGCATATTGCACCTCGTTCTGAAACTGTGCCTGCTTCAAGGAAATGGCGTTTTTTATCCAGGACAATTGAATAAACATAATTCCTAATACAGACAGGGTTATTAATAATACTATGACGGGAAGTACCTTCTTCATGCAGGGCAAACCTACACGAAAAATGTCTATATACACATAGTTTCATATGCAATTCATTGTTAAAAACAGGTGTAAGCCGGTGTAGGATAGGTGTAAAATTGTCTATTATCCAGGTTTCAGCTTTCTACTTTATACTTTATACTTTGGACTTTTAATTTTATTGTTTAGTTTTAGGGAACTAATTTTTTGACGGATTTTCCTATGAAGTATTGTATCCTGCTGCTTTCTGTATTGCTTATTGTGCTTTCCTGCAATAAACCATCAGATAATACACCCGACAAAAAGAATATGCTGCGTACCGGCAAGTGGAAACTTACGGATATGGCCTATACCTATTTGCTATTCAACCCCGGCCAACCCGGCTATGATACTACGGTACACGATACGCTAAGAGACTGTAACAAAGATGATTATTTCATCTTCGGCCCTGTGTTTAACGGCACTGTATCATCGGGTGCTACCAAATGTTCGGCAAGTGAGTCTGACCAGGCTGCTTTCCGTTGGCAAACACTGAATAACGACACTACTATTATATTGTATGGCTTGGCTAATTATGGCTCTGATACCGATACCGCCCTGCATTATTTTGCGGCCGCACCCGGTACTATGCATGGCTCATCACCTGTATTCCCCGATCCTTATACGGCTACTTTCAAAAACTTTAGCCAAAGCAGTATGACGCTGCGTGTAGCTAAATATTATATAGACCCTAATGATCTCAGAAAAGTAGATACCAGCTTTTGGGACTATACTTTTGTGAATTATTAGTAGAACTAACCAACCATATTTATATAGCCATTCTAAGCTACCACCACTTGACAAGTCTTTTTTGAGACTTGTCAAGTGTTTTTTCAGCCATTCTGAGGAGAATGGCTTTTTTATTTCACGTGATCTAAAGATGTATGATACACATGCCGGTTTACTAATTACCCTGCCAAAATTTCACCCTCACAGTTTTGGAATAATTTTTGCTGTAACAACAGTATATGCAAAACCCGATGAAACTTTTTATATCAACTCACACATTGCGAACGCAATTTCTCTTCTAACGACAAAAATGGTTGTCTAACAGGCAACTACCCGCTGAAACTCGCTCCAGGCAATAATATTAAGATTTTATTAGCGGAATTCTCAGCCAAAAAGCGGCAACAAAACGGCAATATGCGGTAGTACAACGGTACCATATGGCAACATCATTCATCACATTATAATTACATTCATCACATTAGCTATCACTCATTATCTTTGCACAACTTTAAAATCCTGGTTCTCTATTAAAAATCAGGAAAATCGTGGTTTATGATTAAAATTACATTACCGGATGGCGCGGTGCGCGAATATGCCGAAGGCACTAGCGCCTTAGACATTGCCAAATCTATAAGCGAAGGCCTGGCACGCAAGGTGCTGGCTGCTGAGGTGAACGGACAGGTGTGGGATGCTACGCGCCCTATAAATAATGATGCTACGCTGAAACTATTGATGTGGGATGATAAAGGTGCAAAATCTACTTTCTGGCATTCGTCTGCACACTTAATGGCAGAGGCGCTGGAATCACTATTTCCCGGTGTAAAGTTTGGTATTGGCCCGCCAATAGACAATGGATTCTACTACGATGTGGATCTGGGCGACCGTGTAATGAATGAAGATGAGCTGAAAAAGCTGGAAGATAAAATGAAGGAGCTGGCTAAGCAGAATAACGCTTATGTGCGCAAAGAGGTGGGCAAAAATGACGCGATAGCATATTTCACTGAAAAGGATGACCCCTATAAACTGGAACTGATACGCGACCTGAAAGATGGAGAAATAACTTTCTATACACAAGGTGCATTTACCGATCTCTGCCGTGGCCCGCATATACCTGCTACCGGCGTTATCAAAGCTATCAAGCTTACCAGCATTGCAGGTGCCTACTGGCGTGGCAATGAAAAGAACAAAATGCTGACCCGCATCTATGGTATTACCTTCCCGAACCAAAAGGAACTGGATGAATACCTGGTAATGCTGGAAGAGGCCAAGAAGCGCGACCACCGCAAGCTGGGTAAGGAACTGGAACTGTTTTGTTTTTCTGATAAAGTAGGTAGTGGTTTGCCATTATGGTTGCCCAAGGGCGCCATGCTGCGCGAACGCCTGCAAAATTTCTTACAGAAAGCACAGATAGAAAGTGGTTATCTGCCGGTGGTTACACCACATATCGGCAGTAAGCAATTATATGTTACATCTGGTCACTGGGAAAAATATGGTAAGGATAGTTTTCGCCCCATCACTACGCCGCAAGAGGGTGAAGAGTTTATGCTGAAGCCCATGAACTGCCCGCACCATTGCGAAATATATAAGTCATCCCCGCGTTCTTATAAAGACCTGCCGCTAAGATTGGCGGAGTTTGGTACTGTGTATCGTTACGAACAGTCGGGCGAATTGCATGGTTTGACCCGTGTAAGAGGATTTACTCAGGATGATGCACATCTGTTTTGCAGACCAGAGCAGGTGAAGGAGGAATTTAAGAAAGTAATAGACCTGGTGATGTATGTATTCGGCTCGCTTGATTTTACAGAGTTCACCGCACAGGTATCGCTGCGTGATAAGGAAGACCGAAGCAAATATATAGGTAGTGATGAGAACTGGGAGATAGCAGAGCGCTCTATAATGGAAGCTGCTGCTGAGAAAGGGTTGAATACTGTGATAGAATATGGCGAAGCCGCTTTTTATGGCCCTAAGCTGGACTTTATGGTGAAAGATGCACTGAACCGTAGCTGGCAGTTGGGTACCATACAGGTAGATTATAACCTGCCCGAAAGATTTGAACTGGAATATGTAGATAGTGACAATACCCGCAAACGCCCGGTAATGATACACAGGGCGCCATTTGGTTCTTTAGAAAGGTTTATAGCTGTATTGTTGGAAAATTATGCAGGCAACCTACCGCTGTGGCTGGCACCACTACAAGTGAAAATATTGCCGATAAGCGATAAATATAGCGAATATGCACATGCAGTAGCTGCAGAACTGAAAGCTGCTGACATACGTGCAGAAATAGATGACAGAAGCGAAAAAATAGGCAGGAAGATACGTGATACGGAGCTAATGAAAGTGCCATATATGCTGGTGGTAGGTGAAAAAGAAATGACAGATGGCAAAGTAGCAGTGCGCAAGCATGGTGAGGGAGATAAAGGTGCGGTACTCACAGCAACGTTCATAGCCGACATACAGGCGCAGGTAAAAGAACAGCTAAAGGGCAAAAAAACAGAAGCGCTGTCTTGATTTTTGAAATACATTACATACTTTTAAATAATAAAAACACTATTTTTACTAAACAACAAATATTAACAGCAATTAATGCAGAGACCCAAGAGTAATTATCCTTTCAAGCCAAGATTCCAAAAACAAAACGAACACCGCCTGAATAGGGAAATAACCGCACCTGAAGTGCGCGTAGTAGCAGAAGATATAGAGCCGGGAGTATACCCAATAGCACAGGCAATAAAATGGGCAGAAGAACGGGAAGTAGACCTGGTAGAGATATCGCCCAATGCAGTACCGCCTGTATGCCGTATTATAGACTACAAAAAATTTCTTTACGAAAAGAAGAAAAAGGACAAGGAGCAGAAAGCAAAATCAAAGCAATCTGAAATAAAAGAGATACGCTTCACACCTAATACCGACGATCATGATTTTGATTTTAAAGCCAAACATGCAGAGAGCTTTTTGCAGGATGGTAATAAAGTAAAATGTTATGTGCAGTTCAAGGGTAGAGCTATCATGTTTAAAGAAAGAGGCGAGTTATTATTGCTCAAATTTGCAGAGCGGATGAACGAAGTAGGTGTGCTGGAGTCTATGCCCAAAATGGAAGGCCGAAGAATGATAGCCATATTTACACCCAAAAAGAAGAAGTAGAACATTTGTATGGTGAATTATTGTAATTCAATAAGTTAGATTGTCACTATTTTATAAAAAATTGAATTAAAAGTTTTTAATAAAGATTTTATTTATAATTTTGTGGTTGTTCTAAAAAAAATATTGCACTCAGCATAAAGAAGTTTTCATGGTGATAGGGTTTATAGGGGCTGGCCTGTTCTCAGGCTGGCTTTTTATTTTTCAAATCATACAAAAACAATTTTGACATTATAAAATCATTATTTTACCTTTGTAAAAGTTTTCATAGTGATAGGGTTTATAGGGGCTGGCCTGTTCTCAGGCCGGCTTTTTTTATTTTTTATTTTCTTACTTTACAGCAAATTATTTATTGCATGTATCTCAAGACAGGAACTATCCTAGTATTCCTATGTATTTGTTCATTATCTGCTGTTGCGCAACCACTTGCAGCGTATGTAGATATTCAGAACCAGGTAATGGTTTGGGACAAAGGAATAGTACGAAAGATAGATTACCTGCCGCCCAACTCTATGAAGGTAGGCCGTACTGCGATCCCATTCATTGATAATTCTAACTCATTCAAGATCTATTACAATGGCGGTGTGAAAACACTGAACCAGGGCTTTACGAACATATATGATGTAAGCGATAACCTGGTGTCTTTTCTGAATGCAAAAGCCCTCTACGTATTTGATCGCGGCACTTCAAAATTACTTACCGGCACCTGCAACTTGTATATGACCGGCGATAGTGTGATACTGTATCTTGATGGTATACATAATGATTACAGAGTGTATTATAATGGGCAACCCAATGTAATAGAAAGCTTTATACCCGATAGTGTATTACCATCGGTAAAAACAGGCGATAACTTAGTTGCGTATAATAATTTTGCTAACCAGTTTCATATATTTTTTCATGGCGGCATTATTCAACAGGAAGAATACCCGGTAAGTGGTTTTGATGTAGGAAGAAATATTGTTGCTTACGTAGACGCGAACAGGCAATTCAAGATCTTTCATAGCGGGCTCACTTTTATGGTAGAAAATTATCCACCAATAGTGTATTATGGTGGAGACAATCTTGTGGCGTATGTTTCAGCTGAAGGGTATTTCAAAATATTTTATAACGATAGTGTGCGTAATGTTGGATTCTTTAATCCACAACAGATACAAGTGGGTGACAATGTAGTTGCTTACAGAGACCAGAACGGCTATCTGAAGGTTTTTTATAAAGGTGAGATCACAGAATTGGAAACCTATTATCCAAGTAATATGACGGTACAATATAATTCTGTTGCTTATATAAATGCTGCCAATACTTTACGCCTTTTTACAGAAGGTGAGGTATATGATGTAACGAACGCAGATCTGCAAAGCTGGGAATTGCACTATGATGTACTGAAGTACCAGATAGGACAGAATATGTTCCGGGTATTTTATAAAGGCTCGGAATACTGATCAAAAAAATCTTTTTACTACCCGGAGGTTGTGCGTGCGTTTTTTTTGTTCAATACTAATAATTCCCGCCTGATCTATTTTGTCTACCATTACTTTACCATTATGGTCTGATGCGTGTATGATATATTGATGATCAAGAATAATACCTACATGCACAATGTTGCCATCTGCATTATCAAAAAAAGCCAGGTCGCCGCATTGTGCATGCTGTAAGAAGTCAACGATTTCTCCCTCGGCTGCCTGCTGACTTGCATCTCTGGGTATCCGTTTGCCGCATAATTTAAATGACATTTGAGTGAGTCCTGAGCAATCAATACCAAAAATACTTCTACCACCCCATTGGTAAGGTGCGTTTAAATATTGAAATGCAGCAGCCTTTAAATGCGCGCAATTGAGAGTTGTTTTCTTTAAGTTTATTTTTTTTCCTTTGAAGCTACCTGCTTTTCCTCCTATTATTATTTTACCGGCCTTTATGTTGAACAGGTCGCACCCCAGCGGCAAAATCATATCATTGTCATCAAATGCCAGTTTAGAAACATGATTACAGGTTACTATTTTAGTACCGGTTCTATATTCTTTTTTTGAGATCTGAGTGATCTGTGCTGTTTTGCACCAACCTTCGTAGCTGTCCCATTCGCTCCTGATTCGTGTCCATTCTTTATCATTAGATTCCAGTACTTCCATGCGTTCACCAAATAAGAGTTGGTTTACCTGTTCGGCACGGTGATTGGGTTCGCTTCGAACAGGCATTACAGTAACGTTACAGTATGCAAAAGATGAAATCATGATCTTCGGGTTCGAAAGTAAAAAATCTGTTGTTGTAGTTGGTATTTACTTTTCAACAAATAAACAATTACGAAAGTGCATATGCGGCAAACGATGTTTAAAAGGGTTGTATTACTTGCTTCTATATGTTTGAACTTAGCTTATGTTTTATTATTTTCTTATTAACTTAGCGGACTAATTATGTCCTTTAGTATTATTTATTATATATAAAAGGGCTTTTGTTTCATTTATGATAAAAGCTACAACACACAATTATGGATTCAACAATCATCACTGCCGTTGTTGCGGTGGCGGCTATATTAATAGGTATCGTTCTCGGAAAGCTCGTTTTCGCAAAAAACACTAAAAAAAATATAGAAGAAGCAACACAACAGGCAAAGAAAATAGTAGAAGACGCAAACACACAAGCTGATACCCTTAAAGAGAAGAAATTACTCGAGGCAAAAGAACACTTTCTGCAACTGAAAAGCCAGCATGAAAAAGAAGTAATGCAGCGCACGCAGAAACTTTCAGAATCTGAGAACCGTATCAAGCAGCAGCAACAAGGCCTCAACGACAAAAACTCGGCTGTACAAAAGCAGATACAGGAGTATGACCAATTGCGCGCCAACCTGGACAGGCAATTGGAAGTAGTAAACATAAAACGCTCGGAACTGGAAAGACACCAGGAAGAGCATATCAAGCGCCTGGAAAAAGTAGCAAGCTTGTCTGCAGAAGAAGCTAAGGCTGAACTGATGGAAGCCGTGAAGGAAGAAGCACGTACGGCTGCCCTATCGCATGTAAAAGATATTATGGAGGAGGCTAAGGCCAATGCTACCAAAGAGGCCAAGAAGATCATTATACAAACTATACAACGTACAGGTGCTGAGCAGACGATAGAAAACGCCATTACAGTATTTAACCTGGAGAGTGATGAAATAAAGGGCCAGATAATAGGCCGTGAAGGACGTAATATACGTGCGCTGGAAGCAGCTACCGGTGTGGACCTGATAATAGATGATACCCCTGAAGCAATTGTATTGAGCTGCTTTGATCCGCTACGCCGCGAATTGGCCCGCTTATCATTACAGCGCCTGGTACAAGATGGCCGTATACACCCTGCCCGTATTGAAGAAGTGGTTGAAAAGACCAAGAAGCAACTGGAAGAGCAGGTAATGGAAATAGGCGAGCGCACCATCATAGAATTGGGTGTGCATGGCCTGCATAAAGACCTGGTACGTATGATAGGTAAGATGCGTTTCCGCTCTTCTTATGGACAGAACCTGCTGATGCACTCTAAAGAAACGGCTAATCTCTGCGCTATCATGGCGGCAGAACTTGGTTTGGGTCAAAAAGTAGTGAAACTGGCTAAGCGTGCCGGATTACTGCATGATATTGGTAAAGTACCTGATGAGGAAACAGAATTAAGCCACGCATTGCTCGGCGCAAAACTGGCTGAAAAAGCAGGTGAGCATGCTGCTATAGTAAATGCCATAGGTGCCCACCATGATGAAATGGAGATGACCTATATCATTTCGCCAATAGTGCAGGCTTGTGATGCTATAAGCGGTGCAAGACCGGGTGCAAGGCGTGAAATGATGCAAAGCTACCTGCAACGTATAAAAGACCTGGAATCGCTGGCTATGGCCTATACGGGTGTAGAGAAAGCATATGCTATACAGGCTGGCCGTGAACTGCGTGTGATAGTAGAGGCAGATAAGGTAAGCGATGGTGATGCAGATAAACTGTCTTTTGAGATAGCCGATAAAATACAGAAGGAAATGCAGTTCCCGGGACAAATAAAAGTGACCGTGATACGCGAATTGCGCTCAGTGAGTATAGCAAGATAAAACTTTAAGTAAAATTATTATTCATGTCCCGCTTTATGCGGGACATTTTGTTATTAGCAACTATCTTTGGAAAAACGATACAAATCATGGAGATATCTCAAGTTATGGCCTACTTTTTCCCAATACTGATCGTATTGATACTGTTTATTGGTTTGCTTAAATCTTATTATACGGTTCCGCAGGGGCATATCGCTGTCATTACAAGATTCGGAAAACTGCAAAAAATATCTGAAACGGGCCTTAATTTTAAGATGCCCTATATAGATGTGCTGGCCAAATTTGTTTCTACACAAAACAGAACAGCAGAGGTGAAGCTACAAGCCATAACTGTAGACCAGGCAAATGTATATTTCAATGCGATGATACTGTATGCGGTTGCAGACTCGAACGAGGAAACGATAAAGAATGTGGCTTATAAATTCAGAACAGATACAGAATTTAATATGGCTTTAGTGAAATGCATAGAGGGCTCGATAAGGGGTTTCGTTTCTACTAAAAGGCAATCAGAGGTATTACAATTAAGGTCAGAAATTGTAAACCATATAAAAGGAGAACTGGATGCAAAATTATTAGAGTGGGGTTTTCATCTGCACGACCTGCAAATAAACGATATTACTTTTGACCAGGAAATAATGAACTCTATGGCAAAGGTGGTAAGCAGCAGCAACCTGAAAGCCGCTGCTGAAAATGAGGGACAAGCATTGCTGATACAAATGACAAAAAAAGCAGAGGCAGAAGGTAATGCTATTAAGATAAGCGCACAGGCAGAAAAAGAAGCTTCTCAACTAAGAGGTGAGGGTATTGCCGCATTTAGAAAATCGATTGCAGACGGATTGAAGGATTCGATGACAATACTACATGGCATTAATAACGGGGGAGAGGTGATACTGGCCCAGATGTGGATAGACGGGCTAATGAAAATAGCAGAGCTGGGCAAAGGGAATATGATATTTTTTGACGGTACAGTAAACGGATTGCATGATACGTTGAAGCAGTTTAAAGCATTGCAAATGATGACAGATCAGCCAGCCGCATCATAAAACGACAACATTTTTTGTTATTGCCATACCCTGCTATATGCAGGGTATGGTGTTTTAAGTAAGTGAGGGGAAGCATTGGTTTAATATATATTTCATTAAATTTGGTAACTGAATATTATACCATGAAACACCTGATCCTAACCTGTACCTTACTTAGTGTTTTTTGCTTTCCTACACAAAGTGAAGCGCAACAAAAACCTGTCGTTGAAATAATTTCCGTAAAACGAGTAGGCAATACTGTTGAGTTTGGCCTCATTTCTGCCACACCCTTCTATATGGGTAACAATGCGTATGTGCTGTATATAGGCAATAAGCGTTTTCATATAAGTGAGCAGTCGACGAGTGAAGATCAAAAAGGGCATCTTAAATTTTTTATTCCACTGCATACATTCAATAAACTAAAAGAAGGTCAGGCCATTTACCTCTCATACGGATTTGTGAGTGAAAATGAAGCAATGGATATGGAACAGGGAAGTAAGGATGATATGAATAGACAATGGTCGCTAGGCAAATTCAGTAAAAAATTATTGACCCAATAATCTCAACTATACTCCCATGAAAACCCTGAAGATTATAATAGCGCTCTTATTTCTCTGTTGTATTAATAATAACAGCTTTGCACAAACACCTGATCCCGGATTGCCCGGTATTTATGCAGTTAGTAAGGGAGAATATAATTTAGGCGACCTGGTTTATATGCCTCCGAGCCTTTCAAGCTATATAGAGGTGCGGGGCTCCGTACATTATCCAACTGACCTGAGTAAAGGCCCTTACCCTGTGTTGGTGTTTTTGCATGGCAGACACTATACTTGTTACAATACAGCTACAAACGCTGCCAATGGCAGTTGGCCCTGTGGCAGCGGTTACCAGTCTATTGTGAGCTACGAAGGTTATGATTATTTAGCGAATACCATGGCCAGTCATGGGTATATTGTAATTTCCATATCGTGCAATGCCATCAATGCAATTGATGCAGGGCTAAGCGATTTTGGTATGCAGGCAAGGGCAGAGTTATTGCAACATCATTTGGACCTATGGAAAACCTTTAACACCGTTGGGGCTGCACCCTTTGATACATTGTTTAAAGGCAAACTGGATATGCAAAATATAGGCACTATGGGTCATTCGCGTGGCGGAGAGGGAGTAGTGTTTAATGCGCAGTATAATAAATCATTAGGGAGCCCTTATGGTATTAAAGCGGTGTTAACATTGGCACCAGTAGATTTTGAGCGGCATATATTGCATGATATTCCTTTTATGAATGTGGCACCTTATTGTGATGGTGATGTGTATGACCTGCAAGGGGTACATTATTATGATGATGCCCGGTATACCGATACGGCAGATGAAGCAGCTAAACATTCGGTACTTTTTATGGGGGCTAATCATAACTATTTTAATACCGTATGGACACCGGGCTCTTATGTGGCAGGTGGTAGTGATGACTGGTATTCGTCGAGTGATGCACAATGCAGTGCCTTGAGCCCTACACGTTTTGATTCTACCAAACAAAAAGCAGCGTTTAATGCATATGCGGCTGCTTTTTTCCGAAGCTATATAGGGCATGAAACAAGTTTCCTTCCCATATTGGAGGTGAAGGATATTGTTCCACCTGTATCCTCAACCTTAGATTCGTCGAATGTATTTGTATCCTATCACCCGGGCCGATCAAGAAGATTGGATATTAATCGCACTGATAGTCTTGTAAGGATCAGTACCAATACACTAAAAGGTATTGTAACAGAAACAGGATTAGTGTCGTCTGAAATATGTGGCGGTGGATTTTCTATGCCAAGCTGCAGTGTGGGGATTGCACAGCCACATGCTAGTAACGGAGGGCCTGTAGGACTGGGCCAAATGGGCATGCGCTGGAATGATACTACCGAATGGTATCAAAATCAAATACCGCAGGCGTATGAAAACCTGAGTTATTTTCAGAGCCTGATCTTCAGGGCAGCAGAAAACCATTTGGAAACTGTGACCGGAACTAATTTGGATTTTACTGTACAATTAATTGATTCAGCAGGAAATACAAGTAACCAGGTGATAAGTAATAACAGTCATGCCTTATTTTATGAACCGGGAACCAGCTCTGCCAAAACATTGTTCAATACTATAAACATACCACTGAGTAAATTCAGCGGTGTTGATATGACCAAGGTAAAGTATGTAAAGTTTGTGTTCAATAAGTCGGCAGCAGGGTCGGTATTAATAAGTGATCTTGCTTTTCTCACATCACCATGCGGTATGTTCAATGCAACCTTTAGCTATAGCTTAGGCAGTAGTTATAAAGTGAATTTTACAAATAATACATTATCTAACTCCGGCGATTCGCTGGCATGGAAATGGCGTTTTGGTGATCATTTTTCGGGTGCCAATGATTCCTCCTCTTTGCAAAATCCTTTACATAAATATTCGGGCGCCGGCACTTATAATACCTGCCTGTATGTAACCTCTTACAGGAAGAGCGGATTTGTATGTACAGATACCTTTTGTACTACCATTGTATTGGTACCTAATTATGTACCTACACCAGCAGCAGAGCAGATAACAATTGTACCTAATCCTGCTAAAGATCATTTGCATATTACAGGTACTACCAACACTGATGTGTTAACGCTGATAGATCTGTATGGAAGGCAGGTGTTTACTACTACAATTAGTTCACCTGATATTTATTTACCACAGTCATTGGTTGCGGGAGTATATTATGCTGTCATAACAACAGATGGCGAGAAGGTGTATAAAAAACTTGTGATCAATAAATAAAAAAGTAATTTCGATTCATCATTTAATTTATGTTTTTATGAGTAGTTATCCAATCCGAGATCCTGAAAAAGATCATTTATTAACTCCCCAAAACGCAGCATTGATAATTATTGATTATCAACCAACACAGATCAATTCTATTAATTCTATGAATAGGAAAGAACTGATAGCAAATATTGTTGCAACAGCTCAGATAGCCAAAGCGTATAATTTACCTATTATTTTATCGACGGTGAATGTAAAAAACGGTGTTAATAAAGATACCATTCCACAAATAAGGGAAGCTGTAGGCAATATTCCCTCTTATGACAGAACGAGTATAAACGCCTGGGAGGATAAAGAGTTTTACGAAGCCGTGAAGGCCACCGGTAGGAAGAAGTTGCTCATGACCGCTCTATGGACAGAAGCCTGTCTTAGCTTCCCGGCATTGGACGCAATGATGGAAGGGTATGAAGTATATCCTGTTGTTGATGCTGTGGGTGGAACCTCGCTTTTAGCACATGAAACAGCCTTGCGTAGAATGGAGCAAGCCGGGGCTATACTGACAACAAATACACAGGTGCTTTGTGAACTGCAAAGAGACTGGAACCGAAATGAAACTGCGGCCGCGGTAGTTCATATTTTTCAGGAAACAGGTGTATTTCTTAAGCTGGAATGATCAAAATTGCATCCCGATAATAGACGCAGATTCCGGCTATTCGTTCTTCTTGTTTCTATATGTATGATGACTAAAAAACAAATCTTCAACTTAGTTTCGCCATTACTGAAAGGTATAGGACAGATCATGCTGCAGGATAGCGTGTGGACCGGACTTTTTTTTCTTACCGGCATATTTTGTGGTTCATTTATCATGGGGGTTGCAGCTATATTGTCTGT
>Ga0207124_1010_pt1 | contig 19237 bp, 20 predicted proteins | sample Alteio_BWMinHeat_37_FD_153506 | JGI IMG/M metagenome (GOLD analysis project Ga0207124, IMG submission 153506) | Enriched cells from forest soil in Barre Woods Harvard Forest LTER site, Petersham, Massachusetts, United States -... | ecosystem: Environmental > Terrestrial > Soil > Temperate forest >... | reverse complement strand
AACGCTGCGTCAATTGCTGGACTTCTTCTTACCATGGAAGCCGCTATTTGCGAAATTCCTGAAGAGAAGAAAGAAGCTGCTGGTCATGCAGGCTGCGGCTCACAAGGTGGCATGGGCGGCATGTATTAAATATCACCTGCTAGTGCATGTGAGAAAAATGAAAGGCCGAGGAAATTATTTCCTCGGCCTTTAAATTATTTGTTTGCTTCGTCGTAAATGCGGATAACCGCATCAGCTTTCTTTATTTCATCTTGGTCTTGTTTAGTGAGTTCTCCTTTAGACTTAGCATAGAAGTATTGTGTCTTGGCTTCGCTGGGACTACCAATTTTTAGCGACCAAAGAATCAGCTCTTTTGTGCTCTCTTTGAGAACGCGCTCAATATTTCCTGATTATCTTGTTCAGTGAGTTCTCCTTCAGACCGAGCTGTTATATACATGCTTCTAGCTTGCTCTATGTTTTTTAAAACATTAAGTACCAAAAGAATGTTCTCTTTTACTCTCTTTGAGAACGCGCTCAATATTTCCTGATTATCTTGTTCAGTGAGTTCTCCTTTAGATTTAGCTGTTTCATACATGCTTTTGGCTAGCACTGCGTCTTTTAAATCATTAAGTAACCAAAGAATTGTCCCTTTTGTTTTCTTTGATTCTTCTTCTGCTTTCTTTGAGAACGCGCTCAATATTTCCTGATTATCTTGTTCAGTGAGTTCTCCTTTAGATTTAGCTGTTTCATACATGCTTTTGGCTAGCACTGCATTTTTTAAAACATTAAGTACCAAAAGAATTGTCCCTTTTGTTTTCTTTGATTCGGATGATTGCATTCCTGTTAGTAATCCTGAACTGCTTATAATCAGAAGGCCAGTTAAAAACAACATTTTATTCATAAAACTCCCTTTTTTTAGATATAACCCAATTGCAATATTTCTATTATATATAAATTTTAACAGAGTTGGGATTTAAATAGCAATATTTTACTGAAAATAAAGGCTTTTTTCAGGTTTTTATCAGATTGAAAATTTATATAAATCTGGTATAATGAAATTATTAAGATAATTATTAATAAATGCCCGCCTTCGTCTATCCGCTTTCGCTTAAAGCTTCGAGCGTGACCTTAGACTACGGCGTGGCTATTACGCCATAGCGCGACTAAGCGTGTTGGCGAATGGAGGATATCATGACTATTAAACGTTTATTTCCAGCAATCGCTTTGGCAGCTCTGATTACCAGTTCAATCGAATGTGGTGTTCATGTCTCAGTTGGCTTTAACAGCTGCAGGCCGGTGGTGTATCGACCTTATCGCGTGCAGCGTGTAGTTCACGTTGTGAGGCCAGCAATCATTGTTGAAGAGCAGCCAGTTATCATCAGGAAACAAAGACGCTGCTGTCAGCCTAAGATGCAATTTTGCTTTCATATGGGAAGTCAATTTTTCTGCTAATATTTCATCGGTGGTGTCTTTAGTAAAATTTTAGATCAGCAGAAATCCCTTATCAAACAAAAATATAAAGACGAGGCTATGTCGAAAAACATAGCCTTGTTTTTTACCAATTTTCTCCAAATCGATACATTTATAATGTTATCAATTTTCAGGAAAACCCTAATAAAGACCCATTAATAAGAAAAAAATAACAGGTACGAATAGGTTAAAAAAAAGGTCAATTTCCCTGTAAAATTAACAATTTTCCATTTGACAATTTATTTGGATAGGGTAAAATAGTAATATAGTTAAAAATAGCATAAATTCTAGATAAATTGAGGATATTTATGAAGAATAAATTGATGTTAATTCTGTCTCTAATGATGGTTCCGGCTCTCGCTTGTGCAATGTCGGGCGTGCAAAATAAAATTCTCCAGATGTTCTTTAAGGAAGATGGTACAGGATCGTTAAGGTTGGTAACCTACCCATATGGCCCGAAAACTCCCATTGAATATGTTTCTTCTGGAAAAGATCAAAAAGTTTATCGCACACAAGATTGGGGAAAGATATTAATGCTCTTTAGTAAAGAAGATGTACGAAGAAGCTGCGAGCGACACTTAGAAACACTTAAAAGACAGACGGGCCCTGGAACAAATTATGAAAATTTGCCGGGAGCAGGCAATGAAGATTTGGATAATTTTGCAACAGAAAAATTAAAGGATTTTCAAGAAAACGAACAATTTTTGGAAAAAATAGGTAGTCAATATCAATCTTTAGCTCAATTAGCAAAGATTGGTAATTACAGCATTTTGGCTACACTAAATTTTGCGAATAACACAACAGAAGTTATGGGTCAAAAGATAAATAAAATATTAGATGCGAAACAAATCTATGAATTAAACAGAGGCATACATATGTGTATAGATTTGGATAGCCGTACATTTTGGGAAAAATTGAATAGAGAACCAAAACAATTTGCAAAAAACTATAGAACAGCATTTGAAAAGTGCATTGAAGATGTGAAATCAAGCATAGAATAATAAAGCTGTTAAAGCATAACGAATTAAAAAAGCCGGTCGGTCAATGTTTCCCGACTGGCTTTTTAGCTTCAAAAGCCACCAATCTTATTTATTAATTTAGTTCTGGTACCATCGCCAGAAGCCAAGCAATAATTGTTACCGGCGGGAAATAAGCGCAAGTTTATCGGTGGTGTCTTTAGTAAAATTTTAGATCAGCAGAAATCCCTTATCAAACAAGAATATAAAGACGAGGCTATGTCGAAAAACATAGCCTCGTTTTTTACCAATTTTCTCCAAATCGATACATTTATAATGTTATCAATTTTCAGGAAAACCCTAATAAAGACCCATTAATAAGAAAAAAAAACAGGTACGAATATGTTAAAAAAAGGTCCATTTTCCTGTAAAATTAACAATTTTCCATTTGACAATTTATATGAATGAAGTAAAATAGTAATATAGTTAAAAATAGCATAAATTCTAGATAAATTGAGGATATTTTTATGAAGAATAAATTGATGTTAATGCTGTGTTTGATGGTTCCAGCTCTTGCAGGTGCTACGGAAGGAATAGAGGACCAGAAACCTGAAAAAAGTTTTCTTGAGGAATTGGGCAATGATCGATTAGATGGATTTTCTTTATCCAGTTTCCGTGATGGTACAAAACAGGCTGATTTATCTTTAAAAAACGGGCTTTATTGTAACTATGACAAGACAGATTCAGAATATGCATATCGAGCAAGAAGATCCGGTTACTTACCCGGCTATTATCAAGAGTGCAAAGATCTTGAAAAATTAGTTAATTCTCGCTTAAAAGAATATGAAAAATTATTTGATGAAACCTCTGAAAAAATGGTTTGGATTAGGCAATTTAATAATCATATGAGCATTTACTTTAAAAATGCAGCAAATATTATGATGCCTAAAAAACCTCTATCAAGCAAACAAGTTGGTCTATTCATACAAGGCATGGATGTAATGGAAAAATCGGTACCACAAGAACGAAGCATGTCTAACATGATCAAAAGAGCACGACAAAGGCTTGGGGAAGAATTGCTAACATTTGGCTTTTATCATACGGGATATAAACTCCGTAGAGTAGAACCATTTAAGGTAATTACTGATCCTCAAGAAATTCAAAGACATCGAGAATTCTTACAGAAAAAATGGAAGGAATTATTTGAAAATCCCGATGCTACGAAAAGACTGCCAATTCACCTCCAGGAACAATTCAAAAAAGCAAGAAAATAAATAATTTTGATAACAAAAAGCCGATCGGTATTTCCGGTCGGCTTTTTGTTTTGTAAACTAATGTTATTGCAAAGAAATAGAACCATCTTTGTTAATGGTAAGTAACAGATTTTTTTTGCTCACGAGTTTTGCGGGAGTCGGGATGAAATCAACTTCCTTTGTTCTATTCCATTCAAAATTGCCATTGTGCATCCATAGATTGAGCATTTCATCAGTATAGGCTTTGGTGTGAGGATTTTGCCGTGTAATCGTGATGCCAAATCTGCCAAGATCGAATGTTTCTTGCCGTTGCTCATTATGTTTCAAGAGCACTTTTTTAGGTTGCGCGGTTTTTGACTCACTAATCATCACATTGTTTGGGCTATTATTTACCAAGAGTTCGATTACGGTGGCATCAAGCAACATGTGGGCTTGTGTAGCAACAACAATGGCAAATAGCGGGAATAACTTTTTCATAAAAAATCCTTACTTAAAGCCCAACTCTTTTATTATAAATCCAGGTTGGCACAAAGTCTAAAAATTTAGCAAGAATACTTTGAAATGAGAAATGTAAGTATTTTTTGGGAAGGATCTTTAATTGGGATTAATTCATCACTAGTTTTTTACTGGGGTCCCCATCAAGATGGGGTTCTAAAATGATGCGCCCAACTTTGCCCAAGCACCATACAATGGCAGCACGCCGCAGTGGTGCTGTGGATATTCGGCCCAGCCGCCGATGTCAACAAATCCAGCAAATGAATCGCCCTGCATGCCGTAGCCAATTGAAACGTATGCTTTATGCGTGATGGTTCCTTTTGACGCTGCGGAACGCATATCCAAATCACCAGTTCTAATCGGGACAAAAATTAGATTGCCGTTAGCATCGGTGTCATTGACCGCCAATGTCTGAATAGTACTTTTGCTTGCAGTCGTGGTAAATGTTGGATTCATAGGATCTTTGGTCCCCATGATGCCATAAATTTCGGGAAAACAATGTTTGAGTTTAAGCCGTTCAGAGGCATGGGCCCAGAGGTTATAACCAACTTCGATTTCAAGCCCTCCTTTATAGAATCTTCCGCCTGCCGTCAGATCCACCATGCCGTGTGGGTGTACCTTAACCTGTTGCGTCAAAATATTTACTGCAGGAAGCGCTTGATTTGGTCCGCCATTCATCTTGTTGACCAACAAGTAGCGACTCCAACCACTTTGTAACAAACCACTGGCTGGAATGGTAATTTCGGGCAAACCACTCAGTTGATTAACATATGGATTATACAAAAGATCTAACGTGCGCCACTGCGTATTCCAGAGGAAAAAAGAATCTTCTAAGTTCAAAAAGATGCACGCTGAATAATTGCGTTCGCAACGACTCAAGTCAACTTGGAAGTTTACGCCAATGAGATATGCAAAATGTCGATTATTGCCAGCGATGGCGTCAAAAACATATTTAGGATCTTGGTTGCCGCTCGTAGGTATTCGTATTCCCGAATAATAGGCAATTTGATTATGGTCGTTATTCATATATGTCATGCCGAGTTTGATATTAATTTCGGCAAGCTGCGTGCGGCAGGTGTGTGGCACAAATTTGCCAAATGCATAGTCAGGCTGAGCCATTGCGGTAAGAAGGTCGCTAGGACTAGAACCCGCAGGTGCTGGTGACATAATGCGTTGTGTAGGATGCAGCGAGTTTCTCACCCAAATCACTGGCATGGTGATATCAATCCAGTAACCGTTGAGCAAGCTCACATCCAGCACATTACCAATATCTTGATTGTATTCAAACATGAGTGCCATTTGCCGTTGCTGCGGATTTACCGAGAAGGTGCCGCTAAAAGTGCTTGGTAGGTTGAACCACTCAGCGCGACCATCTCGTTCATGCGCTTGGGGTGAATTGTCGCCAGCAATTAAAACTTCGTTTTTGCAGTTAAAGAGAAAATAGGCGTGACTATAAGAAGTTGATGTTGATTGTTGAAATGCATAAATAACTTGCACACTTGCTTTGGCCTTGCCTTCTTTTTCAAGAATATAGTCCTGCCAAACTGTTTGTATAATGGACATGTTTTGCACGAGTGGTCGCGGAAACATATAAGACCGCTGTTGGTCGTGACCGCAGCAAGGATTTAATACTGCTGCTTTATAGTGAGAGAAAAAACCGCACGTAATTACCGCTACAAGTACTACTCTTTTTTTATTCATCTACGTTGTCCTTTCATGGACTCTCATATTATGATCTATCGCGCAGAAATACAAGACATCTTAATAAAAATATTTTATCTTGTCCTCATTTTACCAGTCCGGGGGTTGCAACCTGAGGAGATTAAAATGCAAGCACACCATGGTTTCTATAAAATAATCACAGTAACATTTTTAACTGCTGTCGTTGTGAGTCCACTCCATGGCATGGCAACACGCAATAAACGCCTTGATGACATGAGGCAGGCAAGCCCTGCTGATCAGCCACCAGGATCTTCAGAGGGGGGAGTAAGAGCCGATGAACATAAAGATGTGAGCTCGTCTGGCGTTGTATTTAGCACAAGTGGCATTGCAAATAATGCGTTCAAAGATGTTTCTTCAACAAGCGGCGGCATAAGTTCCCATGATCCGCAATTTAATGAACGCAGAGATACTGTGAATGCTTTGCAACAACCTGTAGACTTCGAAGACTATATTCCGGTATGCAGCGACAAAAAGTATGAACAAAAATTTGATTTTAGAATAAATGGTTTTGTTAATTATTTAGCCTTTGTTGATACGCGACAACCGATTCAGCTGTTTTCTGGCTTAATTTTATTAGCCCCAAAACCGCCGCTATGCGATCCTGCAGGGCGTGACATCAACGCAGCGCCCGATGCAAATATGCTTGCATTAGAATCGCGCTTTGACATTGCAATAACTGGCCCCCGACTAGGGCATGCATATACCAGTGCATGCATTAGTTTTGATTTGTGGGACCCAATTGTCAACTCACTGTTTAGAATGCGTTTTTTTTACATGCAATTTGATTGGCAATATTCAGACGTAGAAAGTGCGCGTCTATTACTTGGTCAATTTTATCATCCACTTAGCATCGAAGAAATATTTGCAGAAACTTTGAGCCCAAGTCAAGGTGTTTTATACGATCCTTTCACCTTTGCGCCTCAGGCAACGTATACCTACAATTACGATAATTTTTACGTTACCGCATCGCTTAATTATGAATATTTTGTTTTTGCGCTGAATATTGATGACGAAGGCGTTTTTTCTCCTGAAGATATTGTGGCCGGGGGGCGTAATGCAGTAATTCCATCAATGTATTTAGGATGTAAGGTCAGGTTCTGTGAACAAAATTTTGTAGGTGCCGGTGTTGATTATCATCGTAATGTTCCACACCTGATAACAGCTGCAGGTTATGCGACTACTAAGGGAGTAAATAGCTGGTTGGGATATTTATTTGCGGTAATTAAGCACGAAGGTTTTACAGCAAAGTTCCGCATTACGGGTGCACAAAATGGTTTTCGCTATTTTATGCTTGGCGGTTGGGGCCTGCGTGCCGATGGTTTTAATCCCCTTACGCAAGAAGGAGAATATACCAATTTAAATGCCTGGGCTTTTTGGTCTGAGTGGATATATCGCTATAAAAAGGGAGAATTTGGGGTATTTTTTGGCTACACCAAAAATCTAGGTAGCCAAGAGGCGCTCGTGACGTTGCCAGATGGCTCAGTGAATATAGTATTTATGCGGACTTTCTATCAAGAAGCAAAATTTACTGATTTTGTGTTTAAATTTCAGCCACGCATCAAATTTTATGTAGATCCCATTATTTTTGGCCTTGAGCTTGAATATTGCCAGGCAAATTATGGCTCCATTAGTACATTTGGGCGCATAATTAATTCTCAGCCAGTTACTGATGCGCGAATGTTGTTTAGTATCTACTATAATTTTTAATGAGCTACAACCAGAAAATAAGTAGATAACACATTACTGCAATGAATATGACCTGCAAGCTAATTACGAGAGATCCACGAACAAAATTTGAATCTCTTACCCGTGCGCTCAGATGAAAAAAGAATATTAAAAAACTCAGCACGAGGATGAGATTGTAGACATGATCACTCAGCATAAAATCATTTACTTTTGGCGAAAGCGTGTCAATAACATAGCGGTAGGCAAGAAGTCCCGTAATTTCTCCCAGAGAAAGTTCTATTGCGAGACTTAAAGAAGTTGTGGGCCCCAACGACAAGGTGAGTAAAGCGATAAAGAATAAAATGAATAACGGGAAAATAATCACAAAAATGGACCGCATTCCTTCATGCAGAAAATCCATGCCGAACAAAACCATTGGATAATAAATAATCGTTTGCGAATCATGCCTGTCCAGAATTACTTTATTATAACCAGCGGTAATTGAATGACCCACTTCTTTCCATCCCTCAATAAACAAATTGGGCGATAGCGTGAAGCTTGATTCTGACGAGGTAAAAACAATATCATTAGGCGATACCAAGGTATTTGAAAGAATTAAGTATACATAATAACCACCAGTAGGGAATACGCGATGATTAAGGCTTGCACTAAATTTAAGTTGTACGCGATACTCAGCAAGAAGTTTATCACCGATCATTTTTGTCACTGGTTTTGACATCGTTAAAATCTCGCCTTTATCAAACGAGAATTTTCCTATCATATCAAGGGAAATAACTTTGGGATCAAATTTAAACCATACATCAGCACTTACGATGAAATGATTGTTTAGCAAATCAAATTCTTGAAAATTTTCTATATACATGCCCGTTTCTACCATATGCGGGGCGGTTATGCCGCTTTGTTGTATATCAGCCGAGGTAATAGCATAAACTGTCGGTGCGGGCTCGCGTGAAATGACTGCTGATTTATCAAGCAAATAGAAACAAATGCCTAAGTTAATAACTATTAAGAAAATTTGATAAGAAACTGCGACAAATTTCTCAGGATTTAAGAATGAGAGTGCTTTCATAATCTACATACCTTTTTTTATACCGTTCATGTGGTTCGATATACCCTCGTGTTGTTCGGGCACCCACCATGATCGGAAAATTGGTGAGGCTCCCCTGAGCTTTTTGTCGAAGGGTGATTTGCAAAGCAAATCGTATCGAACCATAAAATCCGAGTTAATAAATTATGATACATCCTTCGATACACCTCGTGGTTCGTCAGGCTCACCACAGGCACCCTGTCCTGAGCTTGTCGAAGGGTCAGGACGACCGGATTGTACATATCACAAGAATGTGCTCCGAGTTCACTTAAAGTCAATAGAACAAGAGTTATTATTTTTTTATGAGCTTCAGAGCATCGTCGATAGTCTTATTATCAAATATGATCGAACCTAAAGCCTTCGTATAGGCTATAGCATCAGCAAGAGAGCGCTGATAAATATTCCTGCCGATAGCATTTCCCCACGTGTATCCTGTGTGTAGCTGACCATACATCTCTTGTAAAAAAAGTTTTTGATCAATGCGTGATCCGCCTGAGCAGATGAGTTTTGTGTTGCCCGCAGCAGTTGTGGCAATGCGCAATAATTCTGCTTGTTTTTTACTGTCCGCGGCTTGTGGAGCATTTATTTTCGCAAAATCGGCACCAAGCGCATTTGCAACACCGGCAGCTCCGGCAATCATATCTATTGAGCGTTCATCAGTCACTTGTTTGCCGCGTGGGTACATCCACAAAATGGCAACGAGTCCATGCTGATGCGCATCAAAAACTATCTGAGCAGCTTGTTGTAGCATTTGTGCTTCAAATTCACTACCAAGATACACGGTATAGCCAACACCACGCACTAACAGTCCTGACTGCTCTTTAAAGCGGACGACATCTTCCATTGACCACAGTTGATTGCTCAAAGGCTCGTGAATTTTTGTAGGTACAATATTTGTTTTGCCATTTAATTTTACGATGTAGTTAATTGTTGGATAATTATTGCCATAGCGTGCGATGAGGCCAAGATGCGCAGCAAAAGCACCAATGCGACCTTTGCTCGCAATTTCAAAAAGATGCGTTGGTTTAGCCGCATCAGGATGAATATCAGGCCCATAATAATTTGCATTCAGATGTTCGATTTTCTGATCACCCGTGAGCATCAATAATCTGCCGGTATTTTGGGTGATTGCATTGTAGTTCGCCACAAATTCGGCATGCAGTTTTTTAGGCACATCTGCGGGGATAAGAATATTTGAGGTTTCCATTGTAATTAGTTCCTTGTAGATTTCTTAAACTCTATCATGTAAAACTACTTTCTCGGCGATTGCATCAAAAATGGGCATAGAAATGGTGGATGCAAGCACATTCTTTTTTGGAATTTCTTTAATAAATACCACAATAACACGTTGATAGGTATCTTTTTCAACAATGCCAGCGCAGGTAAATATGTTGCGCATTGGATCATAAGTGCCATCAATAAGCAAATTGGCGGTTCCTGTTTTACTCATCACGCGATATTGTTCAAGAAGATTTTTTTTCATCCACGGATGTTGCGCGTTGGTGCGTTCCAAGATTGACTTAATCATTGACACGGTTTCTGGTCGGTACAATGAACGCCCTTCAGATGCAGGTTGAGTTTTTTTCTCCATGATGAGCCGCAAAGCAACTTCTTGACCATTACGAGCAATTAGACAAAATGCGCGCGCAAGCTGCAATAACGTGCATCTAATTTCATACCCATAGGACAATGAAATAATCGATTGTTTTGACCAATTTTCCGGAGGATTTATAAATCCTTTTTGTTCACCAGGAAATGAAATATTTGTTTTTTCACCAAAACCAAGTCGCCGATAATGATCGTATAAAGGTTCTCCGAGTCGTTTGGCAACAATTGCGGTGCCAATATTATTGGAAGTCTTTATTACTTGGCAGAAGGTGATTAAGCCGCCAGGACGTGTGGTATTTATTTTGCGCCCATCAATGTAGGTGGATTTTGTGTTTTTACAATCGATGATCTCATCGGGTGTCACCACTCCTTCTTCCAATGCTGCAAGTGCCGAAAACACTTTAATAACGGAACCAAGTTCGTAGGTATCTGTGATGATATTATTTTTTGCGCGTTCAAGCTCGAGCGTCTCGGGATTATTGGGATCAAAGTCTGGCAAGTTTACCATCGCCAAAATGTCGCCGCTTGCTGGATCGATCACCAGGGCAGCACCTTCTTGCGCGGATAAATTCTGCAACCCTTTTTGTAATTCTTGCTGCACAATGAATTGTAACGTGGCATCGATGGTAAGCATGATCGGCTGACCTTCTTTGCCTTCAACTTTTGTTTCTTTATTAAAATAAAAATGGTTCGAGCGTGCATCCCGCGCTAATGAGTAGGTAGTCGGTTTGCCTGCAAGCGTGTCATTGTATTGGAGCTCGATACCAAAAAGTCCATGATTATCAATGTCGGTGATGCCGATGAGTGGACCAGTGCCAGCGATGGGGTAATAGCGGCTGGGTTCTTGCAGAAATTTAAGATCGAGATTATTTGCTGCTGTTATAAGCTCCTGCTGTTCTGGCGTCAGTCGCCGTTGCACATACATAAAATGATCATGTTGGTGGTGCTCAAATCGTTCACGCGCTTTTGGAAAATGAGTTGCAAGAAAGCGCAGGGTGTCAGCGCGATTTTCAAGATTGCGCGGTAAGATGAATGCAGCAATACTATCTTTATTAATAGCCAAATAATTTGTGCCGGTTCGGTCAACAATAGGTGCTCGTGCGGGTGTTGTAGTCACGGTTACATAACATTGTTTCTGTTTAAGATCGATATAAAATTCGTGATGCAATACTTGGATGATATATAGATTGAGGACGATGATGCCATAGAGGGTGCAGAACAAAAAAAATAATCCGGTGCCACGAACTTTATAAGAACTATTCATGCTACTCCTGCTGGTGGTAATTGCTTAACATTGCGCAGAGAAAGTTCCTCCATGCCAAGATCTTGTTGTGCATATTTTTTGATAACTTCAGGAGATTTAAGAGCATTAAGTCGTTGCGTGAGTTGTTCTCGTTGTTTGAGAAGGGCGTCGCGATCGCGTTCTGTTTTTTGTTTGGTATACGAGAGTTTCACCAGTTGACTATGTTTGTGAATTTGCAGGACGACAAAAAAAATGTTGGTGCCCAGAACGAGATAAAAAAACTTTCTTTTTTTCATGAATGTCTCCATCATCTCTATTTTTATCTAGCTTACTTTGTGAGTTTGCAAATTTGCAATCATACGTTGATGAAGACAGTCTAAACGCGCAATATCGTTTTTATTCTACTTCGCCAGAAAACCCCATGTCTTTCAAGGCTGGGGATGAATGGCAGGGTAGAACCCTTGCAAGCTCGTAGAGCGTAGTAGGGTCACTATTTCTGGCTTCGAAGAATTCCGCGCGATACACCAGCTTTTAAGCCGGTGAGCGCTTCATAAGGCATAAAAAAAGGCCCGAATTAATTCGGGCCTTTTTGTTTACCAATCGTACGTCATACCAAAATGTACTTCATATGGAGGCTCGCCTAAGCGCTTTCTGCGATCAAGCTTAAAGCCCCAGTCGATACGCACCGGTGCAGGGCTGAGCATACGCAAGCCAACACCCACCGAATGTCGATAGTTAAAACAATTATTAGATAACAATACTGGTGTAATAAATTGTGTGTATGGGTTGTCCCAACCGCAACCGCCATCATAGAACACCAGAGCTTTGGTATTAAAATCAGGCGTGATAGGGAAGATCATTTCCAGATTAACAAATAATGCTTTTTTACCACCAATTGAGTCGCGCAAGAAGAGTGGACTGAGCTGACCAAATAGCCAGCCGCGTACGGTTGCAGGACCACCAATGTGGAACAGTTCACGGTATGGAATGATGTGATTACGAACGTGTGAAATAACACCAAGGTACGTTCTAAAGTGAAGCACCAGATCATTTTCACCAATGAGTGGTGTCCACCAATTGAAATCAAGATCTAATTTGTGGAATCCAACATTATAGCCAAGTGAAGGAATACCAAATCGTGAGCTCAAAAGCCAGCGCACGCCGCGACTTGGGTGCATCGGATTATTGCGTTTGTCTTGGCTGAATATGAGCGCAAACCAAACAAAATCAACGGGCTGGAATTCTCTGTCTAGAATGCTTTGATATTCTAGATTGATTGCATCGGTGCCAACATGTGATTCGCGAATGAGCGAGATTGGCCGTTTTTGATAATCTAAACTATCGATACCACCTTTAAAAATTACTTGGGTGTCAAAGAGAATTGGTGTCACAAATCCACACGTGAGCGATCCGCCAGTTAATATTTCGTTTACCGGTTCGGTGCTTCTCAGCTCATCATAACTTGGGCGACGATGATACATATCAAAGGCACCTAAAATCGGCTTATCAAAAAGCCATGGTTCCGTGAGATTAAAGAGAAGATTTTGTTCATCTTTTGCTAAATTACCTTGGAACGTAAATTGTAGTCCGCTACCAAATAAGTTGGTATCAGCAATTTCTATACCAAGTGAAGCGCTGCCGCCAGGAGTTTGCATCGAAAGCGCCGATCCACCAAAACCGAGTTTTAAATTAGCATGTCCTGTTTTTACTTCTTTGACGATCAAATCAAGATCAGCATGTTCACTATCGATACGACGAAGTTTCCAGTTAACCCCATCGCGCACATCAAAATAACCCATCGAGGAAACTCGATTTTTTGATTCTTCCATACCAAAATGAGTAAGCAGGGAACCTTCTTCGAGAAGTAGTCGGCGACGAATAATGCGATCACGCGTCTTGCGGTTACCAATAATGTTGAGTTTGTTAAGGAATACTTTGCTGCCTAGGTCTGTCTCAAATGAAACTTTGATGGTGCGTGTTTCCTCGTCCGGAATAATACCTGGTTCAACGTGAGCATAAATATAACCAAAATCTCCCCAGAGCATTTCGAGCGCTTTGATAGCATCACCAATCTTTTCACGAGAAAAGGCATCACCAACTTGAACTGGTATGCGCTTGAGGACATATTCCTCATTCAAAATGCCTTGACCGTCAACGGTGACTTCACTGATCGTGAAGCAATCACCTTCTTCGATATGAAATATCAGAGTAATATTGTCGCCGCAAGCATCTTTTATAACTTCAGCATCAACAACTTTGGCTTTAAAAAATCCATTATTTTGATAATAAGTTTCAATCAAATGGCGGTCAGCTTCTGTTTTTTCAGGCAAATAACCACCCGCATTATCAAGAAAACCAAGAATCCAATCTTCACGCGTGTACAAAATCTTGCGCAGCTCTCTGCCGCTTACATGTTTATTGCCAGCAAATAAGATACGGTTTACTAATGTTTTTTTGCCTTCTGTGATGTTAAAAATAACACGAGCTTTATTCTGTTCATCGAGCTCCAAGATTGGCTCAACAACGGCACGATGGTAATTTTTTTCACGATATAATTTTTGTATTTTGAGTGCATATTTTTTCAGTTCAGCTTCATCAATAGCAGGAATATCAAAATCGATTTTTTTGCGAATATCAGTTTCGGCTAAGTTGTTATTGCCCTTAAAAATGAGATCTTTAACGATCGGCTTTTCTTCGACCACGATATGCACATTGAGGTGTCCATTGTCGGTGAACTCGCCTAGGATTTGAATATTTTTAAACCTCTTGAGTGAGGTGTATAAATTGTGAATTATGGTACTGGTTTTGTGAGGATCAAAAGCGTCGCCTTTTCTGAATGGAACAAAATTAAGAATCGCCTCCTTTGAAATCATCTTGTTGCCAGAAACGATAATGTCATTAATCGTTCTAAAAGCATATGTTTCATCTTCTTGTTCTTCTTCAGTTTCTTGATTTTTATCGTCGAATTCGTCTTCTTGCAATAATGAAAGATCATCGTTTTCATCATTGTGATACTGAGTATCTTCAAAGTCGATAACTTCGGCTTGTTCTTCTTGCTTTTTTTGATTATCCGTAGAAACGCGTGCGTTCATTACTGGGATAAACAGTGAAATGCAGAGGATAACTGCAAAAACAGTAGATCGTTTTATCACTGGTATCATTTATTAAGCTCCCGAAAGATCTTGGTATATTTTTGCTCATTTTGCGCGGTAGTAATAATTATGCGCGTAAGGAAGTGAATATAAGATACCGATTTTTTTGAATTTAGCCAGTCTGCAGGTTACTCTTTCGTGCGCAATTTCAATTTTGGCATTGCGTAAAAAATGGAGGACGTTAGAATGACACCACATGAGCGGTTTTTTGTAAAAACTTTCTGTAGGTCGAACTAATGAAATTATTAAATTCAATGTCAGCCGTTAAGGAACTTCTTAATCCCATCGAACCCGGCAAGGTACGCATGTATGTGTGTGGCATCACACCCTATGATTATTCCCATGTGGGCCACGGCAGATCGGCAGTGTCATTTGATTTTGTTTATCGGTTACTAAAATTTTTGGGCTACAACGTTACCTACTGCCGTAACTTTACCGACATTGATGACAAACTCATTAATCGCGCACAACGTGAATTCGGTGATGGGCTCAAATATCACGAGGTGGCAAAAAAATTCATGAAAGCTTATCACGAAGATATGCACCAGCTACATTGCGTTGCTCCTACCTACGAACCCCTCGTCACCCAAACAATCCCCGAAATTATTGCATTTGTGCAAGGACTCATTGATGCGGGCAAAGCATATTGGGTTGACGGTGATGTTTATTTTAGAATCGACACAGCCCTTGATTATGGCAAACTTTCCAAACAAAAATTAGATGAGCTACGCGCTGGCGCTCGTGTAGAAATAAACGACAAAAAAGAAGATCCACTCGATTTTGCATTATGGAAGGGTGAAGTAGAAGGCACGTTCTTTAAAAGTCCGTGGGGCTGGGGACGCCCTGGCTGGCATATCGAATGTTCGGCGATGGCTGCAAAATTTTTAGGCGAACATCTCGATATCCACGGTGGTGGCGCTGATTTGATTTTCCCGCATCATGAAAATGAGATCGCACAATCTGAAGGGTTGTTTGGTGAACCATTTGTGCGCTATTGGTTGCATAATGCCTTTGTGCGCATCAACAAAGAAAAAATGTCAAAATCATTGGGTAATTTTTTCACGCTGCGTGATGTGTTCCAACAAGTGCATCCCACATTATTACGCTTTTATTTCCTGAATCATCATTATCGCTCCCCACTCGATTTTGCGTTTGAAGATATTGAAAGCTTGCATAAAAGTTACCAACGCTTATGTCGTGCTTTTGAGCGTGTGCAAGCAACGCCAATGACGAGCGCTGAATTTGAAAAAGTGTCAGTTGGCAAAAAAATTATGGAATTTGTGCTGGATGATTTTAATACGGTCGGCATGTGGGGAGTTATTTTTGAAGTGCTCTCCGATCTTGAAAAAGATACCTATCAAGCTGGTGCACTTAAATATCTCCTGCAAGAAGTGCTTGGCTTGCCGCTCCAGATGTTGCCAGAAAAGACGGTAGAAATTACACCAGAAATTGCACATCTCTTACAAGAGCGCGAAGAGGCGCGAGCAGCAAAAGATTGGAAAAAAGCTGATAAGATTCGCGATCAGCTTCTAGCGCTCGGTGTCTCTGTGCAGGATAAAAAAAGTTAAATAACTTTAATTCTCAATCACTTTATTTTCCTATTCTAGATCTTCTGCCAAAATCAATTTCCTTAAGGGTTGCATAGATTACTTAGAAGATTCTTCTGGCTGGTCCACATTATCAAACAATGTTATAGCTTCCACGATATTGCTCAAAAGAGTTTCATCTGTTAAGAAACGTGTTTCGTCAGTTCGTTTCTCATCCTCTTCGATCTCGAAATTATTGTAAAGTCCAGATATTATCTTTTTCTCTGAATTTAAATGAGCTTCATACTCGGAGCCATTGATAACGTCGAGTCTTTGAGAATTTGATTCGTATTTTGGACACGTCTCAAGGAGCTTTTGCAATGCAATGCGCAATGCACTTTTTGGCTTTAATAGAGTTTTTTTTGGATTAAAACTAAGGCGCTCGTCAGTTGTGCTCGTAATCGATTTTCCATGAACTGTTGTTGTGTGTGAGTCGATAGTTTTATGTATATTAATGGTGCTGTTGCCTGCATCAGGATTGTAATATTTTTTTAAGGTGAGATGATAATGAATATAATTCTTCTGCATTGCCAATATTGGTTGCGTTGTCATGAGAAGAAAGCTTAAAAATAAAGTTTTCAGTTTCATCTTGCATACCTTAAAAAGCGCGAATATTTTTGGTGCTTTCTGGTCTTCATTATTATGATTTGTATATGAAATCATCCCAAGTACTTTTTAATAGCATCGACCAAGTCCTGCTTATCCATGTAGCCTGTTTCTCGGCCGGCAACTTGATTATTTTTGATGAATAAGAATGTTGGTACCGAAGTGACACCAAATTTAATCGATAGATCTCGTGCTTCATCAACATTTAATTTTGCGAATTTATAGTTGCCTTCAAGTTCTTTGGCGAGTTCATCAAAGATTGGTGCCATCATTTGACATGGTCCGCACCACGAAGCGTAGACATCGATGACGACATTTTTTGTTGATTGTTCAATTTCTTGCTTATAATTTTCGTTCGTAAGTGACGTTATTGCCATATGCATTCCTTTATCTTTTTTTTGATCATTATAGTTTACTCATGTCATCAAAAAAATCTATGCAACGGGAAGTGTCGATGGTGTTGGCGCGTGTGTTTCTTCTACCGGTCTGCATTTTTTGGTCCCCGGCTCGCAATATTTAAATCCTTCAATGGTGAGCTTTTTAATCGCCGTCAGTGGCACTTCGCGTTGATCTTGTGCAATGCTGCGATCGCAATATAATTTTTTGCGAGCTTCAATCAGATAACTTGTTTTGGTTTTTTGAGCGTCTTTACTTATAATGATGATCTCCAGAAACTCGATTTCATGATTGCCTTTATTCTTTTTATGCGACCAGCGTTGATTGGGATTAGGAATTTCAACAGACGCTACTTCATGCAAATCGATCTTTGTTTTGACAAAATCGGTGATAGGATTTTGGGTCAGTTGATATTGTGGAGCTGGCGCAGCGGTTTCTGGCCCTCCGGCTTGGTACACTGGTTTGTCATATACCGTCATAAAGCGCTGATGATCAAAGGAAATGTTTTCTACTTTATACGACTGTCCTTGCCAAGTTTCTAATTTCCCATAAAAATCTATCGAATTTTTTTGTTGTCCATCGGTGCTGCTTTCGGGAGTACCCCAATTTGCCAAAAATAGAATTGCTATACCGCTACAAAGCGGTAAAAGTACTTTTTTCATCCTACTTCCCTCTTTTTTTAATGCACATGATTGGTATAGGTGTACTATATTATAATAGTGTCATGCAAGAAGTGTATCGACAAGCGTCAAAATGTTGCAACAATCTCAACAAGACTATACCTTGAATATGAGAGTTAGAGTTTCATAGTCTATTTTGAAAGGTATCGTATGGTTAATTCCGGATATGCAACCGAGCAGCGTGCATCCTTTAGCATGACGCAAGTTTATGGTTGGATGGCGGCTGCGCTCGCAGTAACGGCAACAGTGGCATATTACATTTACCAATCACCAGAAATTTTTAGATCTATTTTCAGCAATCCTGCGTATGTTATGGCAATTGTATTTATACAACTTGGCCTTGTGCTTGCCATAGCTTTTTTATTACAACGTATGAGTTTTATCACAGCTGTGCTGCTGTTTGCCACCTATGCAGTTTCAGTAGGTGTTACCATGTCTGCTATTCTATATGCGTATACAGAGACATCAGTGTATGCGGCGTTCTTTGTGACGGCAGGCATGTTTGCAGGCATGGCGTTGTATGGCTATTTTACCAAAGCTGATTTAACTTCAGTTGGCAGTATTGGCCTCATGGTATTGTTTGGCATGATATTAGCAATGCTGGTGAATATGTTCTTGCAAAGTCCAGGTCTTGCCTATGCAATTTCTGCAGTTGGTGTTGTGGTGTTCAGCTTACTCGTAGCTTATGATACGCAAAAACTAAAGGATATGTCGCGCCAATTCCTTATGGACCGAGAAATGGCTAACAAAATTGCTCTTTTTGGTGCCCTCACTTTGTATCTCGATTTTATTAATCTGTTTCTATCATTGCTGCAATTTATGGGTAAAAGACGCGAAGATTAAATTATTTACATTCATGATTATGCAAAGGGCTTGTGAATAACAAGCCCTTTTTGTTATCTAGTATCTGATGATATGGTAAGACTAACTTTTCAAAAACGAAACACAATTTTTTTAAAGGACTTATGGTTCGACTGGGCTCACCACGAACGGAATTAATAGACATTATGTGTAATATGATTCGGGGCTTGCTATCGCAGGAAAAGATTATCTTAAGCAGAATCAAAAAGGTTTAATCTTGTTTGAGATATATTATCATTATCTAATAAAAACCCGTTCGTGGTGAGCCCAGTCGAACCATAAGTCTGAATAATTTATCTTAAAAAGGAGCAAGCGTGAAAAAACAAATAATAAGTATCCTATTTTTATGTGCGTTATCACTCTGGGCGCAAGAAGGTGGTGAAGAGGGGTCAAGACCGAAAGACGAAACGGTTAATCCAAAAAATATAAAAAAGGTGGAGCGCAAGTCCACCGACGT
>Ga0207124_1042_pt2 | contig 19460 bp, 20 predicted proteins | sample Alteio_BWMinHeat_37_FD_153506 | JGI IMG/M metagenome (GOLD analysis project Ga0207124, IMG submission 153506) | Enriched cells from forest soil in Barre Woods Harvard Forest LTER site, Petersham, Massachusetts, United States -... | ecosystem: Environmental > Terrestrial > Soil > Temperate forest >... | reverse complement strand
TGGATAAGAAGTCGCGGGAACAGTTTGAGATCCGCACCCACAAGCGCCTGCTCGATATTCTCGAGCCGACGCAACAGACGGTAGACGCGCTGATGAAGCTCGATCTGCCGGCGGGCGTGGATGTGGAGATTAAGGCGTTCGGGAAAGAGCATAAGTAGCGCAGGCGGGCGCGGGCTTCGCCCGCGGAACGGACGAAGGCGTCTGTTCCTACATGAGCTTAGAAGCTCCCCAGCCAATAGCTAATGGCCACGCTGGGAATGGAGATAGAGATGGCGATACGAGTTACAGGCATTCTGGGCAAGAAGGTCGGCATGACGCAGCTGTTTGACTCCAAGGGCGACGTGCGCCCGGTCACGGTGCTGCAGGCTGGTCCTTGTGTAGTGACGCAGCACAAGCTGGCGGTGAAAGATGGCTACGAGGCGGCCCAGATTGGATTGGTCGAGTTTGTAAAGGAATCGCGACTCACCAAGCCGGCACGCGGACACTTGGCGAAGAATAATCTTCCGCCGGTGAAGTTCATGCGCGAAGTGCCGCTTGAGAGCGACGGCGATGGCGACGGAGCGGTAAAGGTCGGCGACCGTGTTCTGGTCGAGATTTTTGAAGGCGAAAAGTTTGTCGACATCGTGGGAGTCAGTAAAGGCAAAGGTTTTCAGGGCGTCGTGAAGCGGCATCACTTTGGAGGCGGCCCCAAGTCGCACGGCTCGATGTTCCAAATTACGGGTTCGATCGGATCGTCGGCGTTTCCTTCGCGCGTGTTCAAGGGAATGCGTATGTCGGGACACATGGGCCACGCCCGCATCACGCAGCGCAACTTGCGCGTGTTGGGTGTGGACAAAGAAGAAAATTTATTAGTGGTGGAAGGCAGTGTGCCGGGGCCGCAGGGCGGGTACATCGTCATTACGAAGGCGAAGAAGCCACCCAGAGAGCGCCGTGGATTTGCGGGATCGGCTACGGTCGATCCGTTGAAGGCAGCGAAGCGAGCAGCGAAGAAGGCATAAACCAGTGATCAGTGGCCAGTGGCCGGTGATCAGAAATGCAAAGACAATGGCAACGATTGACATACACGATTTAAGCGGAAAGAAGGTCGGAACCTTCGATCTCGCCGATGAAATTTTCGGCGCGGTGAACGAAGATCTGCTCTGGGAGGCGGTGAAGCATTACCGCGCCGGGCAGCACCGCGGCACGCATGCCACCAAAGCCCGCTGGCAGGTTTCCGGTTCCGGCAAGAAGCTTTGGAAGCAGAAGGGCACGGGGCGGGCGCGTATCGGCTCGATTCGTTCACCACTATGGCGGCACGGCGGCACGGTTCACGGTCCAGTCCCGCGCTCCTATGACTATGCGTTTCCGCGCAAGAAGTTGCTGGGCGCACTCCGTTCGGCGCTGGCGTCCAAGTTTGCCGATGGCAAGCTCACGGTCGTGAATGCGTTCGATGTTAAGGAGCCGAAGACCAAGGAATTCCGCGCGGCACTGGAAGCATTGAAAGTGGAATCGACTGTGCTGATTGTGGATGCGCCCAATGCTGCAAATCGCAATCTGGAATTGAGTGCCCGCAATATCAAGGGCCTCGAGTTGATTCCGGGCAATGAGGTTCATCCTTATCATCTGCTGCGTTACGATCGTGTGATTTTTTCTCATCCCGCCATCGAGAAATTGCAGCTGACATTGCAAGATACTTTGCCTAAGCGACAGCGCAAGCATGCGAAGGAAGAGGGCGCGAAAAAGGCGTCGGCTTCTCCGCGGAAGCGCGTGCGGCAGTCGTATGCCTTCAACCGGATGCGAATTCTTTCTTTTCCAATCACGTTTCACTCTCTCTAACCCCTCCCGGCGTCTCCGGAAGGAAAGAACCAGCGGCAAGCTGCGAGCCGCGTTTCCAATTTCAGAAGGAAGAATTCAGAATGCAGAAGTTAGTTCGGTTTTACTTCTGCATTCTTACTTTTCACTCTGACTTGCCTTACTGCACAATCTCCGCAATCGTTCCGGCGCCGACAGTGTGGCCGCCTTCGCGAATGGCGAAGCGCAAACCCTTTTCCATCGCTACCGGCGTGATCAGTTCAATCACCAGTGAGACGTTGTCTCCCGACATCACCATCTCGGTGCCCGCCGGCAACTCGGCAACTCCAGTCACGTCGGTCGTTCGCAGATAAAATTGCGGACGGTATCCCTTGAAGAATGGCGTATGCCGTCCACCTTCTTCTTTGGTCAGGATGTAGACTTCCGCTTTGAACTTGGTGTGCGGCGTAATCGATCCACCCTTGGCCAGCACCATGCCGCGCTCGACATCTTCTTTCGCAATGCCGCGCAGCAACAAGCCGGCGTTGTCGCCCGCCATGCCTTCGTCGAGTTGCTTCTTGAACATTTCGACGCCGGTGACGACCGTCTTGCGCGTCTCGCGGAAGCCAACGATTTCCACTTCCTCGCCGACTTTCACCTTGCCGCGCTCAATTCGTCCCGTCACCACTGTGCCGCGACCCTGAATCGAGAAGATGTCTTCAATCGGCATCAGGAACGGCTTGTCGAGTTCGCGCGCCGGCTGCGGCACACTCTTGTCGACCGCCTCCATCAACGCATCAATCTGCTTCTCCCACTTCTCTTCGCCATTCAAAGCGCCCAGAGCCGACACCCGCACCACCGGCACATCGTCACCAGGGAACTTGTAGCTCTTCAGCAACTCGCGCACTTCGAGCTCGACCAGCTCAAGCAACTCGGGGTCATCGACCGCATCGACCTTGTTCAACGCCACCACCAGATAGGGCACGCCCACCTGGCGCGCCAGCAGCACGTGCTCGCGCGTCTGCGGCATCGGACCATCCGTCGCCGCGACCACCAGAATGCCGCCATCCATTTGCGCCGCGCCCGTGATCATGTTCTTGATGTAATCGGCGTGGCCCGGGCAATCGACGTGGGCGTAGTGCCGGTTCGCCGTCTCATACTCCACGTGCGCCGTTGCGATGGTGATTCCGCGCGCTTTTTCTTCTGGAGCGTTATCAATGCTGTCGAAAGACCGGAACGTGTTCTTCGGATTATGTTTCGACAAAACCTTGGTGATGGCCGCCGTCAGCGTGGTCTTGCCATGGTCGATGTGACCAATCGTCCCCACGTTGCAGTGCGGCTTATTACGATCAAATTTCTCTTTCGCCATATTCTTCCTTTGTAGCGCCAGCGTTCCGCCGGCTTTCATGCGGACATTCCGTCCGCTAAATTTCTAAAATTCGCTGCAGTGCCGGCGAGACGCCGGCGCTACTTCGTCGTCCCTTGCACCTTGGCGATGATTTCCTCCGCGACGGATCGCGGAGCCTCCTCATAACGCGCGAAGTGCATCGAATATTCGGCGCGGCCCTGCGTTGACGAACGCATGTGAGTCGCGTAACCAAACATCTCGGCCAGCGGAACGATTGCTTTGATCACCTGCGACCCGGCGCGGTGCTCCATGCCTTCGATCCGTCCACGTCGCGAACTCAAGTCGCCCATGATCACACCGGCATAATCTTCCGGAGTCACCACTTCGACCGCCATCACCGGCTCCAACAGCACAGGCGAGGCTTTCCGCGCAGCTTCCTTGAACGCCATCGAACCGGCAATCTTGAACGCCATTTCGTTGGAATCGACATCGTGATAGCTGCCGTCGTAGAGCGTGGCCTTCACATCGACCATGGGATAGCCAGCAAGAATCCCACCTTCGAGCGCTTCCTGAATTCCCTGATCGATCGGCTTGATGAATTCCTTCGGCACCGAGCCGCCAACAATGTCGTTGACGAATTCGTATCCCGTCCCCGCCGGTTGCGGGTCCAGCCTGATCTTGGCGTGGCCGTACTGGCCGCGTCCACCAGTCTGGCGAATGTATTTGCCTTCCGCCTCGGAATGCTTGCGAATGGTCTCGCGATAAGCTACCTGCGGCTTGCCAACGTTGGCCTCGACTTTGTATTCGCGCATCATGCGGTCGACAATGATTTCGAGATGCAACTCGCCCATGCCGCTGATGATGGTCTGTCCGCTGTCAGGATCGGTGTGAACCTTGAAGGTAGGATCTTCCTGCGCAAGCCGTCCAAGCGCCATCCCCATTTTTTCCTGATCGGCTTTGGTCTTGGGCTCGACCGCGACCGAAATCACGGGAACCGCAAACGTAATATTTTCGAGTGCGATGGCGTGATCTTCGCTGCAAATCGTATCGCCGGTGCTCACGCCCTTCAATCCGACCGCGGCGCAAATATCTCCCGCGAGAATCTCGCTGATTTCTTCCCACTTATTGGCGTGCATCTTCAGCAAACGCCCAATGCGCTCAGTCCTGCGCCGGCCCGTGTTCAGCACAGAGTCTCCGGTTTTGAGCTGGCCGGAATAAACCCGAATAAACGTCAACTGGCCGACAAACGGATCGGCCATGATCTTGAAGGCCAACGCCGAAAACGGTTCCTTGTCATCGGCTTTGCGGAAAATCTGCTCCCCGCTGTCGGGATTCAGGCCATGGGTTTCCGGCACATCGAGCGGCGATGGCAGGTAATCGACCACCGCATCCAGCAGCGGCTGGATGCCCTTGTTCTTGAACGCGGTTCCCACCACTACCGGAAACACCTTCAGAGCGATCGTCGATTTGCGCAGCGACGCGCGCAGTTCATCCGCTGTAATTTCTTCGCCTTCCAAAAACTTGTGCAGGATTTCGTCGTCGTTCTCGGCAATGCTCTCGACCAGTTGCGCGTGGAATGCTTCAGCTTTTTTCTTCAGCTCGGCGGGAATCTCTTCGGTGACGTATTCGGCGCCCATCGTGTCGTCTACCCACACGATCGCCTTCATGTTGATCAGATCAATGACGCCCTTGAATTTATCTTCCTGGCCGATGGGAATTTGGATCGCGACGGGCTTGGCACTGAGGCGCTTGCGGATGGTATCGATGGCATGCTCGAAATCAGCACCCATTTTGTCGATCTTATTAATAAAGCAAATGCGCGGCACGCCGTACTTGTCGGCCTGGCGCCAGACTTTTTCCGACTGCGGCTGCACCCCGTGCACCGCATCAAATACGGCAACAGCGCCATCTAGAACACGTAAAGACCGCTCCACTTCCGCCGTGAAATCCACGTGGCCGGGCGTATCGATAATGTTGATGCGAATATCGCGCCAGGTGCAGGTGGTCGCGGCGGACGTAATCGTGATCCCGCGCTCCTGCTCCTGCTCCATCCAGTCCATGGTGGCAGTGCCTTCGTGGACCTCTCCGATGCGGTGCGTCTTCCCGGTATAAAACAGGATGCGCTCCGTCGTAGTGGTCTTGCCGGCATCGATGTGGGCCATGATGCCGATGTTCCTGCAGCGTTCTAATGGGACTGTTCTGGGCACGACTCTCTAACTCTTTCTGGGCTCCGAAATTAGCTAAAACAACTTGTCATCCTAAGCGGCGTTTTTGCCGCGAAGGACCCATGCACTTCTTACCACCTATAATGCGCGAACGCCTTATTGGCTTCCGCCATGCGATGTACATCTTCTTTCTTTTTGATGGCTGCGCCTTTTCCGTTGGCGGCGTCCAGCAATTCATTACTCAACTTGTCGACCATGCCGCGCTCCGCGCGTCCACGCGCATACGTCAGCAACCAGCGGATCGCCAGCGAGGTGCGCCGGTCGGCATTTACCTCCACGGGAACCTGATAGTTCGCACCACCAACACGGCGGGTCTTTACTTCGAGCAGCGGCTTGGCATTCTCGACGGCCTTCGTGAACAGCTTCAAAGCTTCGTCGCCGCCTTTTTCCTGCACCTTGGTCAAGGCCTCATAAAAAATACCTTCGGCGGTTGAGCGCTTGCCCTGCCACATCATCGAGTTGATAAACTTCGTCACCAGATTCGAGCCATAAACGGCATCGGCTGGCACGGTCCGCTTTGCTGTATGTCCTTTACGAGGCATTTAAGTTCTAACTCCTCAAGTGCAGTTTCCAGTTTCGTGTTTCAAGTTTCAAAACCAGAGCATCGCACTGGAAACTAGAAACTAGAAACTCGAAACTACTTAGCCCTTCTTCGCGCGCTTGGCGCCGTACTTCGAACGTCCCTGCTGACGACCAGCCACGCCCACCGCATCCAGCGTGCCGCGAATCACGTGATAGCGCACGCCCGGCAAATCCTTTACACGGCCGCCGCGGATCAGCACAATCGAGTGCTCCTGCAGGTTGTGGCCAACGCCGGGAATGTACGTCGTGACTTCAATTCCGTTGGTCAACCGGACGCGCGCCACTTTGCGCAGTGCCGAGTTCGGCTTCTTGGGTGTCTGCGTGTACACACGGGTGCACACACCGCGCTTCTGCGGACATCCCTGCAGCGCAGGACTCGCCGTCTTATACCGTGGCCGCTTGCGGCCTTTCGCTACCAATTGATTAAAAGTAGGCACTCTTTGCCGCTCCTTAATCCCTATCCCTATCACTCAGCCACATCGCGCGCTGCGATTCGCCTTCGCAGGCAGCGCAGGACGTTATCCGCTCGTACCGGTTCGGAATTGCATGATCCGGACTGGCAGGCTCGACTGGCCCGCCATGCTTCTCGCCCGCACACCACTCGCGGAGAGAGATTCTGGGTTCCCGTTCTAGATTTGAACTGTCGACGGTGGCACCCGGCCAAAACTCCGGGGGTACTCCGTATCGCCAGCTCTGTCCTGCATATCCTTTCGCAGACCACCGTTGCGCCTGATTCAGGCGCGCCGAAAGCCCGAGGGCGAAAGGCAGCGCAGGAACATTTCAGCGAGGAAAGTTTTCGAACTCAATTCAATTCGAAAACGCGTTTCTCAAAAGCTCAACCCCATGTTTCCAAAAATACTTTTCCGAAATAATCTGCGGAACTCACGGGTCTACAGCAAGCTTGGATTAACTCGCGGAACCAAACTACTATAGCAACTCAGTCGAAACATCGTCAACTCATGTTTTTGCATCCCACTGCAAACGTGGAACAACTTGCTCATGAAAGTGAGGCGCGGCACCAGTCGGCTTGCTGAATCCGCCTGCAGCCTCTACACTACACAAGTTTTCCATTCCAATTCATTTTAGGTTCATTTCTTAAGATACACGGCTCGCCGAGCGGATATTACGTGAGGCGATGAGAGGTTGCATGGGAAGGTTCGGTTGCGTGCGGTGGGCGGGAGTCCTCATCACTATTATGCTATTTCTGCTGCTTCCTGCTTGCGGTGGCAAGAAGCCAGCCGGCTCTAGTCCCTTTCCCGCCAAAATTACTATCACTCCCGCGATCAGCGCTTCCATGCAGACAGGAAGCACTTTAGTATTCACCGCCACCGCCCAGAACGGTACGAACGCAAACATTTCGCCCGCGTTCACATTCTCAATTACTTCCGACAGCCCGGGCGGCATCCTCAATATCTCCCCTGCTGGCCTTGCTTGCGCCGGAACTTGGAACGCCCCGTACTTCAACGTATGCACTCCAGGCGGTACCGGCACAGTTAAGGTAATTGCTACGGCCTTGGGAGCAACGAGTCCTCCGACTCTCGTTTTCGTTCATCCGCCCATCGATAACATTCAGATCAGCGTGGTTCCTCCGGTAAATTCTCCGCCACCCGCGTGCCCCACGCAGACTGCGCTCCCTGTCGCCTGCAACATCAAATTTAACGGCGCTGCCGCAAATTACTGCCTTTCGCAAAACCAGGTACAAACTTTCCAAGCCACTGCTTACAGCCAGGGCGTCGATATCACCGCCTCGGTTGGCCCCTTCACCTGGAGCCAGGCCAACTCAAACGTCGTCACGATCACTCCGATTGTTACCTCCTCCGCCAACGTCGCCACCAACCAGGCAACCGTGACATCCAACATCCCCGGCGAGACCCAAGTGGTCGCAACCGCATCGGGTGTATCAAGCCAGCCCTACATTGCCGCGACTTGCCCGGTGCAGTGCATCACGCTGCAAATTGGCTCCAACATCGGCGAGACCAGCTTCCTCACTAATAAAGGCACTGCGGAAACCATCAATGCAACTGCGGTCGACGTTCAAGGCTGCATCGTCCCTAAACCTCCTCTGACTTGGACCTCTTCCTCGCCTGCGGCTATTGCCGCCGGTAGCGCCACCGCCGGATGCGGAGCAAGTGCAAGCTGCACTGTCGCCACTTCACAACCCGGCGCGGCAGCCATCACCGCCGCCTGCACACCGCCCACCTGCAACGTCGGATTCCCTCTGGTGCCCGCGGGAGTTCCCGCACTCTATGTTCCGCAACCGGTTTATCCCGTTACCGCCATTTCCGGATTAGTCACCGGCGCAACCACTTCGACCACCGTTCTCGCGGCGAGTCAGGACTGTTACAGCAGTTCTCTCTGTACCGTCGCGCTTTACAACATCTCGACTGCAAAGAACCTTGCGACCAGTCCCAGTTCGATGCCGACGCCACCCAATTCGCTTATGTTCGATGCCGCGGGGGACAAGGCTTACTCGGGCAGCCAGTTTGGTGCACTGCTTATTACAACCGCCAACCTGGGATCCTCGAGCACCAGTCCATTCACAGCCTTGCCTGCGGCGGCCACCGCCCTGGGCGTGGTGACTGGGAAGGTCATCGCTGTCTCACCCAACGGCAGTCTGGCCGTCTTCTCCGACACAGTCTCTACTCCCAATCAGGTATACGTCGTCAATACCGTATCCACGTCGCCAACCACCACCACCCTGAATATCAATGGCGCAACCATGGCGGCGTTTTCGCCGGACAACTCGAAAGCTTTCATCCTGGGGAATGGAGGGACTACTTTGTATGTTTATTCGCCCCTTCAGGCGCTCCAAACTTACCCCTTGACTGCTCCAGCAAGCACCATCGCGTTTTCATCGACAGGAGCGTTTGCTTTTATCGCCGGCGGGAGCACCACTTCGAACATCGACGTTCTCAACACCTGCAATAATCTGCCGGCTAACGGCACGGGATTATCGATTACCGGGCTTCCCACAACGCCAATTTTCCTCAAGATGGTCCCCGCAGGTAGCGCTCCCATCGGTAATGCTATCGTCCCTGGTCTTTTGCAGAGCGACCTCGATAACCTTGACGTTTTCGTCGGCATCGATAACAGCGGAATCGATATATTCGCCACGACAACTACGACGCCATTACTTCTCCCGCCAACTGCACCACTCTGTCCTCAACAGACGATCGCCCTCGCCCAGACCCTCCAGAACACGACTTTCAATCCTCTTTACATCAATCTTCAAAAGGGCACTTTCCATCCCATCAATTTTTTTGTCTCGCCCGATGGTTCACAGATCTACATCATTACAAGCGACCAGGGAGTTCTGGTCTATAGCTTCAGTACTCAGTCGGTGAGCGCGATCCCACTCAGCGGAGGCGCCGCTCCCACGGCCGCCGACATGACCGTGGACGGCACTCTGCTCTACGTGGCTGGTACAGACGGAATCCTGCACGAACTCAACACAGCTCTAGCCTTGGACATAATGGAAATCCCATTTTCCCAGCTCCCCAATTCCTCCAACAACTTCTGTTATCAGAATTTCGCTTGCGCGCTGAATCTGGTAGCGATCAAACCGTAAGGACGAAGAATTCGCCGAGCGAATGAACTGTTGAAGGTGGTGGGAACCCGTACGCGGGAATCGATTGCACCGTGGGACGTTAAACTACGGAATGACCTGATTACAAAATTACAAAAGTCCTACGCTGGCTTTTGCAATTCTTTCGCTACGCTATCAAGCACGCCATTGACGAATTGTACCGATTCGAGGCTGGAAAATTTTCGCGCGATCTCGAGGGATTCGTTAATCACCACAGCGCGCGGTGTTTCTGGATAAGCCAGGAACTCCGCCACGCCAGCCCGCAACAGATTGCGATCCACTGCCGCCATGCGCTCCATGCGCCAGTGTTCCGCATGCCGCTCGATCAACTTGTCGATCTCCGCCCCACGATCGGTCGCCACCCGAAATAAATCCTCCGCGAAGCCACGCACGTCGGCGCTCGTCCCGGCATGCTCCGCCCAAAACGTTCGCTGCACATGGTCGATCGTTTGTTTGCCCATGTCCGCTTGAAACAACATCTGCAAAACCAGTTCGCGAGATTTACGACGAGTACCCATAGGGACAGTTGCCAGCTTCCAGTTGCTAGTTGTCAGTTTACTGTAGCAGGAAGGCTATTTGCGCTTCGTCTTGGAGCTGGACGTGTAAGAGGACGACTTGTCATTCCGACGAGTCGCGGAGCGAGAAGGAGGAACCTGCTTTTTGTTGACTGCTGCGTGCTGACTGCTGATAGCCGCCTTCAGCGACGCCATCTCCACTGCCGCGAGCGCGGCCTCGAATCCCTTATTCCCCATCTTCAACCCAGCGCGATCGATCGCTTGTTCCAAATTTTCGCAAGTGAGCACGCCAAACGCATGTGGCACGCCCGTCTCCTGCGCCGACTGACCAATCCCGCGCGTGACTTCATTCACAATCACGTCGTAATGCGCGGTATCCCCGCGCAGCAAGCAGCCAATGCAAATAATCGCGTCATACTTCCTCGTCTCAGCCAACTTCCGCGCCGCCAGCGGAATCTCGAACGCCCCCGGCACACGCACCAGATCAATATCTTTCTTCTCAGCGCCCGAACGCACCAGCCCATCAATGGCGCTCATCAGCAACCGCTCGGTGATGAAGGCGTTGAAGCGTGAAACAACAATGGCGAAACGCTTACCCGCGGCACTTAGCGTGCCTTCGAGCGCTTGCACCTCGGACTCGGGCAGAGGCTCCGCAAGAAAATTGTTTGTGTTTTTTTTCTCCGTGACTCCGAGTCTCCGAGGTGAATTTGTTTTTAATCCGTGTGAATCCGTGAAGATCCCTAGCGCGGGACTTACTTCCCTTTGAACTGCGCCGCCCGCTTTTCCAGAAACGCCGTAGTCCCTTCCTTCTTATCTTCTGTCGCGCAGGCCACTCCGAACAGCACCGCCTCCAAATACAGGCCCTCGCTCAAAGTCATTTCCATGCCCTTGTTGACAGCCTCCATCGCATATTGCACCGCCAGAGGCGCGTTGGCGATAATCTTGGCCGCAATCGCTTCCGCCCGCGGAATTAACTCGGCCGCAGCCGTGACTTCATTCACCAGCCCGATGCGATGCGCCTCCTGCGCCGTAATCATCTCGCCCGCCAACACCATCTGCATCGCAAGCCCCTTGCCGACCAGCCGCGGCAGCCGCTGCGTCCCGCCATAGCCCGGGATAATTCCCAGCTTCACCTCAGGCTGACCGAGCTTCGCATTCTCGCTCGCGAGGCGCATGGTGCAGGCCATGGCAATCTCGCACCCTCCGCCGAGGGCAAACCCGTTGATACATGCAATCACCGGCTTGCCCAGGTTCTCGATAAGGTTAAGAACGTTCTGTCCGCGATGCGTGTACTCCTTGCCGCTAACCGCATCGTGCTTGGCCAGCTCGGCAATATCAGCGCCTGCAATGAAAGCCTTCTCGCCGGAGCCGGTAAAAATGACCACGCGAATCGCCGCATCATTCTTGATGTCGTGAAACGCAGCCCGCAACTCTTCCATGGTGGCCATGTTCAGCGCGTTCAAAACCTTTGGCCGGTTGACGGTGACGTACGCGATGGAGTTTTTCTTTTCGAGGAGAATGTTTTCGAAGTTCATAAATTCAACCTGCTATAATTGTATAGCACGAGGTTACCCATGCTCGCTATTCGCCTTCCCAGCAAAATCGAAAAGCGCCTCGATCGCCTCGCCAAGCGAACCGGACGCACCAAAACTTACTACGCACGCGAAGCCATCCTTCAGCATCTCGAAGACCTCGAAGACATCTATCTCGCCGAGAAGCGTCTCGCGGAAATTCGTGCCGGGCGGGTTCGTACCATTCCATTCGAAAAAGTAATGCGCCGCTATGGCCTCAAGCCCAAAGTGGAAGGTTGAGATCGATCCTGCCGCGCAGAAAGAACTCGACGCGCTCGACAAACCCATCGCCCGTCGCATCTCGAAGTTTCTCTACGAACGAGTTGCCAAGCTAAACGACCCACGCCAGATCGGCGAATGCCTTCAAGGCACCCTAAGCGAATTCTGGAGATACCGCGTCGGTGACTATCGCCTGATCTGTTCCCTGGAGCACGACCGCCTAGTGGTTCTCGTCCTGCGCGTCGGTCACCGCAGAGAGATTTATTCTCGTTGAAGAATCACTTCAACCGAGCTCGTGCCGACACTTCATCCTTGCTCAACCCGCAACTGATGCAACGCTGGGTCCACAGCCGGTTGGCAAATATCTTTCCGCACCGCGGACACCGCCATTCCGTCAGCCACCACGCCCCCGTCAGATACACGGCGATCCAAGCCAGCAAAATCCCAAAATCCTTAAGTTCGCCAAGCCTGAGCTTGGCCACCATAAAGCCCACAAAAGCAAAACTCACAAACAGCACCACGACCAAGTTCCGCCGCGCCACGTAGCTGTGCCACGCTCGCCGGTACCTCTCTACATCCTGCCCGCTGATTTCACTTGGCATCTTCTTGTTGATTTTCCTCGGTACGCTGCTACGCAGCCGAAGTCGATCTTACAGCTTATTCGCCTTCGGATTATTCAGATCGGAATAATCGTAAAACCCTTTCCCTGATTTACGCCCGTACCACCCCGCCATCACCAGTCGCTTCAGCAGCGGAGGCGAAGCAAACCGCCGCTCTTTGAACTCGTCATACATCACCTGAGTGATGTAGTAAGTAGTATCGAGTCCAACAAAATCCAGCAGCGTGAACGGGCCCATGGGATAGCCGCAACCTAGCTTCATCGCATTATCGATGTCCTCAATCGACCCCACGCCCTCTTCATAGGCGCGAATGGCGTCGAGCAGATACGGCACCAGCAGCCGGTTTACGATGAACCCTGTTTTGTCCGACGTGCGCACTGGGACTTTGCCCAATTTTTTGCCGAACTCGTAGGCCGTCTGGTAAACATCATCGGCAGTGGCGATCGTGCGCACCACTTCCACCAGTTTCATCAGGGGCACGGGGTTAAAAAAGTGCAGCCCGATGAAGCGCTCCGGACGCTTGACCGAAGTCAGAAGCTCGGTCACCGAGATCGAAGACGTGTTCGAAGCGAAAATCGCGTCTTTTTTCACCACGCTGTCGAGCGACGCGTACATCTTCTTCTTCTCTTCCACGTTCTCGATGATGGCTTCAATAATAATGTCGCAATCGGCCAGGTCGGATTTGTTTGTCGTCCCGTGAAGCCGCGCGCGGATCGCGTCTTTTTGGTGCGCCGTGATTCCGCCTTTTTCCACCGGACGCTCGGCGAACTTCGCCAGGGATTTCTCGATCCCGGCGAAACCCTTGTCGAGATACTTCTGCTCGACCTCTAGCACGGTTACGTCGAATCCGGCCGTCGCGCAGACTTGCGCGATGCCGGAACCCATCAGGCCGCAACCGAGAACACCTACTTTTTTTATTTCCATAATGACTCTCGCTTAGTTTAATTCGTATTTTTTCGATACCAACTTCGATTAGGGAGGACGCTTTCCATATTTATGGCATACATGGGATAATAACCTTTATGAAGCAGGATTGCATTCGCACCACGGTCGATATCCCCGCGCCGCTCTACCGCAGGCTCAAAGCGCAAGCGGCGGCAAACGGACGCTCGGTCCGCGAACTGGTTCTCGCCGGCGTTCAGAGCGTCCTTCTTCAGGCGCGGCGTCCCCGCCGAAAGAGAGTTCAATTCCCGCTGATCGTTTCGTCCGGCCCCAAGGTCGATCTCACCAACGAACAAGTCTATGAACACGTTGAATTTCCTTGATTCGAACGTGTGGCTGGCCTTGATTTGGAGCCGGCACATTCATTCCGAAAGGGCGCGTTCCTGGTTTGCAGAAGCTGCCGAGCAACAATTCTTTTTCTGCCGCTTCACTCAGCTTACCGTCCTTCGCCTGCTCACCACCGAATCGGTCATGGCAAAAGAAACCAAAACCATGGCCGAAGCCTGGGCCTTGTGGGACCGAGTGTGGGCCGATCCACGCATCGCCTTTCTGCCAGAACCCGACCGTCTCGAAAAGGAATTTCGTTCGCGTTCGAAGATTTCCAGCCGATCTCCCAAACTTTGGGCCGATGCCTACCTTCTCGCCTTCGCCGCCACCTCAGGATTGAAATTCGTCACCTTTGACCGGGCTCTTCACGGCCGAGGCGACGACGTGCTGGTCTTATAGACTTAGTTGACGATTTAAGCGTGTTTGAATGATGCGTTAGCGCAGACTTGCGCGATGCCGGAACCCATCAGTCCACAATCCAGTACGCCAACTTTTATTAATTTCTATCTCAATCCTCAATTCAACCTTCTACTCATATTGCCGTTGCAGGCAGGCACAAGCTCGAAATCCGGATAGCAGTAAGATTGCGTAACCCAACGTGTTTACGGTAAACACTAGGACATATCCCAGAGAGCTTATCCCGGCGAACCAACCGTGCGTCGACCAGATAATGGGTAGAAAGCCCGGGTACATCGCAAACAGGGCGAGGCGCTTAACCCCGAGCGCTACGAGAAAAAGGGGCAGAGCGATCTGAAGGACGAATCCGAATAAGAGTGCCCAAAGAACCGACAGTTTGCGGCTCTTTGTTGGGGGCCAGGGTCTCTCCGTAAAAGTATTCATACTAAGCACCTGTACTGCGGAAAACCTAGTTCATGCTCTCCACAATCATCGCAATCCCCTGTCCGCCGCCGATGCAGGCCGTGGCCAGCCCATACTTCTTCTTCCTCCGCCGCAATTCATACAGCAACGTAATCACCAGCCGCGTCCCGGTCGCGCCCAGCGGATGTCCCAACGCAATCGCTCCGCCGTTCACATTTACCTTCTCGCGGTCGAGGCCCAACTCTTTTTCCACTGCCAGATACTGCGCCGCGAACGCCTCATTCACTTCAATCAGATCGATGTAATCGAGCGACAGGCCGGCCTTCTGCAACGCCACTTTCGTCGCGGGCACCGGACCTCGCCCCATCAACTTCGGCTCAACTCCGGCCACGCCCCAACTCACAATTCGCCCCAGCGGCTCCATGTTCCGCTTGCGCACCTCTTCGAGCGACATCACGACGACTGCCGCGCCGCCGTCAACAATGCCGCTCGCGTTGCCAGCAGTCACCGTCCCGCTCTTCCCGAACGCAGCTTTTAGTTTAGCCAAACCTTCCATCGTGGTCTGCGGCCGCCGGTGGTCATCTTCCGTCAGCGATTCTCCAGTCGCTTCGCCTTTGTGATTTCGCAGAGGTACTGGCACCAGCTCTTCATGAATGCGTCCTTCTTTGTAGGCCGCATCAGCCTTCTGCTGGGAGCGCAGCGCGAATTCATCCTGCGCCTGCCGCGTGATCCCCTGCTGCTCGCCGTACAACTCTGCCGTGTTCGCCATGTACAGCCCGCAATAGCTGTCGAGGAGCGCCACCATCAGCGAATCTTCCATCTTCCCGCCCGGAGACAAAGTAAATCCATCGCGCCCGCGAATCGTGAACGGAGCCTGCGACATCGCCTCCATCCCGCCCGCCAGCACAATCTTTGCTTCGTCGGTCTGGATCATCTGCGCCGCGCTCACAATCGACTGCATTCCCGAACCGCACAGCCGGTTCACCGTCAGCGCCGGAGTCTCAATAGGCAGCCCCGCCCGCAAACCCACATGCCGCGCGCCATACAAAGCATCGCCGGAAGTCTGCTGCGCGTTGCCAAACACGGCGTGATCGAATTCTTTCGGATCGATCCCCGAGCGCTCAATCGCGCCCTTGGCCGCAACCGCGCCCAACTCTTGCGCCGTAAAATCTTTCAACTTGCCGCAATAGCGGCCAAAGGGCGTCCGCGCCCCGCTGACAATCGCAATATCACCCGGCTTCAACATGATTTCCTTGCAGACCGCTCTGAGCGGATCAAAAGTGGTAATCAAACTGCTTAGTGTAGCAGCGCGTAAGGAGATTTGACCACCGCAAGCCGAGAACGGCGGCGGGCGTCTTGAAATTATTTCTTCCTGCGATGAACTCTTACATAAAGGTACCCCGACAAGAGCGCTACGAATGAAAGGAGAGAGAGTTCGAAGTTCCGTTCATCTCGCGGGTGCCGGACTTGATAAGGGACATAAGGATGGTTTGTTTCAACATCACATATCATGTCCGAATAATTGAAACTGCCGTGGTGGGCGGACAAGCATCGGTCCACGATGAACTCTTCATGGGCAAACCGAAAGACGACCAAGGCGAGGAAACAAGCGGTCGAAAGCGTCAGCAGCAAGAGCCCTGCTCCTACTCTATCCTTCACTCTTTGGCTCCAAACACTGTCAGCTCGATTACTTTCCAACTCTTCAAGAAACTTTAGACCGTAAATCACTCAATGACTCAATGATTCAATTCGTCACGCCACAGCCCCCGCCGCCAGCGCCACAACTTTCCCCGGCCCCTGCACCAGCGAAGTTGCCAGCGCATGCTCGGCGCGGTTGATCACTTCCGTCACAATGTCCACCGGATCGTAACTCTCGCGCACCACGGCTTCGGCAAGGCCCGCCGAAAACTCCAGCGAATGACCCTTCCCGGCGCCATCCTTGGCCGGCAATCGTACTTCCGCGATCACTTTGCGTAGTTTTTCAATGGCCATCAACGCTTCTTTCTCAGCGGTCTCTCCGAGAATCAACGCGATGGTCGTCGTATCGTAACGAAACGCCAGATCATTCGTCCGGATGTTAGCAGCAAATTGCTGCCCGATCTTTTCCATCACAGCTTCAATCGCGGCCTCACCATACTCCTTGAGCAGCGCCGCGCTCCGCCCAAATTGCAACAGGAGCACGGAAAGGGGAGCCGCGTTCTGCGCTGCACGTTTACTCTCCGCCAACAGCAAATCCAGATAGGAACCACGCTTGAGCAATCCGGACTTCTCGTCCGTCACCGAGAGATTCTTGACCAGCCGCCGTAGTCCGGCATTATTCAGCGCAATCACCATCTGGTCGGCTAGTGTTTTCAGCACCACCGCGTCCGTCTGCGGCCAGGCTCGCGATTTGTTGTGCAACATAGCGAGCACTCCAACCGAGTCTTCGCCGTTACTTAGCGGAAAAGCCATCACGGAGGTTGCTCCCAACTCCACCAGCGCCGCTCGCACCGTCTGCAACTCCGCGCCATTCTGTGCGTCCGCAATAACCACCGGCTCGCTCGCAGGTGACGAGAGAAACAAGTCCTGCAGCGCGCCTATCACTTGCTTAATCGCTGGAGAATCGCCGGCCTTCACTCCCTTGCCGCAGAATTCCTGCACCGCCGTGGGCGTAGAACCCGGAGTACGCATCGCCGCAACGCACCGCGATACTTCCCAGTGTCCCCCAATCTCATTCACTGCCGTGGTCAACACCGCAGCGGCCGTCGTCTGGTGATATAGCTTGCGCGTGATCTCCGCCACGCGGGTCACATTGCGCATCTCCGCGGCCGGATCAATCGCAGGCGCAGCCGGCGCAACTACTGGAACGGGAACGGCAGCCGCAACTGGAGCCACCACCCGCGGCGCAGACCCAGCGTAAGTTGGCGTCACACCCGCGGAAAGATAAAGCCGCTGCAAATCCTCGTTGCGTTCTTCTTCATGCGGAAACAGCTCCTGAATTCTCTGCAAGCGCTCGACCGCCTTATTGCGCATTCCGTACTGAACCAGAATTTCCGCTTGCAACATCAGATCCTGGAGCGTCGAGGCTCCGAGCGTCGCCTCAACCTCTTGCGTAGCTTCCGTGGGCGTTTTACTCACGGGAGTAAATCGGGAAGCGATCGCATCAAACTTCTTGTTCTCAATCTTTCCCTTCAACATCTCCAGTCGCTTGGTATGGCCCGATTCGTAGGGGTCCACTTCCGCCGCCCGATCCAGACATTCGGCCGCCTTGGCAAAATCTCCCGTGCCGCAATACACATCGAAAAGCTTCAGCAGCGTCTGGCAGTAGTCGCCCTCGCGGTTGGACGCATTGAACAGTTCGCTCAAAAACTCCAGCATTTCCGGAGACGCCCGCCGTGTTGCTGAAATATCCTGCATTACCGCCACGAATTGCCGCCGCTCGCCGCGCTTTGCCTGGAATTGGCCCAGCTTCCGCGCTAATGACACCGCCGCCTCGTCCTGCTCGCCATCCAGCAACTGCCCAATCAACGCAGTCACCTGCGACATGCGATTGGAATTAAGCTCGAATAATTGCCATACCAGCGGCTCGGCATCGGCATAACGGCCCGCCGCCAGCAAAGCTTCGGCATAAATGTCGCGCAACTCCGCCGAAGTCTTCCCCGCATTCACCTGCGGTTCCAGAATAAAAATCGCAGCACCTATCTGTCCTTGCCCCAGCAGGCTCTTCCCGTATTCCAGCGCGATTTCTTCATCCGAGGAATCTTCCTGATACGCACGCTCGTACCACTGTGCCGGATCGTTGCCAGCTTCTGCTGTAAGTTGCGCTACGCGCTTGAACGCCGCCGCCGCAGCTTTGCTCTCTCCCAGTTCGGCCGACAACTCGGCAACCCGCAGAAAATTCGCTTGCACCGGCTCCAGCGCCACGATTCGTGCCAACACTTGCTGCGCGTCCTTCTTATCTTCCAGCTTCGCCAGATCGCTCAAAGCCGATTCGTAGGTGCCGATTGCCAGCTTCTTGTTCGAGCCTTCCAGCAACTGTCCGAAGCGAAACTTCTGGTCCCATGTCGGACTGCCATGCCGCGCCAGTTTCTTGTAAGTCAGACTGGCCCGCGTGGCGTCTCCGGTATTTACCTGTCGCTCAAACAGTTCCCCCAGCAACCGCACGGCGTCGCGCCCTCGGCTCTGCGACAGACACAAGTCCGCCGATAGTTCACGCACCTTATCGTTTTCCGGATCGTCACGCAGGACCAGCAGATATTCTTCGAGGGCTTCCGCAGCCTTGCCCTTTTGCAGAAGTTTTTCCGCACGCTCCACGCGCTTGCTCAGTTCGGCTCGGTCCGCGCGTGTTGTGGTATCAGCCATGGGTTGGAAATGGGCAGACTACTGCTCCTTATGATTCTAGGAGCCACCTCCTGTGCCAGCAATCCGCAAGGGTCCGAAAGAGATTACGAAAGTCATCCAGCCCGTCCCGATTTTCATCCCGAGTGACCCTGTGCCCCTGTGGGAAAAATCCTGCGAAGACTTGGGAGAAACGTCCCCGATTTGTTATCGTGCCCCATGCCCTTGGCGCCGTCTCATCAGGAGGTCGCTCAGCAAGACGTTCACGAACGGGGTCTCCACCATCAACTCACGGCCGGCCAGATGACCATGGTTGCGGTCGGCGGATCCATCGGCACTGGGCTTCTTCTCGGCTCCGCCGCCGCTCTGGAAGTCGCCGGTCCCGGCGTGATCCTCAGCTACATCATCGCGGCCTTCATCGCCTACACCGTAGCCATGGCCCTGGGCGAACTGGCTAGCATGCACCCAGCGGCTGGATCCTTCGGCCTTTACGGCGAACTTTATCTCAATCCGTATCTCGGATTTCTCTGCCGCGCCGCATACTGGGCTGCTATCGCTTTCTCCATCGGAGCCGAACTCGTCGCCTCCGCCACCTACATGAGCTACTGGCTCCCAAGAG
>Ga0207124_1043_pt1 | contig 19711 bp, 20 predicted proteins | sample Alteio_BWMinHeat_37_FD_153506 | JGI IMG/M metagenome (GOLD analysis project Ga0207124, IMG submission 153506) | Enriched cells from forest soil in Barre Woods Harvard Forest LTER site, Petersham, Massachusetts, United States -... | ecosystem: Environmental > Terrestrial > Soil > Temperate forest >... | reverse complement strand
AGATGAGCATATGTGGATCCGCAGAACTGCCATTATCGCGCAACTCAAATACAAAGAAAAAACAGATACCAAGGCGCTTTCTCATTGCATACAACAAACTATGCATGAGAAAGAGTTTTTTATTCGCAAGGCTATTGGCTGGGCGTTGCGCCAATATTCCTACACCAATGAAAATTGGGTTATACAATTCATTGAAGAAAATAAAAATTCCTTAAGCAATCTTTCCAGACGAGAGGGAATGAAGGCAATTAAACGCCTCCAACAAAAGAACTAATAATGTTAATGCAAGCAATGATCTGAAAACTATTGGAAAAATACCATAAAAAGAGGTAATTAATAGTAATAACTATTATTCTCACAAAAAAGGGAAAAGCGTAATGGACTGTCTAAAATTCTATGCAGCTTTTGTAACAATCATGATCACCACATCAATCCATGGCATGCATGGAGTTGCTTCTGGCAATCTTATTAAACTTTACACCCGATCGTATAACTCTAAAAAATTAGAAGATTTACTTTTTAAAGGTCTTACATTAAGAAATTGTATGGAAAAAGTTAAGACACAGATGCATAATGGTGAACTAATCGCAAGCCTAAAAAAAGATGGTGTGCTCGCCATAACTCGCGTGAATAAAAATCCTACGGGAACCATAAAAATATTTTATGGAAATCGAAAAACAGCTTTGCTTGCAAAAGCAGATCCTGAATCGGAAAAAATAGAAGATATCATGTATACACGTTTGCAGAGAATGTTCATATACCACACAAAATTTAAGAAAAAATAACAATCACTTCATTTCTTTTTTTCTTTTTCTGGTTGAGTCTCTCGCCGTTCAAGCTCTGCGACTATTTCTTGCCGCTTTTGGTAAATTTTCAATTTTTTGCGGTATTTACTACACCCGAACCAACAATTCGTCAAGCCATTGCCAACAATGCCAAGACATCTTGACTGTTCAAGTGCGGTAAGTAACATACATGTTCCAATTAAAACAGAATAAAGACTCGCTTCTTTTTGATCTTGCACTAATTCATCTAACTGCTCACGCTCTTTAATAAGTTCGTCCGTTGGTTTTTTGTCCATAGCATATGCTCTTTCAAAATTGCAAAAAAACAGGATGATTAAAATTTTTCGCATATGCTTTAAACCCCCATCCCCTTAGAAAAACATCAGCTAGGACGATCTAAGCCCTAGCTGATGTCATTTTTTTTAAGAAACTGATTGTTGATCTTGTTTGCGCATAAATGTTGGCACATCAAGATCGTCGCTCATCGAGGCAGATTCTGCCACGTTGTGTTCAGCTGCTTTTGCATTTTCTTTGCTTATTTCACCTACAATTTCATTTCGGCTTTCGCTTGGGCAAACCCGCATCTCTTTAACAACAATCGGCTCTTGTTGTACTACAGACTGGCTACTACGATCAAGTACCGTAGCTTTTACCTGCATCCCTCGACTAAGCTCGGGACAGGCTTCATATTTTTCAGACTTGGAAGTGGATTGTTGTAATCCTGAAACTTCGGCTTGACTGTGCTCAAATCCGGTAGCAATAATAGTTACCGAAACTTCATCACCCATCGATTCATCAATTACTGAACCAATAATAATATTTGCATCTTCATGTGCTTGCTCATACACAATGGAAGCCGCTTCACTAATTTCATGTAATCCCAAGTTACGACCGCCGGTGATATTCAACAGCACGCCATGCGCCCCTTTGATGCTCATATTTTCCAGCAATGGGCTAGAAATTGCATGCAACGTAGCAATGCCGGCACGATCAACACCAGAAGATATACCAGTGCCCATCACTGCTAGGCCCATGTCTTTCATAATAGCGCGCACATCAGCAAAATCCACGTTGATATGTCCTGAGCGGGTAATAATGTCAGAAATTCCTTTGACTGATTGACCAAGAATTTCGTTGATCATATCAAAGGCATCGATCATAGAAACTTCTTTGCCGACCACATCGAGTAATTTTTGATTAGGAATGATGAGCAATGTATCTGCTTCTTTTTTGAGCACCGCGATTGCTTCTTCTGCAACTTTGGCACGACGCTTGCCTTCAAAACCAAAAGGACGTGTGACGATGACGATTGATAGAATATTTTGTTCGCGCAAGGCACGAGCAATCACCGGCAATGCACCTGATCCGGTACCACCGCCCATGCCACCCGTTAAGAATACGATATCGGCATCACCAAGCGCATCCATAATTTTATCAAGATCTTCTTGCGCAGCGCGTTTGCCAAGTTCAGGATTTGCACCGGTACCAAGCCCTTTTGTTGATTTCACGCCAAGCTGAATTTTGATTTGCGCTTTTGAAATCTCTAATGCTTGTGAGTCGGTATTTGCAACAATGCACTCGATACCTTGATATCCAGATTCGATAATACTATTAACCGTGTTACCTCCAGCTCCCCCTACCCCAATTACTTTAATGCGAGCAACTGGTTTGAGCTCATTTTTTATTTCTTGATCAAAGGCGATCATACACACACTCCCCTGGTAATGAATTATTAAAAGAAATCAGCAATCCATGATTTCATACGCATGAGCACTCGTTTAACGCTTGGACCCGAAAAACTATCAATATTGTGGCGACGCTTTTTTAGTCCTTGCAACAAAAGTCCATAGCCAGTTGCATAAATTGGACTATCCAATGATTCAATAATGCCAACCTGTGGTTTTGGATAGCCGATGCGTACTGGCATGTTTCGACTATGCTCACCACGAACGGATGCCAGTATGTTGTTTGCAAGTTCCGGCATGCCTTGTAATAAGGAACCACCACCAGTCAACACAAAACCTGCTGACATCATCGGCATGAGGCCTCGATGTGCAATGTCTTGAAATACTATGGAAAGAATTTCGGTTGCTCGTGGTTGCAAAATAGCTACTAAATCCAACCGCTGCACGGTCTGTTTTCCAGAGCCTTGTACCATCTCAATCAAAAAAGAACTATTTTCATGAATGAGAGGCGCATAGGCGCAGCCAAATTCTTTTTTAATGCGTTCAGCTTCCGCACGTGTTGTGCGCAGGCCTATGGCAATGTCATTGGTAAAATGATTGCCAGCCACTGGCAGCACCATGGTATGGCGAATGCTACCGTTTTGATACAATGCAAAGTCACTCGTGCCGCCACCAATATCAAGCATACCTATACCTAATTCTCGTTCATCGGCGCTGAGTACCGCGTCAGCTGAGGCAAGTTGTTCCAAAATAATATCTTGCACTTTCACGCCGGCCATCTCGACACATTTGATTAAATTTTGGGCAGAAGCTATAGCGCCGGTGATGATGTGCGCTTGCACTTCCAAGCGCAGACCATGCATGCCTAGGGGATCTTGCACACGCTCAGAACCATCGATGGTGAAATATTGCGGCAAAATATGGAGCATGTAATGACCTTCTGGAATTGGCGTTGCTTTTGCAGCCTCAAGAGCATTTGCAATATCAAGCGGTCGCACCGAACCACCTTTTATTGCCACCATGCCTTGAGAGTTAAGTGATTTTATGTGTCCGCCTGAAATGCCAACATAGGCCGATTCAATGGTTACTCCTGAGGTTAATTCAGCTTCTTTGAGCGCATTTTTGATCGAATTGACCGTACGTGCAATGTCAACAACCACACCTTTTTTTAGACCATCGGAGTATGCTTTGCCGATACCGATGAGTTCTACATGTTCATCATCAAGTTGTTGTGCAACCAGCACGCAAATTTTAGTTGTCCCTACATCAATCGACACAATAAGTCGATCGGAAAATACGCTAGCCATTATCCCCCCTTTGACTGCGAATAGACCACAATTTGTTTATCAAACCGCACATCCACCACCCAGTGTTTGTCTGCCTTTTTCTTTTTTTGCCCGTTTACATTGTTGCAACACAAATCGTGCATAAGATTTTCGCACTTATGCAAAACATCTTGGGTAGGAATGGTTTCATTATTGCAGATAATTGAAAAATGCGGTTCGTCGTTGTGGAATAATACTGTTTTAGTAGGAGAATCCCATGAACATTGATAAGAACTTAGGACCTGCCATGGCATACGATCGATGCATTTTTTGCATTGTAGCACCATATCTTTTTGTGATAGAAGTTCTACCGGTAATTCGACAGCGGGTAATAGATCAATTACTTTCTGCACAAATGCATGAGACTCAACAATTGCCCCTTGCAGGGTCAGCACATGGTCATGATTAACTACACAGACTGGATTAACTGCCAGAAGTTCGAGCTGCAAAATGCCTTGTGGCAGTAATCGTGCGCTACCTTGTGCAAGGCAAGGAAATGTAGTTTTTAGGATTTCGATGTGTGCGGAAGAAGGACATGTTTTAAAAATAGGATCTTGAGAAACTATTGCTTCTAGAGAAGCATGAACTTCTGCCGACAACCGCTCATCAATTATAAGATTTGTTTGTTGCACTTTGCATGCCTGTTTCCACACATTGCAAAGTACCGTAGTTCCTTTGTAGGCAAACCCACAAAGTAGTACCAAACAAACACCCCGCACTATACCCTTCATCAGTATTCCCTAATTTGGTAAACCAAAACCCCTATAATGGTTCTACCTTTTTATCTGCACATTAGTCAATAATTGTGTAACGCTCAATAAAAAAAGGGCCTGGAACTTGCCAGGCCTTGCAACAACAACAATGTTATTTTTTTATCGTGATCGCCCAAAGTTATTTGCAGTGCAAATTATATATACAAGAAGTTCAGTAATTTTTTTCATGAGAACTCCTGTTGAGAAATTGTTTAAGATTTCCTAGGACCTCACAAAAAATATCAGAACTTTGGCACTAACGCTAAGCATAGATTACAAATTTAAATTTGTTGAAGCTCAAAACTGCCATCTTCTTTTACTTCTAAACGATAGGCTTTATCGCGCAAAAGCTGCGTTTGCTTACCTTCAAGTTTTTTAAATGCATCCTTGTTTTGTGGATTTGCTTCATTAAACAAATAATGTTCGTTAGCTGTGCCTTTATTAAGTAGTTGATTATTTGCAATTTCAAGTGTACCAAAATTTGCATCACTAAATTTTAGACGACCTGCTTTAGTTGCAACCATAAAAAATTGATGCGTGCCGCCTTTGTGCGGTATCCACATGCCACCCGTAGGAGTTGTTGGATTGGCTGCATTGAAAGGAACTATTATTCTTCCAGAACCTTCTTCATTATTTACCATAAATACATAGTCGTCAGACAAATTTCGCACTTCGGTGATGTTAACCGTACCCGGCTTCCAGGCAGGATGGATATGCAAAGAAATCAGTGCGCACACAACGATAAGAATCTTTTTTACTACCATGATTTTTCCTTTTTTCACAAATTTTCACACTTACTTGCTAAACGTTATAGCACCCGCTGCATCAACCGTGAGCGTTGCATTAGATTGCACGCCAATTCGCCATTCGCTATGATCACCAAGATCCAACTTTTTAACCACAGGAAAAAGCTCGTTACCACGTAGCACTTCAATTTCTGGTACTCCGCTTAACGTTTTTTGGGTATCGCAGAGCAACGCTTTTCCCTTTGACGTAATAATGGCTAATTTTTCACTGGCACTCTTGGTTTGACAAACTGGTATGGCAAAATTTTTAGTTACGTTTTGATTGGCTGCAATAACGGCTCCTGTGCCGTTAAGGCCATCAACAACAATAACATCATCAGATGAATTATTAATGACTTTTGCTATTGAAATTTTATAAAATCCGGCGGTTAATGAGCAACCTACCATGAGGAATGCAAGGCCCAAGAATTGCTTTACCATGAAAACTCCCTTTTTTTTTGATATCTTACCTCTATTAAGAGTATCAAAAAATTATTCAGATATGCAATGTTGCCTTAAAAGACCGCCATTCTTTTTTTAGGAAAAAGGCTTAAATGCGCTTATTTTGGGTGCCGATAAGAAAGAGAAGAATTCCAGCAGCTACTGAAGCATTGTAAGAAATATCAGTATTTCGCTGGCGCAGCGTAATTTGAGTACCTGATTTAAGAATCCCTTTAGAAATGCCTACCGCCTCATTGCCGATCACCAGACATAATGGCTCCTGATATTCGCATGTTGAGGCATCGTTGCCTCCCAGCGTCGCAAGATAGAGATTATAGCCAGCTTCCTTGAGGCTTTGCACCGCCGCTTCAGGTGATGGTGCTTCGTAAATTTCTAGATGTTCTGCAAGCCCCGCTGATGCTTTTAAGGTTGAGGCATTGAGTGGCGCTCCCTGTTTTTTGCAGATAATTACTCCCTCAACACCAGCACAATAGGCAGACCGCAACATTGCTCCCATATTGCGCGTATCTTGAATACTATCAAGCATGAGCAAAAATCGCTGTTTGGCTGGATCAAAGAACTTTTTACGCATAACCATTGGTTGTACCCAGGTGACAATACTTTGATGGTCGGTAGTCGCCACCATTTTGGTAAGCACATCGCGATCTACATACTGAATTTGCACCCCATGTTTTGGCAGCAGGGCAGCAATTTGGGACCATTGTTTTGGTTCAGGACGGGTGGTATAGATGGCAATCACCTTGCGCTTGCGCGCTTTGAGCACTTCAAGTGTTGGGTGAATACCGTAGATAAGTTCGCCTGTCGGCTGTTTGGATGATTTTACCATGAATTTTAAACTCTAAATAAAAATTTTATACTATTTTTCCTTAGAGTATCATGCATTTTAGGCTTAAACAAAGGCTTATTCGTGCTTCTTTTGCATGAGAGACGAATTTTGGTACTATAATTACTGTTGGTTAATGTCCCATTCTAATTTAAGGAGGATTATATATGGTCACCTTATCACAACGCTTATCTCTGACCTTACTGCTATTTCTTGCATCAATCCCAACTCCAAGTTCCGCTAGCATCGCCCGCATCATGGAAGAAATGGATCGGCATATGGAGCGAATGCGGCAAGAAATGCACATGCTCTTTTCCACCGTGGGTCAAGCCCAACCGATGAAAGAGCCTCACCGACAACCAGTAACGCTAGCCGACAACAACGATGCCGTCATAATCACTTTCCACTTATCAAAAGACATCAACACCTTTGATGCTGAGACTAAAGGAAAATCTCTTGTTATCTCTATTCCACAAGAGAATCGCAAAATACGCATCAGCATGCAAGGCAGATTATTGACTGTCGAGGTGATGCATCAAGCCAAAGAACAAGCAGAGCAAGAAAAAGGAAAATCGAGTTTTGTTTCATATGGAGCATCGAGCATGGCACAAATGTTACAACAACCAGTAAATCTTGAACAAGCCAAAATCGAATATGACAACGACCAATTGCTCGTTACGCTACCAAAGGTAGTGCAACCGCAAGGCAAAAAAGTGCCAGTGACTATTAAAGGTACAGAAGGGCAAAAAGAAGCAACCGTTCAAGAGAAATAAAACGTCCACAATATTTTTATTTCTATTCTGCCAAACAAAGATTTGTTACACTAAGACATGTTGTATTTGCACTCTTCTACTACGCCAGAAAATTCAACACTTTAGAACTCGTGTGAATGGCGTGGTAGAACCCTTCCTCCTTCGCTAAAGCTTCGGAGGACAAGTCGTAGCTCGCAAGAGCGTGGGGTCCCCAGGACGAAACAACGTGTAGTCTGGGGTAAAAGTAGGGTAAACATTTCCTACTTCGAAAAATTTCGTGTTAACAGCTGCTGCTGTTGAGCACTTCATATGGGAATCGCATGAGCACATCACCACTTACGTGGATGGAAATTGATAAAGGCGCTTTTTGCCACAATGTTGCACAGTTCAAGCGCATTATTGGTGCAGGAAATTTAGCCGCCGTCATCAAAAGCAATGCCTATGGGCACGATCTGCATCTTATTGCGCAGCTTTGTGAAAAAAATCCTCAAGTCGATTGGCTATGCGTTGCAAGTCTGTCAGAAGCCCTCACACTACGTGCTCACTCAATAAAAAAACCTATTCTTGTTTTAAGTTATATAGATGCAGACCTGCAATTGGCCGCAGCTCACGATATTGATATTATTTGTTATGAAAAAGAGCTTTTAGATCACGCTCATCAAATTGGCGCTGCGCTTAACAAAAAAATAAATATTCACGTAAAAATTGATACAGGCCTTGCGCGTTTCGGCCTTGCGCCGCGTGATGCTCTCACTTTCATACGTTATGCAACGAAGTTACCTTATGTTCACGTGAACGGTATTTTTACCCATTTTGCCCAATCGCAAGATGAAGATCAGTCATTTACCGATACTCAAGACCAACTTTTTCAAAATTTAATTGTGCAGCTTGCTCACGAAGGCATTAATTTTCCACTTCGACATTGCGCAAATAGCGCAGCCGCACTCTTGCGCTCTCCAGGGCAGTGTAATTTTTTCCGTGTCGGTGCCGGATTGTATGGCTTGTGGCCATCCGAATTTACGCGGACTACCACACAAGAGAAATATCCAGATTTTGAGCTCAAAACTATTCTGACATGGAAAACCACTATAACCAGTCTTCATCACCTAGAAGCAGGATGCACGGTTGGCTACGACCGCACCTTTATCACAAATCGTCCTACAACCATCGCTTTGCTACCTGTAGGCTATTATGAAGGCTTTGATCGCCGCCTTTCAAATGCGGGCATGATCCGCGTGCATGATGTGCTTGTTCCTATTGTTGGTCGCGTATGCATGAATGTGATAATGGCAGATGTGACTGATATCAAACAGGTTAAAAAAGGAGATATTGCACAGCTCATTGGCGATCATGAAGGAATTCGACCAACTGACATTGCCGCACAAAGCAAAAGCTTCAATGCACGCGAAATTGTGTCTCGTTTAAACGCACAAATTCCACGAATTGTTACTGGGAAGGAGAATGTTCTTCGATTTTCTGCAGTAAATTTTCAAGGCCTTGAATTGCCTGATCAGCAGAAGCTATAGATGCATAACTATTATCGTGCCCAATATAATAATTTACAAAATTATACAAGCAAGACTGGTTCTCTTGATATGTTACGAAGAATTTTCTAGTTATCTCTATTTTAGTTTTTAAAGTGTGTGTGCTGTTCTTTAATGCAACAATTTTTTCTTGAGAGCTTCTCGAGTTGCTGCTTGGAGATTTTGATAATTTTGATAATTCAGTATGACTTTTGTTGAATTGATAAACCAAACCGTCTTTTTGATAATCCTCCGGATCTAAAACGTAAATTTCTGGAAGGTAGTTTTTGCCCCGCAAATCTTGCTCATCGATGCGTTGAGCTAATGTGACAATGTCAGAAAGTGATGGCCGAATACCAAATATTGTGTGACCAAACAAGCAACTAATAACAAAAAGTATGTTTATTTTCAAAGCTTACCTCTTTGTGCCAGATAATTTTTGATAAAACGATAGCAGGAAACATCAATAAGAAAAATAATATGTATTAATTATTTAGAATATCTTGCGTAAGACCGGCAATATCTTTTTCGATTATCTCAAATTCATCAGAAGACAAATATGCTCTTTTGTAGTATTTGTCACCAAAACAATTTGTCGCCTCATAAGAATAGAAATTAGAGGATGAATCGCGCTTCAAAGTATTTACACTAAACCCATCGGATAAAATGGCTCCGTATTCACCACGAGGACATAGCCGATATAAAAGATCAGTAATCGGCTGTAATTGTGTGCTTTGATTTTTGGACAATTGTTCCTCTGGTGATGTTTTTGAGTCTTGATACACAATTTCTTTGTGGCGCACAACGAGTCTTGAATTGTATTGTTTATCGATAATAGCAATATACGGTAGTGGTTTATCTAGGATATGAAAGCCACCTTCAATATAAAATGGATAATTGCTTCCTCGCAATGTATGTTTCTTATCTCTAACATCAATGAGATTAATTACAATGTGATTACTTTCTCCCGGCTGTTGGCCGTGCTCATCTTGTTCATTGTTAAGATCAAGCCATTTCTTAAAAGATCTCTGTTTTGGCTTTTGCCTTGATGCTCGACCTTCTCGTGTTTGGTTATTTTGTTTTTTTTCTAAGTTTAACCGGGATCTGACAAATCTTAGTCTCGATGAGTCTCTTGTTTTTCTCGAGCTCATGCCCGAAAGTCCTAAAGAAACGCACAACCCAAATAACATATAGCTCAATAGCCACGTTTTCATGCTAGTTCTATCGATTTTTTGGTTAATTTATTGTTAAACAATTACTCTAAACTTTAGTATACCCGCCATCCCAGATGGTAGCAACACGAAACATCTTGTGATGAGCAATTATAAGGGCACCCTACCCTGGCGAGCATTGCCTCCTCCAGCTATCCACAAATTATCCGATTTTTGATACACTAAAGGCATCTACTCTATATTCCGTGAAATTTAATTAGAAAGAGGAACTACTGTGTACATTGTTGAAGGCAATATCGGCGCTGGCAAGTCGACCTTTTTACGCCTTGTTGCCCACCATCTGCCCCATATCGAAGTAATCCCAGAGCCGGTTGCATCGTGGCAACAGCCAATTAATGGGGAATCAATTCTTGCAAACTTTTTTCAAGACACTCCCCGCTGGGCATTTACTTTTGAAACTCTTACTATGATGTGCCGGGTTAAAGAACATCTGATTCAGCAAGGAAAAGGCTCCGTGCGCATTTTGGAACGCTCAATTTATTCGGGCCATTACTGTTTTGCTCAAAATGGTCACAAACAGAAATTCATGACCGAACTTGAATGGGAAATTTACAATCAATGGTTTAATTTCCTGATTCCTGATAAATGTCGCCCGCCTCTTGGCTTTATTTATTTACGCACGGAGCCTGATATCGCACACCAAAGAATTAAACAACGAAATCGTTCAGAAGAAGAAGGAGTTCCTCTCGAATATTTGCAACAAATTCATGACAGACATGAGGAATTTTTGATCAAAAAAGAGGGCGTGCTTCCTAATCTGAAAGAAGTGCCTGTGTTGGCTTTAAATTGTAATGAGGATTTTGAACAAACTCCTGAAAACTTAGAATCGCACTTCCATGAAATTGCGCAATTCATTGGAGACACAACTGCGAGGAAAAAAAATCAAGATGCTGAGATTGTCGCGCTGCAAGCCTAAAAAAAAGGTCCCTTTATCGGGGACCTTTTTAGTTTTAGCAACTTTATACACGCTTAATTTTGATCTGTCTTCCAGCACTTTTATCTTTTTTTGGCAACGCAATGTGCAAAACGCCATCACCTAATTCTGCGTTAATTTTTGCTTCGTCAACCGCACATGGCAAGGTGAAAATTCTCTCAAAACTACCTTTTTCAATTTCTTCATGCACATAACGTTTGTCACCGGTAACATGCTCTTCTTCTCGTTTTCCTACCACGCGCAATTGATTGCCATCTACTGAAATATCTATTTTATCTGCCTTGATACCAGGAACATGGATAGAAACATAGAGATTGCCTTCATCTTCACTAATGTCAGTAGCAAAATCGACATTTTCCTGCTGGTGACTGCCGTGATGTGGATATCCACCAAATAATCTCTCGAGTTCTTGAAGAGCACGATATTTTTTATTGTTATTCATAGCCAACTCCTTAATTTTTTATCTTATATTATCCTATTTGATAATATATCAATTTTTAGCCCTAAAATTCAAGGGTTTTTAGTTAGGGTTCTAGTCAACCCTAGCAACGGACTTATTTTTTCGATTTCTTGCTTTAATTTTCCGTTAGGGGGTCTTGTAACCCCCTAACAACCGTACACCATGGCTGTGCCCTGGACCTGCTCATTTCGCTCGAACGGTGACCACTCGTCTTAGCAGCTTCGCTGCACGACTGCGGGTTACCCACGCTCTGCACCAACCTTCATCAACATGGTACCGGCGTGCTCTAAATCAAGGCAATTGGTACGCGACTCACTGGCAAGTAGGTGCATGGTGTTCGCATGGCACCTGCGAGCTCAACCGGCCGTCTATTTACCATGTTTTTAAAATTGATAATCAACCGACTTAGCTTAGCAGGCGACAGGCCAACCATAAAATAAGTTTTGCCAAGAGAGGGACGGGAATACTTTCCCCTTGGGCAGGCCTGTGGAGTGTGAGCCGCTAATCCGGCGTAGCCGCAAGCGAAGACGGATAGGCGAATGCCAACTTCTAAGCGTAGGGATTCTAAAGGGACGAAGTCTCTTTAGTGTCCGGTTGTTAGGGGGTGACAAGACTCCCTAACGAAAAAAAAGAAGAATAATTAGTGCAGATTAGTTCAGAGGTTGACAAGGGAACCCTAACTAAAAAAGAATATTCTATGAACAATTAAGTAAAAGTGGGTTTACGCAATAGCTTCTGAGTACTCTACTGCTAGGCGATCCATGACATGCCTAAACGTAGAAATAGCCTTGGTGATTACAGAAGGCTCTGTAACGCGATCAGATTGCATGCTCTCATAGAGTGCCAGCATATAATCAATCCGCTTGCGCATAGGGGGGTGATGGGCATCTTTTGGATAATAAGATTCGCTATTAAGTAGTTTTTTGTAGAAATTCGCAAGCGCTTGCGCTCGAGAAGGTTTGCTTAACCCCGCCAAAATATCCGCCCGCTTTTCCCTAAAGAGTTGCCATACGTGTAAGATTGGATTTAATCGGATTTGAATAAACCAAGATTTTGCATCATACATTATTTTGCACGCTAACCAACAAACTTCATCTTGTTTGATGTAGTGAATAATTTCGTGCATGAGCACGCCTTCAGTTTCATCTTGTGTCGCATTAAATTTGGCAAGAAAATCCTGCGAGATAGCAATTATAGACTTGTACGTGACTGGACCAGCGCCTGGAGAATTGCTCATGATTTGTAGTTTTGCTGGATCACCACCTTGTTCCATGAGGAGTGATTGTGCGCAATTTTTTATTGCATCAGAAGGCTGCGGATGTGCCCCCAGTTGTGCGCGATAACCAACTTCTTTTTGATCATATTGTTCTGCAGCCTGTTTTAAAGCTTGCTGCCATTCGGCTTCAGAAGCACCTGAAATTTTTAAAAACTTTGCTTTAATTTTATTTTCTTCTTCTTGCAAAGTAGCTATATGCCAATCGTGAACCGAGGAAGCGTAAAGAGGGGCAAAAGATAAGCCGATCAGGGAAAGAAGTATATATTTTTTAACTAAAAAAGACACAAATAACTCCATTTATCTATCCGACTTCGCCATAGGCTACGTCGTGATGATCACGCCTTAGCTCATGAAATGAGCGGCGGCGGATATAATTCATACAGTTTCTAGTATGCCAGTGTAGTAAAAGTCGACAACAGCCCTTCTATGATAAATTAGTATTTCTATTAGAATTATGCCTTAATAACATAGATTCGGTGCTTGCCAACTTTGATCGTCATCCCCGGTTTCCATGCAATGTACGCTTTAAAATCATTGATCACTTCACCATCAACCGTCACCGAATTTGATTCTATAAGTCGTTTTGCTTCCGACGATGTTTTAATAGCTTGCAGATGTTTGAGTATATCTACAATCCAGGCTGGATTTGGCACATCGGCAGGGAGCACAACTTGCTCTGCCTTTGAATAATCCTTATTTTGGAACAATGCTTCAAATGTTTCTTGTGCCTTTTCTGCTTCTTCGCGGGTCCAGAATTTAGCCACAATGTCATACGCAATCTGCTTTTTGAGAGCCATGGGATGCAGTTCACCAACTGCCACTTCGTTTTTCAAACGAGTGAGTTCTTCTTGCGAAGGTTGTAACAATAATTCATTGTAGCGCCACATCAATTGATCAGAAATCGACATAAGTTTGCCGTAGGCTTGGTCAGCAGGTTCATTAAGACCAATGGCATTGCCAAGAGACTTGGACATTTTTTGTACGCCATCAAGACCTTCAAGCAGCGGAACCGTCAAAATAACTTGTGCTTCTTGGTTATATTGCTCTTGCAAATAACGCCCCATGAGCAAATTGAATGTCTGGTCGGTACCGCCAAGTTCCACATCGGCAAATAATGCCACCGAATCATAGCCTTGGAAAATTGGATACAACAGCTCATGGAATGCAATTGGCTGATGATCTTTGAGCCGTGTCGCAAAATCTTCACGCTCGATAAGACGTGCGAGCGTAACTTTGGCGCACAAGGTGACAAAATCCTTGAGAGGAATAGCATCCAACCACTCGGCATTGTAACGGATACTTACTTTTTGCGGATCCAAAATTCTGCTGACCTGCTGAAAATAGGTGCGGGTATTGAGTTCGATATCAAATTCACTCAGTGGCGGTCGTGTTTTGCTTTTACCGGTAGGATCACCAATGCGTGCGGTAAAATTACCAATCAAAAAAATTATGTCATGACCAAGATTCTGAAATTGACGTAATTTTTCCAGCACCACGACGTGACCTAAATGCAAATCTGGCGCGGTAGGATCCATGCCCAATTTGATGTTAAGTTTTTTTCCTGATGCTAATTTTTTCACCAACTCTTGCTCAGGAATTACCGCTACGGTTCCTTTTTTGAGCATGGCTACAATTTCTAAAATTTCTTGTTTCATAATTACCTATACAGCCGGTCATCCTGAGTGCCGAACTTTGTGAGGCGTATCGAAGGACGATTCCTAATTTTGTTATCGGACTGATGGTTCGATACAATTTGCTGCGCAAATCACTCACCATGACCGGATTTAATTATTTAACAATTTTGTATCATGATTAACTACTATAACAAATATCTAAATTGGTCTTGAAAATTAATTAAACGGGATATTTATTTTTTCGCAACACGAATGTCAGACAAATCTAAAAACAGTCTGCATGAAATTAACTGGCAATGCCGATAATGTGTGCGATAGTATAACCTGCGCCATAAATAATCCATTGCGTAACAACATGTAAAGGACCAAGCAAAAGATAAATTAATGCGATGGCACCCACCAGCACCCAAATTTCTTGGTATTTTGTTTCTTTGAAAAAATGTTTGAGAACGGGAATGCCAACAAGATGCAACAAGTTAACAAATAGACTAAATACCGCTAACAATCCGTTGATGTATACCATCGCGACACCAATTAAAGCTAACGTGAGAGCAAATGATGAAATGTTGGGATAAAAACGCAAGACATCAAGATCAACCAAGGTTACGGTTTTAAAAAGCTCCAAAATTGATGGGCCAAAAAAGATGAGCAAGCTTGCGAGTGAAATAATTGAAATCAAAATATAAAGAAATGAATTTAAAAAATAGGCAGAATAAAATTTCAGATCAACCAGCGGTCCTTTAACTTTTGACCATTCGATAAATGGGTATTGCCCAAGGCCGATGCCAAAAAGCATAAAGCTAAATATAAAAAATATATCGATATGCGCTAAAGGATTGAGTGTTTTAAATCCTAATTGCTCAGCAGTGTCATCACCAAAATAGGATGCTAGAGCGGCTCGTGCCCAACCTACCACGGTTACGGAAAAAACGTTAGCAAGAAAGGTGGTAAAAATACTACTTAAAAACGTTGCATGTTCAACGGTCAGCATAAAGCTCCTTATTCCGGTCATCCTGAGTAGCTTGCTTATGCAAGCATATCGAAGGATATTTAATGATGCTTTCAATCTAAAATAAACGGATCAATCGGTCAACCATACTACGCCACGCCTGTTCTGTCTCGCGTCGGTGCGGAGTCTGGCAGTGTAGCAGAATGGGCTTCGAATGGCAGGCCAGAATAATTTTACTTATTTTGCTATACGTTGTATGTAATTATAGATTTAAGTAGAATACTCAACATTAAATATAGATGGATCCTGAAACAAGTTCAGGATGACAATCTTGTGTTCGGGATGACAATCTTTGTGAATGGCATCTTTCTTGACTTCATTTGTAATCAATGCCTTCGAGAGAACCGGCAATTGGTTTCATGTCAGGATTTAAACGAAGTATATCTTATTTGGTACAACCCGTTTGTCATCCTGAACTTGTTTCAGGATCCATGCTGAATTCATAGGAGAGGAAGCCATGAAACAAAAGAATGCGCTACCACCAAAAGCACCGACAATCCAAGAAAAAAAAGTATCTCAAGAACAAGACTCTTTTTGGTGGCATTATTTCGTGCCGCCATTTCTGCTCACTGGTTTAACCACCCTATTTTACTATCCATCGCTTCATTATGAATTCCAATTTGATGACATTGCAAATATCACCAAACACTTTGATATCCGTCACAACACGCTCAAAGCGTTATTTTTTACCGGAACCCGCTGGATTAGTTATTGGATAAATGCAATTCATTACAGCATTGGTGCTTTTGATCCATTTTCGTACCGCGTTGGCAATCTGCTTATTCATACCACGAATGGTATCTTGCTCTTTCTGGTGCTTTTCATAGCGCTCAAACATCTAAAAAAAGGTACCTTTTTTGCGCAAAATTCTTTTTCAGTCGCTTTTTTGACCGCAATTCTTTTCTTGTTGCATCCAGTACAAACTCAAACGGTGTCCTATGTGATTCAAGGACAACTTGAAGGGCTCAGCACGCTTTCGATTCTCAGCATGATGCTCTTTTTTATTGGTTCTTTATATGGCCGCTCAATAATCGTGCGCGGTCTTTGTTATTTCTTGCTCTTTTTCTTTGCGATACTTTCTTGTGGCACCAAAGAGATCACCATAATTTCTCCCATGCTGCTCGTCCTTTTTGATTGGTTCTTTATAGCGCAAGGTAGGTGGGATCAGTTTAAAAAAAGATGGTATTTGCATGCCGCAGTGTGCGTATTATTTGTGGGCATTTATGTCTGGTTTTTGAAACCACAATTTTTCACCGAAATTTTGGGTCTGCAAAAAACCATAAAAAACAATATCGGCAACGTCATCACACAAAAACCAGATCAACTTATTACGCCTTGGACCTTTTTTATCTCTCAGTTTAAGGTCATTTTGCACTACATCTCGATTTTTATCTGGCCCTTTAGCATTAGTGTCGAATATGATTGGGTGCTTTCGAATGGCTTTTTGGCTCCAGATAGTTTTTTACCGTTCTTACTCTTGCTGACAATGGGATTTGCACTATTACGCCTACTGCAGCACAACTCTATTTCTCCCATTGCCTTTGGTGCATTGTGGTTCTTTGCCTGCATTTTGCCACGTGCAAGCATTATTCCATCGCCTGAACTTTTAGTTGATTACAAAACTTACATGGGCTCACTTGGCTTATTATTTATACTTTCGGCTGTCCTTATTTTTTGCTTTAGCATAGCGTTACAGAAAGCCAAAGCACTCAATATGCTATTTTCTAATCAAAGATATGGCTCAGCTGTTTTTGCATTTTTATGTGCAGTCCCACTTGGATTGTGCACGATGCAGCGCAATATGATATGGCGCTCGGGAATCGACTTTTGGGGGAATATGATCAAAAATGCACCCGGCAAAGCTCGAGCTTACAACAACTATGGTGTTGAGCTTTCACAACAGTTGCATAAATTTGACGAAGCGGTTCCCTATTTCAAAAAAGCCATTAGCATGGACGCCAATTATTCCGATCCATGGAACAATGTAGCGGTCGCTTATGCAAATTTAGGAAAACTTGATTTAGCTATCGATGCACTCAAAGAAGGCATTAAAATTAATCCATATTATCCTGAAGGCTACAATAATATCGCTTCGTTCTATATTCAAAAGAGTGAGTTAGATAAGGCAGAAAAAGCTCTACAAACTGCTCTCAAATTGCGTCCTTACTATGGCAAAGCACATTTTAATTTAGGACGAGTGCATTTAGCACGTAATGAACAAGAAAAAGCATGGGAGTGTTTCAAGAACGCGTGCACAAAAGCAGATTTTGATGTTGATCATGGTTTTGCTACCTATGCGCAAGTTAGCTTCAGCTTGAAAAAATATGACGAAGCTATTGCTGCCTATGAAAAAGTGCTACAATTAAGCCCTGATTATCCAGGTGCTGCATTCAACTTAGGTAATGTATATTTCATGGTGAAACAATATGACAAAGCAATTGCTATGTATCAGCGCACAGTAGCTTCAAATCCAAAAGCAATTCAAGCTGCTTTCAATGTCGGTGAAACGTATTTCACCATGCAAAAATACCAAGACGCTTTGCAGTGGTTTCAAAAGTTAGCTGATGCGAAAAAACAGCTACCACAAATATATTTACGTTCCGCGCAGTGTCTTGAAAAAACTGGCCGCATCAAAGAAGCGCGCGCGCTGTTGCTTGAGCTTGTGAGCCAAGATGATCCAAGCAATGCGCTATTTACACAAATTAAAGAAACCGGCAAAGGTTATTTAGCACAAATGGATGTTTTCATAAAGAATAATCCTAAGGTACTGGCATAATAGAACAAGAATTACAACACTATAACAACGGGATCACTTGTATGACCAAACAACATATTTTTTTGTTGCTTTTTTTATGTAGCGCACCATCACTGCTTGCGATGAATGAGAAACCGAAAAAAAGCTCCTCTTCGGCTACTACAGTAAAAACAACCATGCCTCAAGAAAGAACCCTCACTCACATACAACAACAAAGCAAACCTTTAGATAGTGTGAAAGCTGCAGAAGCCGCTACGATCCTTCGTCAAAGGAGCTCAAGTGTCGGTAGTTCTGCAAAAACTACCAGCACCATTAATAGTCATGGCAACGGGACACAAAAAAATATCGGTGATAGTCCAAAACTAACCCTGGACGATTACATGGGTTCAGTGCCTAAAGACAAATCTACCCTTGCTGATGAGACAGGGTCTTCTGATTCTGAGGACTCACCGGTAGTCTCAGAAGTCAATCTTGAGGCAGGCGAAGAAGCAGATGATGAGAAAGAATAAGAAGAAGTTGCAGCTCATAGATATAGGTCCTTGCATAAGGACCTATTTTTTTGTGCTATTTTTGACCCATTGTAGGTTTGCCGATAAACTAGCTAATATCTGTTTGTTATTATGTTTTTAGGAACTATATGCCCGTAGGTGAATTAACAAAAATTGCAGTTTTTAATGGAGCACAAATTCGTAGGATATTCCTAGAAGATGAATGGTGGTTTTCAGTCATTGATGTTTGTGCTCTTTTAACCGCGAGTCCTAATCCTGGATCATATTGGAGAAAACTAAAACAACGGTTAATTGCAGAAGGAAGTGAGGTCGTGACATTTTGTCACGGACTCAAACTGGAAAGTTCTGATGGCAAAAAATACAAAACCGATTGTGCAAATACCGAGGGAATATTTCGCATCATCCAATCAATTCCTTCACCTAAAGCCGAACCCTTTAAACGTTGGTTGGCTAAAGTTGGCAAAGAACGCATCGAAGAGATCGAAAATCCCGAACTTGGCATGGACAGAGTGAAGCATATTTACGAAAAAAAAGGCTACGAAAAAGATTGGATTGATAAGCGCATGCGTGGCATTTCCGTTCGCCAAAGTTTAACTGATGAATGGTCAGAACGAGGGGCTAATAAATCGATTGATTATGCGATATTGACAAATGATATTATGCAAGGTGCATTCGATTTAAAAGTAAGCGAATATAAAAAAATAAAAGATCTTGATCGAGAAAACTTGCGCGATCATATGACTGATTTAGAACTTATTATCACTATGCTCGGAGAAGCAACAACCACACAAATTACGCAACAAAAGAATTCTCAAGGTGTAGAAAAATTGCGCAATGATGCCAAATTAGGAGGAGCCGTTGCCGGAAGAACACGAAAAGATATTGAGCTGCAAACCGGTAAGAAGATTGTTTCAAAAGAAAATCATCTATTGCATAGTAATAATAAAATAAAAAATTTAGACCATTCCGAGCAATAACATGATGGAAAAACGGTACGATCACCAAACCGC
>Ga0207124_1041_pt1 | contig 20534 bp, 20 predicted proteins | sample Alteio_BWMinHeat_37_FD_153506 | JGI IMG/M metagenome (GOLD analysis project Ga0207124, IMG submission 153506) | Enriched cells from forest soil in Barre Woods Harvard Forest LTER site, Petersham, Massachusetts, United States -... | ecosystem: Environmental > Terrestrial > Soil > Temperate forest >... | reverse complement strand
TAAATGGATAAAATAGAGCAAGAAATATTCTTGGTTTCATCAGCTTGTTTTTAACCAATGGAATAGCAACTGGAATACCTATCAAAATGGGTAAAATCATATTTGATGTAGCAAAAACACCAAACATAAATCCGATAGGTCCCCATAATAATCCAGACCAACCAAAGTTGCCAATTAAAATACCTTCTAACAAACAAAAGAGAATACCACCTATTTTATACATATCAAATTATTTTTTTGTAAGGCGCAAATTTAGTTTAAAAACTTATAAAAAAACAAAAAGCCCAACATCTCTGCTGGGCTTTCATTTTATCATTTCAATGCTTTAAACAATCACCGAATTCAACTCCAAATGCTCTCTCGTCACCACAGTACAAGCATTAATCTTCAATAAAGCACCCTTCGTCACCACCTGATTATAAGCCGTAGCCCGCATCCCACTCACCACATAATTCCCTTCAGCATCTGTAGTAACAGTCTTCGTCCTCCCACCATCAACAGGCATCATCTTCACTTTAGCCTTATTAACAGGCAAACCAGCAGCATCAGTCACCCGCCCATGCACCTGCGTCTGCGCCTCATCATGACGCATCCGCGCCATCATTTGAGCAATAACATAATCCTTATATTTCGCAGCATTCGATAATTTAAAAATTAAAGCACCGGTAGTACGAGTAGGAGATAGATAAGTATTCCAAAAGAAATTATACAAAATCATATTCCCCGAAGTCGCCGCCGACCGCTCACCAAGCTTCGTATTCTGCGCATCATTATCCGCCTTAATCGCCAAAGCAGCATCAATCAAAGCAGTCTGCTTAATCAAAGTCAAACCCTTTAAAATCAACAAATCCTTATTGTTCAGAATATTCTGATTCATGTTCTTCATCGCCAGCAACACCGCCTCCACATCACCCCGGTCAATCCCATCCCTCACCTGCCTCTGACCCATATCCCTCACCAACACATCCAAGCCACTACCAGCACTGTTAAAACAAATTTCAGCATCATTCAACATCGGGCGCAACCCATAAATATTCGTAATCAACCGAAGCGTAAGAACCTTCATCTGATTAATAAATATCACAGGAGTTACAGCCGCCTCAACCTCACCCAACTTCCCAAAATAATCCAATGGAAAAGGAGCATGATAACCAGGATAAGGCAAAAAATCATTGACATCCCTGACCAATGAATTATGAATAAAACCACCAATCACCGGCAGTTCTTCTATTCTACAAGGAAACGCTTTTTTCTCCATCTTTTTATTTTGTTATATTTAATTTCTAAAGTTTAAATTCCCAATCGGGGCTGCAAAGCTAACTTAATTCCCAAACTTCCTAACATTATCTTCCTTCCAACAAAGATTTATCATTTCCATCCTCCTCATATTTTCCTTCTTCCTTACACTTTGTTAATCTCCGATGATACCTTGTTTCTCCCTACTGATAGATTAATTATCCCAACATATAGCTTATCTACGCCTATTGATAGATTAATTATCCCTCCGTAGAGCTTGTTTATTCCCCCACATAGCTTGTTTATTCCAATGTATAGAATGTTTATTCCGATGTATAGCTTGTTTATCCCCATGCATAGATTAATTATCCCGCCGTATAGCTTGTTTATTGCCATGTATAGCTTGTTTATGGAATTTTACCCCCTCCGAAAACCCACAGCCCGCCTGCATTCTCCCCCTAAAACCCTGTTTTTGAAGAAAATTAATCCCTTCACCCTCCGCCACAAACTTCGGCACCCCAAACATATTCCCATGATAAGTGATAGCAACCGTGTTTTTAGGAAATGCACATCTATCTTCACAATATCAATAAGGATTCCCTTCCTTAGGTTTGGAATTATTAAACCTTAAACTCTCCCAAGACAGTTACACCCCCTTTGACGGTTTGATTCAATTCAACATTTATTTTGGTGCCGAGGGGTAATAAAACATCTACCCTGGAGCCAAATTTGATAAAACCCATTTCGCCACCTTGTTGTGCTTTGTCCCCGACTTTTGAATAACAGATGATTCGCCTTGCCACCGCTCCGGCTATCTGTTTCATCAGGACTTCCACCTTATTTTCTTTCTGAATTACGACCGTTGTTCTTTCATTATCGGTGGAAGATTTTGGTTCCCAAGCTACTAGGAATAAGCCCGGATGATACTTTTCATAAACCACTGTTCCAGTTATCGGATAACGATTCACATGAACATTCAAGGGCGACATGAAGATGGAGATTTGTATTCTTTTGTCTTTGAAATATTCATTCTCCACAGCCTCTTCTATGACAACGACTTTACCATCAGCAGGGGCAATAATCAGGTTTTCTCCTTTGGTTTGAATCCTTGAAGGAGAGCGGAAGAATTGAAGAATCAACAGAAAGAAAACAAGGGTTCCTAATGCAATAAAACCCCTGATGATAGTGAAGTCAGGAATTAAATAAAATAAACCAAGATTAAGAACAAACCATGAAAGAATAGCAATTAACAGGATGCGATATCCTTCCTTGTGTATTGTCATTTTGTTTAAGAATTAAAGTTTTGGGAGATTAAAAGTGTCCGCGAGATTTGATTGCATTAGCAACACGGTTCAAGGCAAAGATATATGCACCGATTCTCATAGATTGATGATGCTTTGTGGCAGCTTCCCAGCAATTTCCAAAGGCTTTAATCATGGAATCATCGGCACGTTTGATGACTTCATCCAAGGACCAGTAGAAACCATTCCTGTTCTGAACCCATTCGTAATAAGAAACCGTAACTCCACCACCATTGGCAAGGATATCAGGAATGACTACAATGTCTTTATCCTGCAATACTTTATCAGCATCAGAAGTGGTAGGACCATTGGCACCTTCCACAATTAGTTTAGCTTTTATCCTATGAACATTATGATGGGTAATCTGATTTTCCAAAGCACATGGTGCCAATAAATCAACATTCAATTCCAGCAATTCTTCATTGGTAATTCTTTCAGAGCCTTTCAAGTCAACCAGATGTTTTCTATGTGTATAAACATGATCCATCGCCTTCTTAATATCAATTCCTTTTGGATTATAATAAGCTCCGGTAATATCAGAAATAGCCACTACTTTTATTCCCATTTCCTCAAAGAACTTGGCTGCATAGGAACCTACATTTCCAAAGCCCTGAACAGCAGCTTTGGTAGTGCCTGGTTTCATTTTTAATTTCTTCATAGCTTCATTCGCAGCAACCATTACACCACGACCGGTGGCTTCTGTCCTTCCCAATGAACCGCCCAGATGCAACGGTTTGCCGGTAACAACACCAGGAATATATTCTCTTTTAATCTTGGAAAAGGTATCAACAATCCAAGCCATTTCGCGAGGACCGGTATTCATATCAGGAGCGGGAATATCCTGATTCTCTCCAAATACATCAGCCATAGCTACAGTGTATGAACGAGTCAATCTTTCTAATTCGCCCACCGACATTTTGTGAGGGTCGCAGGTGATACCACCCTTTGCTCCACCATAAGGAATGTCAGCAATGGCACACTTCCAGGTCATCCAGGCTGCCAGCGCCTTCACTTCGTCCTGATCAACCATCATAGAATATCTGATTCCACCCTTCGATGGTCCCAGGATATTCGAGTGAATAATACGATACCCTTCAAATATCTTGGTGGTGCCGTTATCCATATAAATGGGAAGGTTCACGGTAACAATCTTAGACGGCACCTTCAAAACATTGTGAGTAGCTTCGTCAAGACCGATGATTTTTGCTGCCACATCAAAGCGGGCGAGCATGGATTCATAAGGATTGGTAGCATCCTTAATTTCAACCTTTGGATTTTTCTTTGCCATAAATTTATCTATTACTTGGTATTTAAAATTGAGGTCGCAAATTTATAAAAATATATGTATTGAAGAACTTGACTTTTGTCATATTCCTATAACTTTAACCGTTTCTCTATAAATCCTTAGTTTTGCAAATGATTCCCGATGAAAGATTATTATAAAATATTAGCCATAGATAGCACCGCAAATGCCGAGGAGATAAAGAAAGCTTATCGCAAACTGGCATTGCAATACCATCCCGACATCAATAAATCCGTTATGGCAAATGACATCTTTATGCAGATAAATGAAGCCTACAGAATATTGAGTGACGAGCAATTGCGACATAGATATGACATCAACAGAAAGTATGGTTTTGAGACCCGCGAATTGATTCCAAAGGACGATAAATTCCGGCAAGGCGATGGCAGAAAGTATGGTACAGCCTACAAATATCCGCCTCAGCCTCCTCGTCAGCCAAGACCAAGCGGTCGGCATGATAAGGACAATAAAGCATTAAATACTGTCATGTTTTATATCTTATTGACCATCGGATGCTTTGCTATTTATTTTTCGGTTCGTGATTTATTCCAAAGCAATGCCGACGACAAAGGTATTATTCCCGGCTTGGCATTCGGGCTTTCTTTCACTGCTTTGCTGATATATGGATACTGGTTTTATTATTACAAGAAAGAGTAATTCCAATTAAAACACTCCAATATAACTCAAGTTACTAAGTTGAAAAAGCTGTTTAAAAAAATTAGATTATACCTAAAGGTTAAAATAATGAATATTCAACAAGGATTCCGATGTATCGGAAGAAGGTGGTATTTCCATCTTTTTTTTCGCTTACGCGGATGCCTTAATACGAGGCTTCGCCAGTCACAATTATTATTAATCCTTGCTTGCCCGCCCTAAAATGGGCGCTGACGACCCAGTAAGCATTCCAATTTCATTATTCCTTGTTCAATATTCATTATTTCCCAATGTTAGTATCAAACCGAACAATCATTAAATAAATTTCCTCTTTAGCGCCTAATAAATCCCCCTTCCCCAACCATTCCACCCTCAAAAACCTGAACGAGTGTCCTAAAAAAGCTTAATTCAAATTTTTGGTACTATAATATAAAGGAGTAGTCGTTGGGGGAAATTAAGGGTTCGATTTTCAAAAAAAAGGACGTCCTCCCGTTAAAAACCCAATTTTAACTTTCCAAAACTAAGCCGTGGTAACTCAACATTAGGTCGTGGTAACTCAAGAAGTAGTCGTGGTAAGCCAGCCTTTAACCGCAAAAGTCCAACATTAAGTCGTGCTAACCCAGCCTTTAATCGCAAAAGTCCAACTTTAAGTCGTGCCAACTCAACATTAAGTTGTGCTAACCCAACAAGTAGTCGTGGCAGTTCATTTTTAAGTCGTGGTAACCCAGAATAAAGTCGTGGTAGGGCAGCCATAAATGCGAAATTTCAGAATTTGGCAAGTAAATTGAGATTTTCCTCGTTCATCGTGATGTTCAGTGTTCTTGATGAAGTCGCATGATGGGTATTATCCCCCAAAAATCCCCTCAATCTTCCCTGCCAATTTAAAATCCAAGTCCGTAATACCATTAGCAGAATGAGTATTCAACCGGATTCACACCTGGTTATAAACATTAAAGATTTCAGGATGATGATCCATCTGCTGGCGGTGGTGCAATAAAAGGATGATGCTATAAGCTACCCTTAGCCTTCTGTTTAGCTTCAAATTCTTTGATCAGCTCATCATCGCTTTTCCCTAAGTGTTCAAGAGAAAACTTAACATCTTTTACAAGTTCATGTTCAGGATATTTCTTCATAAACTCTTCGTATAATTTCTTTGCTTTCTCTGTTCCGTGAAGTTGGTTTTCATAAATAAATGCTTCCATAAACAGACAAAAAGGAGCACGTTTACTTGTCGGATATTTATCATAAACTCTATGGTAACAATTCACAGCTTCCATAAGGTAAGTCAAGCCACTGGCAAGCCTTCCGGCACGATACAGATACTCCGGAATACTGTCATTTTTAGGGAAGCTGTCAGCAAAATTCTTGTAGGAAGCAAACAAGTCGTAAATCTTTTTCTTGTCAGGCATTTTACTGGTATCTTTGGACAGTTCTTTCTCCATTGTTACCAAGCGCGTCTGCGCTTTCTTTTCAGGAGACTGACATGCTGTAAAGACGCACATAATAAGGATTGCCATAACGAAAAATAGTTTCTTTTTCATAAATAATATTTAATATTTCTTGGTGTATTTTAAAGGGAAATTCATCTTGTAATCCACATCCACGTTACCTTTTGAAACATCGAGAAGTTTGTTCTTCAACATTCTCTTCCTGATAAAAGAAATTCTGTCCGTGAACAGCACACCATCTATATGGTCATATTCATGCTGTATAATCCTGGCTTGCAACCCTTTGAATTCTTCTGTGAATTCATTGAAGTTTTCATCAAGGTAATTCAAGGTAATCGAAGGCTGCCTGTAAATATCCTCGCGGATAGAAGGAATGCTCAGACATCCTTCATTATAAGACCAGTTCTCACCTTCCTGATTGATCATTCGGGCATTGATGAATACTTTCCTGAAGTCCTTTAGTTCTTCAGCCTTTCCATCTTTATATAAAGGGACACCATCAACAATAAATAAACGAATGGAAAGCCCTATCTGCGGTGCTGCCAAGCCCAAGCCATTAGCATTGTGCATGGTCTCAAACATGTTCTCTATAATGTCTTTTAAATCGGGGTAATCTTTGGTGATTGGCAGCCCTATTTTCTTTAAAATAGGATTGCCATAAGCTAATATTGGTACTATCACAGTTCGGTTTAAGGTTTAAAGTTTAAGGTTTTTTGTTCTAAGAAAGACTGCAGAAGTATAGTTGCACTGATAGAATCTACAAGGCTTTTGTTCTGCCTGGCTTTCTTCTTTAATCCGGAATCTATCATGGATTGGAAAGCCATCTTGGAAGTAAATCTTTCATCTAATCTTTCGACAGGGATATTAGGGACTAATTTCTTTAATTGCTTCACGAATACATTCACCAATGTTGCGGATTCGGAGGGTTCATTCATCATTGTCTTGGGTTCGCCAACCACAATACATTCCACTTCTTCCTTCGCGAAATAATCTTTCAGGAAAGTCAGAATATCTTTTGAATGCACCGTAGTTAATCCATTTGCTATTAACTGCATCGGGTCGGTAACTGCTATTCCTACTCTTTTACTTCCGTAATCTATTGCCATGATTCTTGCCATCGGGCGCAAAGATACCAATTCTCCCCAAAATTTATCTTAGCATTTACTTTGCTTTTCTTTATTTTGCGGCTTAAATACAATGAAATATGGAAGAAATAATTAATCGTGCCTGGGAAGATAAATCTTTATTGAAAGATGAAACGACCGTGATGACAATAAGAAAAGTTATTGATAACTTGACCGATGGAACGCTGCGAGTGGCGGAGAATAAGGGCAATGGATGGATAGTCAATGAGTGGGTAAAGAAAGCTATATTGCTTTATTTTCCGATTCAAAAAATAGAGACGATAGATGCGTTTCCATTTGAGTATGTTGATAAAATCCCTTTGCAGAAAGGATTGGGCGAGCGCGAGATTCGATCCGTTCCCGGAGCTATTGCGAGGCATGGTTCCTATATCGGGAGGAATGTTATCCTGATGCCTTCCTTTGTGAATATCGGGGCATACATTGATGATGGAACAATGGTGGATACATGGGTTACTGTGGGGTCGGGTGCGCAGATAGGAAAGCATGTACATCTTAGTGGCGGCGTTGGAATTGGAGGTGTGCTGGAACCTGTTCAGGCTGCTCCTGTTATTATTGAAGACGGTTGTTTTATCGGTTCGCGTTGTATTGTTGTAGAGGGTATTCGTGTGGAGAAGGAAGCTGTCCTTGGTGCTAATGTCGTCCTTACAATGTCCACGAAAATTATTGATGTGAGCGGTGAGAAACCCATTGAATACAAAGGATATGTTCCTCCGAGGTCTGTTGTTATTCCCGGTTCTTATACTAAGAAATATCCGGCAGGAGATTACCAGGTACCATGCGCTTTAATCATCGGGAAGAGGAAAGAATCTACTGACAAAAAGACTTCATTGAATGATGCTTTGAGGGAGTTTAATGTGGCAGGGTAATTCTTAGTTCATCTTCACCACCTTCCTCACCACTTTCTCGCCATCCATAAGGACTTCGAGGAAGTAGATGCCTTGGCTCAAATTACTCAAATCAATTGAGAGTTGTCCCGATGAAGTCGGGATGAGAGTTGAGAGTTGTTGTGCGTCCTTCTCCATTCTCAACTCTCCATTCTCAATTATCAATTGCCCCAGCATATCATAGAGATTAATGGAGCAGGATTTTATGTTTTTATCGGGGAGGGAGATGGTGAGGAGGGAGGTAGTAGGGTTAGGGTAGAGGGAAAGGGAATTAGTTATAGATATTTCATTTGTTTCAGTAGTAAAACAAATATCTGTAGCTATACAACCTCTTCCAAGAAAAGTAGTAATTAAACCTGAATTATATGGGTAGCTGCCAAAAATACCAGCTATTGAATCAGGCGATGATCTGATTGTATCTGTAGTTACTACATTTAATTCATGGCAACCACTATTACCGTGAGAATCAGTTTTGATTATGTAACAATAATTTGCATTTCCAGAGCTATTATCCTTAGTACCACAAATTAAAAATCCTCCATCAGTGGTCTGTTGGACAGTAGTTATTCTTTCATCCAATGAATCACCATAGACTTTTGACCAAAGAACATTACCAGTGCTATCTGTTTTTATTAAATAATAATCGTAGCCTCCGAATCCTGTACTATTTGTATATCCTGCAATGATATATCCACCATCGGTTGTTTGTTTAACACAAGTAGCCTGATTATCCTGTGAACCTGCATAATAAGATTTTGACCAAAGGCAATGACCGACATTATCAGTTTTAATTACATCGAAACTATTATATCCTGCTCCTGCAATTATGTAGCCGCCATCATTTGTTGCAGAAACCCAGTTTCCAATCGTTGCTGCTGAATCATAAACTTTACAAAAAAGTGTATCGCCATTATTATTAATTTTTACTAAATATTCTCCTCCTATTGTTTGTAAACCTAAATTACCAATAGCAATAAATCCACCATCATTTGTTTTTTGAAGACAATTGAACCAACCATCTTCCCATCCCCAAATATCATAGGAGTTTGCCCATAAAAAATTACCAGAACTATCCGTTTTGATTATACGGGCATCATCTCCATTTTGCGCATCAATGTCATAATCACAAATGACAAAACCACCATCATTTGCTTGAACAATAGAATTTGGAAAGACTCCATAAGGGTTGGCGCAACCACAAGGACCGGAACAAGATTGAGCATCACCGCCACCGATATATTTTCCCCAAAGAAAAACTCCCGAAGAACTTACTTTTATACAGGTAATATTCTGTCCGTTGTTACACCAATTTGTGCCAACTATTACAAAATCTCCATTTGTGGTTTGTGTAAAAGAAAATGGTTGATACCCGAAATTAACTGTATCAACATTATAGGTACCTGTCCATAAAGTATCTCCATTGGCATTTAATTTAATCAAAGTTGCATAGCCATAAGCAGTCTGCACAGATGTAGTATCAGACATCATTCCTAAAATACAATATCCACCATCAAAGGTTTGGATAGCTGAAACGCCAGCAGCTCCAGAATATAATCCTATAAAAGTTTTTTGGAAGGTTATTTGCCCTATTGCATTCAAGCCCATCAAGGCGAATGCGATTAAAATAATTGTTGCTTTTCTCATCGTTTATAAGTTTTTGTTAATAAATATTAAGACCATTCAAGCCACAAAAGTAAGGATTCTTTCATCAATGCCAAAAGTTTTTGCATCCTTTTCAGAGATTTTGCAGGGCGGTGCCGGGTCTATGCAGTGCGGTATAGAGGCTGTGCTGGGCTGCAAGGAGATTTTGCAGGTTGATATAGCGGCTGTGCAGGTTGCTTTTGAATCTTTGCAGGTCGGTATAGCGGCTGTGCAGGTCGGCAAAAAGGTTTTGCAGGTCGGTTTAGGGGCTGTGCAGGGCTGCAAAAAGTCTGTGCAGGGCTGCACAGGATTCTTGCAGCCCTGCATAGAATTATTATCGGGCAGCTAAAACACAGATAATCAGTCTATTTGTTTATATTCACTGGGAAAAACAAAATTATTTATTGAAAATAAAACCTGAATAATTAGATAAGCTGGGATTTAATTCGTTCCTTTGCGCCCTTACTAACAATATATACTTTTATTATGTCAAATATTTCACCCGATACCCCGCTAAAGTGCAGTCACGATTTCATGAGATTCGGACGTGCCAAATTACTTGACAGATATGATCTCGTCAAATCAGGAATGACCGGCACTGCTGGCATGGTGTTCTATTCAGGTCCTATTGTCGCTTTTGCCGATATGGATATTATCAAGAAAGCAATCACCGATGCCGTAACCGCTAAGGATGGCGTTACGGAAAGAAAGAAAATCAAGGATTTGAAAAACGCTATGCGTAAGAATATTCCTTTCGTAGAATCGCATTGTAACAACGACCTCGCCACGTTGTTGATCAGTGGTTACCTGGAGGCGCAGCAAGGCGGCGGTGCAGAAATAGTTATCGGAGCAACCACAAAATTGAGTGGCGGCGATACAGGAATTACAGGAGAAATTAAAGGAAGATATACCAAGCCAAAAGGAGCGAAGTACGTCGAAGGATGGAGCAAAAAGCATACTGACCCTGATACTGCTTATGCCTTGACAGCAGTGACCGAGTTGGAAGAAATTGTTTGGGAAGGTGTGGTGAAAGGTGTCGAAAGCGACTATAAAGTTCGTAGTGGTTCTGGTCGCAGAAAAGGCGCATTCAGTAATGTCATTACTGAAATTTGCAGGTACTGATAAGGAACAATTTATGACAAAGCCCCTCTTATTCATCATCAGCGGGGTTTTGTCATTTAATAGAATTGGTCATGATACACCCTCTACAAATCTTTATTTCAGGGATTTTGAAGAATATAATTCTTATTTCAAATAATTTTTGTAATATTGCACCCTCAAAAAATTTAAGCAGGATAATTAATAATTAATAAAATGGACTTAGTAAAATATGTGCAGGACACTTTAACTCCTAAAAAAGAACTCCCGAACTTTAAGGCGGGCGATACTATAACGGTCTCCTATAAAATCAGGGAAGGCGCGAAAGAAAGGATTCAGCAATTCCAAGGAGTTGTCCTTCAAAGGAAAGGAACCGGAACTACCAAGACTTTTACAGTTAGAAAGATTTCTAATGGCGTAGGAGTGGAGCGTATTTTTCCTCTCTTTTCTCAACAGATAGACAAGATTGAACTGAATAAAATTGGCGTCGTCAGAAGAGCCAGAATCTTTTATCTTCGTGAGAAAAGCGGTAAATCTGCCAGGATTAAGGAAAAGAAAATGTAGTATTAGTTTTCATAAATTATATGAAGCCTTTCAGGAAACTGGAAGGCTTTTTGTTTTGTTTCCACAGCGTATTCTTAAATATTATATAGATTTGTCGCATCATTTCAGGTAAAATTTGATAAATTAAATGGTTCAAAAAAAGCAAATAAAAGCCCCCGTTTCAAAGACAAATAAAGGCTCTAAGCCTTTAGAATATTCTTCGGATACATCCTCTTTAATAAAGCTTAAGGGATGGCTTGGGATATTGATAGCTGCTTTTGCATTTCTCCTTTATTCACCAAGCCTTTCCTTCAAATACACACTTGATGATCCTACTGTCTTAAAGGAGAATTTCTTAGTGAAAAAAGGTTTCAATGGGATACCTGAAATTCTTAAAACAGACTATTGGTATGGTACAAATATCCGCATACCTGAATACCGTCCTGCACCATTGCTTATATACGCTGTAGTCTGGCAATTCTTTCCTGATAATCCCTTGGTATTTCACTTGTTGAATGTCTTGCTTTATTCATTAAGTTGCTGGGTACTTTTTCTATTCCTTTGTAAGTTATTTGAGAAACAAAATCTGGTGTTTCCATTTATTTGTTGCATGCTTTATACCGCCCACCCTATTCATACTGAGGTAGTGAACAGCATCAAAAGTTTAGACGAGATATTGTGTTTTCTTTTTGCACTCCTTTCTTTGATTTTTATGGTTGAGTATATATCCGGAAAGTCAGTTATAAAATTAATTATTGGAGCCATATTCTTCTTCTTTTCATTGTTATCAAAAGAGACCGGTATTTCGTTTCTAATCATCACTCCTTTAGTCCTTTTTGTATTCAAAAAGGCAGACTTAAAAAGCATTGCAATCCCTGCAACAGCAATGGTTATAGTTACAGGTTTGTTTTTCTATATTCGATATAGGGTATTAGATGGAGTGCCGGTTCATGGCTTTGATTCCCCGATGAATAATTCATTAGTTACTGCACCTGATTTTATCAGTCAGAAGGCAACTGCATTCTTTGTTTTACTGAAATATATTTTACTCTTGATTTTCCCACATCCTTTATCTTTTGATTATTCCTTTGCTCAGATTCCAATTCAAAAAATCACTAGTCCTTATTCTATAATATCAATACTGATTTATCTCTCCGTAGGTGCTTATGCAATCATTAAAATCAAGGACAGAAATGTTCTTGCTTTTGCAATTTTATTTTATCTTTTCACTTTGGCTCCCGTCTCAAATATTTTCCTGATTATAGGTTCCCCAATGGCAGAAAGATTCCTGTTCATGCCGTCTTTAGGTTTCTGTATTGCGGTCACATTTCTATTGATAAAATTTACAAAAACGGAACAGTATAAAAGCAGATTTAATTCCCTCAAAAGTTTCTTCTCTGTTAATTCTAATATCTTCATATTAGTATTCATTATTACAGGTCTCTATGCAGCTAAAACCATTGCCAGAAGCCAGAACTGGAAAAATAACACATCCTTGTTTGAAAACGATGTACAGGTTGTGGAAAACAGTGCTAAGGCTCATTTGAGTTTAGGATGTGCATATCAGATAGACCTTTATCCAATAGAGAAAAGCAAAACGAAGAAACGATATTATCTTGATAGAGAAATCGAGGAATTTAATAAAGCTATTGCCATCTATCCAAATTATCAGGATGCATATATGAATCTTGCTATTGCATATACTGATAAAAATGATTTTCCAAATGCCATAAAATGTTATGAAATGGTAAGCAAACTGTCGGTCCATTCTGAACCCAAAATTTTTATAGGATTAAGTTCCATTTATCTCAGCTTAGCGCAAAACGAAAAGGCATTAATATATGCTGATTCTGCATTAAAATATCCAATAGGAACATCCGATGGATATAACAACAGAGCCTGTGCTTTAGAAGGATTAGGGAAATATTCCGAAGCCATGCCGGACTTTGAAAAGGCTCTTGAAATAAGTCCCAAGTCAGCAGTAATTAATAGAAATATCGGTGGTAACTATGGTAACCTGAAGCAGTATCAAAAAGCGATTGATTATTTACTCAAATCATATCAATACGATTCTTCAGATGAAAAAACCGTTTATTACCTTGGAATAACCTATAAAGTGATGGGTGATTCTGTTAATGCTAATCGCTTTTTGGATATGGCAAACCGCATGAAAGCTGAACAATTGTGAGCCTAAAATAGCTGTTCAGAGTTGTTTTTTAGACGTGTATTATATCTTTCCCCAACGATTGTTGGTGCTAAAAAACTTCTTATTGTATAAACTATCAAGTAACTCGGAGTAATTTTCCGGATTCTTCGAGGATTTAATTTTGTTATTTGGATTATTTGTTACATTTGCCAAATCTATTTGAAATGAATCGCACAAAATAATTTAATTATGTCTGGAGTAAACAAAGTAATTTTAGTCGGTAACTTGGGTGCAGACCCGGAAGTGAGATATCTCGAAGGTGGTATCGCCGTAGCGAAAATCAAACTTGCTACGAATGAAACCCGTAAGAATAAAGACGGAGTGAAAGTTGATAATGTCGAATGGCATACCGTGAATTTGTGGAGAGAAAATGCTGAATCTGCAGAGAAAATGTTGAAGAAAGGGATGATGATTTATGTGGAAGGGAAAATCAAATCGCGCAGTTGGGTTGATAAGGATGGATTGAAGCGTCACTCCACGGATATTGAAGGCGATCGCTTTACGATCTTGGGTTCCAGAAGAGAAGAAAATGGCAATCATACGGACTCGACGAAGGTTGCTGAACCTGCAATGCCTACGACTGAAGAAGCTACTCCTACGGACGATCTTCCATTTTAATTGGAAACACAAAGGTTGATTAATATTATTTTTTTGTTGGGAATGTTGTGCCCGAAACTTGTTTTGTACGTTTGCGCAGAATTATTCTAAAAGAACTTGGACAATTTTTCAGGAGACCCTTATAGTCAGGTATTTCAATACTTCTCATTAGCCGAAAATGCTTTTGCCATTGATAATTTTATCAAGATAGCTACCATAATTGTTTTTCTGTTTTGTTCGGCATTATTTTCTGCGGCGCAGGTTGCTTTCTTCTCGCTGTCACCTGTTGATTTGAATCGTATAAAAGATTCTTCGGGACGTTGGCAATTGACGATTATTGAGCTATTGGATAATCCAAAGAAATTGTTAGCTACACTGCTTATCAGTGATAACATGCTGAATGTTGCTATTATTATATTGACTTCCCTGATTCATATTTTCGATTATCATACACAGAAGATATTGGGGTTTATTGTGCAGGTGGTGCTTACTACTTTTATCATTGTGCTGTTTGCTGAAGTGATTCCTAAAGTCTATTCTACCAAGCATAACTTGCAGGTATTAAGGATCATGGGGCTTCCTATATATATCTTCAATAAGTTGTTTTCGCCAGTCAGTTATTTACTGGTTTCCTCAACAAATATTATTGAAAAGAGATTAAAGAAAAAGTCTTATAATGTCAATATTGATGAGCTTACTCATGCTATTGAAATTACATCGGACATCAATACGAATGAGGAGGAGAAGAAGATATTAAAGGGCATCGTGAAGTTTGGGAACATTGATGTGAAACAGATTATGAAGTCGCGTATGGATACTGTTGCTTTTGAAATCGAAACACCTTTTAAATCTTTACTGAAATGGATATTGGATTCCGGTTATTCACGCATTCCTATATACAAAGAGGACTTCGATACTGTGGAAGGAATCATCTACATCAAGGACTTGCTTGCTCATCTTGATAAGGATGATTCTTTCAAGTGGCAAGCATTAATTCGTCCTCCCTACTTTGTTCCTGAAAGCAAGAAGATTAATGATTTGTTAGAGGAATTCCAACAGAAGAAAATACACCTTGCTATTGTAGTTGACGAGTATGGTGGTTCATCCGGTATTGTTACTTTGGAAGATATATTGGAAGAAATTGTAGGTGAGATTAATGATGAATTCGATGATGATGAATTACAATATTCCAAACTCGATGACCGCAATTTTATCTTTGAAGGAAAGACTTTGATTAATGATATTTGCAGAGTGCTGAACATTGAAAGGAAGATGTTTGATAAGGTGGAAGGAGACAGTGATACCTTGGCGGGTCTTATCCTTGAATTGAAAGGAAACATTCCTGAACGCGGCGAAGTTATAGAGCATGATGGCATCCGCTTTACTGTGGAAGCGGTTGATAAACGAAGGATTAAGCGGGTGAAGATTACATTGCCGGAGAAGACTTCAGAAGAAGTTATTGAAGAGTAAATGAGAGCTTTAAAAAAATTCAACACTAAGACACTAAGGGCACTTAGATTCACTAAGACCTTAGTGATTCTTAGTGTCCTTAGTGTCTTAGTGTTGAATCTCCCAGCCTGCCAGGACAATAACTACACTCCTAAGCCTCGTGGATATTTCCGCATTGATTTACCTCATAAGGCATATAAAACTTACCAAGGAACGTGTCCCTTTACTTTTGAATATCCTGAATATTCTTCTGTGGAAATTGATGATGAACGTGATGCAAAACCTTGCTGGTTGAATATCCGATTCCAGACTTTCAATGCCACCATTCATCTTAGTTACAATGAGGTCAAGAACAACTTGTCGAAGTTCACAGAAGACTCCAGAACCCTTACCAACAAGCATATCATCAAAGCATCGGGCATTGATGAATCTGTGATTACCACTCCGCATAATGTCTATGGTGTCAAGTTTGATATTGAAGGCAATACGGCTTCCTCGGTACAATTTTATGCTACAGACAGTCTGCATCATTTCTTGCGAGGTGCTTTATACTTCAATGTCGCGCCACAGGTGGATTCTCTGTATCCCGTCATTCGTTTTGTGGAGGCGGATATTGATCATCTGGTCGAGACATTGCAGTGGAAGTAGCTTACTTCATCAGAACAAGTTTCCCCTGTGCCACTGTGCTGGGTGGGATTTGTAGTCCCGTCCCTGATAGCACTTGCCAGAAGTAGATGCCGCTGCTCAAGGGGAGGGTGATGGTTTCTTTTTACCTGCACAATAGGGACACCAACTGCCTTGAATAATATCATTTGAAGTTGCCATCCATTGATGTCCTTTTTCACATTGCCATTCTGATTTTGTGGAACTATTGATATATTCAGTTGAAAGGTATTGCCCATTTCTTTCAGCGGCTACTTCATGCATATGTTCAATAGTATGTTTTATTTTACCCCAGCAATAAGGGCACCAACTATCCATGTGCAAAACATTTGCCCCTCGCGCTTTCCATTGATGTCCTTTTGCACATTCCCAAAGCATGAGCGTCCGGTTATTCGTATATTTTTCTGTCAATAACTTTCCGCCTCTTTCGATGGCAACTTTTCTATATTTTTCAATATTATCCTTTTGCTTTTCGGTAGCAACTTCATAGCCACATTTAGGACACCAGTAATTATTCACAACATTAGCAGGAGCCGATTTCCAAATATGTCCCTTTGCACATTCCCACTCTAATTTGGTAGTGGTATTTACATACTCTTTAGACAAACATTTCCCTCCATGCTTCGCAGCCAATTCTTGCATATCATTTATCGTCTTATGATAACCTCTGCAATAAGGGCACCAGCTTTCAGCATGTCTAACCATTGCAGGTGTGGCATACCATTGATGCCCTTTACTACACTCCCATAAAAGTTTTGTATGACCATTTTTATAACTGTCCGATAACAGTTTTCCACCTCTTTCTTTTGCAATTTTCTGATAAATTTCAATCGGTGCCCTCCGCCCTGCTGCCCGTCTCATGATACCACATTTCGGACACCATTGACCTGCTTTAATATCTTTAGGAGCCATCTTCCATACATGTCCGAATTTATTGCAACGAAATTCCAATTTTTCTTTATGATGAACATATTCCGCTGACAGGCAAATCCCTCCTCTTTCTTTAGCAATATCTTTCATTTCCTCCAGTCTCGCCAACTTATCAGTATGTTTTTTCAAACATGCAGGGCACCATCCGCCTTGCCTTATAATCTGAAAATCGGCATCCCAGGTATGCCCTTTCTCACATTTCCATTTCAGCAGACTTCTTTCATCAATATATTCCTTGCTCAAACATACGCCCCCTCTATTAGAAACATAATCGTTCATATCTTCTATTGAATATCGTTTTGCCATTAGAAGAGCAAAAGTAAGCAATTATTGGGATTCCCAAATAAAATCTAAACTTTACTAAAGTTAAAAACTTTAGTAAAGTTCCCTTTTTATTAATTGTGAATTGGCAAACATGAATTGTGAATTGGCAAACCTGAATTGTGAATTGGCAAACCTGAATTGTGAATTGGCAAACCCGAATTGTGAATTGGTTGACCTGAATTGTGAATTGGTTGACCTGAATTGCGAATTGGCGAACCGGAATTGTGAATTGGTGGACCGGAATTGTGAATTGGTGAACCCGAATTGCGAATTGGCGAACACGAATTGCGAATTGGTGAACCCGAATTGCGAATTGGTAAAACTGAATTGTGAATTCATAGACTTGAATTGCGAATTAAAACCATAAAAAAAGCGGGATATTTCGATTAAATATCCCGCTTCAAGGTTTTTGAAATTGCAAACTTAATTCACCGTAACATAAATAATTGACCAATCAGGAATTGGTAAGCCCTCCAATCTGGCACGGGTACGAATCCATACCTTCGTTGTTTGCGGCAACCCAGTCCCAGTCATGTGTGCAAGATGGGTGGACATGAAGGCTGTCCAGTGAATGCCATCAACAGAATATTCCCAATCATGGATAGCACTAACACCGGCTCCAGCATCTGAAATATACATACTTCCAGGTCCGACATTCACCGCCTTGAAGGGGTGGACTTCGTGCGCACCCACCATCTTTACTTTCCAGCCGCCGCTTTCGATAATAACTATTCCATTCAACGTATCGTTGTTACTGTTAAATTGCGCAACCGCGAGCAAAGCCATAATATCGTGCTTCACAATAATCCAGGCATCATCGCGGATTTGAGTAGCGGTATAATTTGTGATGCAAAGAAACAAATAGCATGGAAGTAGGCTAATGAATCTCAAATCCGAAGACCTTCATCGCATTCTGCGTCGTTATTAAGGCGACATCCTGGACTGTAGTCTCCTTAATCTCAGCAATTTTCTCTGCGACATTCAGGATATAATCCGGCTGATTTCTCTTGCCACGAAAGGGAGTCGGAGCGAGATAGGGAGCATCGGTCTCCAGGACTAAATGTTTTAAATCAATAGCTTCCACCACCTTATCCAAGCCTGAATTCTTATAGGTCACCACACCTCCTATGCCGAGATAAAAACCCAGATCAATGACTTTATTTGCCTGCTCGACGGTGCCGGAGAAGCAATGGAATATGCCTCGCGGTTCGTGGCTTTTCATATCAAGTAGGCACTGATAAACTTCATTAAAAGAATCCCTTGAATGAATCACAATCGGGAGCTTATACTGATGCGCCCATTCTATCTGTTTCTTGAATGCAAATTCTTGTTCCTTGATGAAGGTCTTACCCCAATACAAGTCAATACCAATCTCCCCAATAGCATAGAAATGCTCCTTGCTTAACCACTCTTCGACGGTCTTTAATTCTTCTTTATAATTCTCCTTCACAGAGCATGGATGCAAGCCCATCATCGGGAAACAGATGCCCGGATACTTATGTTGTAAGTCCATCATCTTGACGATGGAAGTGCTGTCAATGTTAGGCATGAAGAACCTGTTGATACCCGTCTTCTGTGCCTGCTCAATCAAATCACCCCTGTCTTTATCAAACTCTTCGGCATAGAGATGGATGTGTGTGTCGGTTATGTTCATCTACTTACAATCTTCGTTAATACTCAAAAGATAATTCTTGATTACCCCTATTTCTTTCTCCGTTCCTGCACCAAGAAATCCTTTTATATCCTCATAGTTTATCTCATCAAAATATCGTTCCATACATACATTCGCAATCGGATAATAAGACCAGTGCCAACGCTCCTCCTCATAGCCTGTTCGATGACCGTTTCCTTTGGAATTGTATGGATTGCAGAAGCCGTATTTATGGGCATTCTTCACTAACCAATTATAAACTTTCAGTCCTTCACCATGATCAAAATAAGAATTGGTGAAATTATCCAGATCAACGTCAGTGCCCCAGTGGTGGCGGGAAGCAGAAGGCATGGAGCTATATTTCATGATCTCTTTCGCACGAAGAACGGTATCCTTAATCAGAGCAAGGTTTTTATTATTCACGAAAGTCTTTCCGGTCCATTTATCCTCCCAGATTTGTTTCTGCTCATCGAAGTTTCTTGTGGAAGAAAGGATGAATAGATTCACCGATTCTTTCTTCGCATCATCAGCCATCTTCATGAAATGCTGAAGGGCTTCGGTCCTTAGATACTGCTTGGGATGATTGGTATATTTTGAAGGAACAGAACTGAAACTTGTATCTTGGGTATAATCGAATTTCCCTAACAGATACTCCTTGGTATTCACCACCGAACTGCCCGATTTCACTGGCGTAGGGATGTCTTGTGCCATGCTAAAATTGATTAGAAATTGAAACAGAATAATCTGTAGAACTGCTGTTTTCATAGTGATGTTTTTATAAATGAATTAGTTGAAGTTTATATCTCCGCCATGATTTCTTCCGTCAGTTCCATGTTATGATATACTGCCTGCACATCATCGTCTTCTTCGATGGCTTCTATCATTTTAAAAACTCTCCGGGCAGTGTCAATATCAACTGTTGCTGTAGTTTTCGGGATACGTTGAAGTTCGGCATTCTCGACTTCCACTTTCATTTCCTCCAACCTTTTATTCATCCTTCCGAAGCCTTCCAAGGAGGTATAAATCGTAAAGACACCATCATCCAAATGCACATCTTCTGCTCCTGCATCTATCACTTCCATTTCAAAATCGTCTTCTTTCAACGTCCCTTGTGGCACAGTAAATACACCCTTCCGGTCAAAGATAAATGCCAGCGATCCATTGGTGCCAAGGGTGCCGTTATACTTCGAGAATATCATGCGGATATTACTCACCGTCCTGTTGATATTATCAGTCATGCACTCCACGAATATCGCGATGCCATTGTTAGAATAACCTTCGTAAGTAGTTTCGTGATAGTTGGCACCACCTGTCTCGGACGCCTTGTTGATAGCCCTCTGGATGGTATCCTTCGGAAGGTTCACGCCCTTGGCATTATTCAATGCAAGCCTTAATCTCGGGTTGGTATCGGGGTCAGAAGTCCCTTCCTTCACTGCCACCGAAATCTCTTTGATAATCCTT
>Ga0207124_1040_pt1 | contig 21162 bp, 25 predicted proteins | sample Alteio_BWMinHeat_37_FD_153506 | JGI IMG/M metagenome (GOLD analysis project Ga0207124, IMG submission 153506) | Enriched cells from forest soil in Barre Woods Harvard Forest LTER site, Petersham, Massachusetts, United States -... | ecosystem: Environmental > Terrestrial > Soil > Temperate forest >... | reverse complement strand
AATATGGCACATCAATTTTTTGTTTTTCAATGCAACGTCTTGCTTTGTTTCAATACCTTTGTTTGTCTTGCCTGCACAACTGAGCAAGAAGTTTCCATCGATGTTTGAGATGTTCTTTTTTCAAATCCGTTTCACCAACAAATTCGAGAGATGCTTGTGGTTCTTCTGGTTGATATGGGGGCATTTTTTTACCATTAACCTCAAGGATTTCAAATTCATGCACATGAGGTCCTTGTGATGCTTTGTGCGTTTGGATAAATTTAGTTTCTATTTTTTTATTAATAAAGTCGCCTTGTTTTTTTTGCTGTAACTCAAAAGTATAGGGTGATGGGGGTCCTTTCTTTATATATGAATATGAGCATCCAGGAAGCCATATTTTGCCATATTTTGTGAGAAGAAAACGTGGAAGTATATTCTCATCAAAAAACACAAATACAAGTCCTTGTTGAGTAGGCCATACGTTAGCTTCAGGTTCTGACCAATTGGGCTCTGCTTTAATTTCAACCTCGTAGGTATCGGTTACAATTTTTTGATTCCACGCGGCATGCACAATTTCTCGGATATTTCTAATATTTTTGAACAGCTCTTTTTCTTCTTCGCTTATGTCATAGGTGTTATAGAATCTTGCTAGTTCTTGTTGTTTTTCAAGATACCACTGAGAAAGTCCAAGCCATTTTTGCCTCGCGATATTTTCTTCGTCTTTGTCTAAAGAGTTACTCGTTACTTTTTGGTGTGATGGAGGCATATCTTTGTCAAAGAGCTTGTAAATCTTAAAGATAGTAAGCATTTCATGTGATGAAATTTTTTCTCCATGAATAATGTATGGTAAGAATCTTTCATTTTCTGTGTGAGGTAACACTATCTTCCCGAAGCTGGAATGTAGAGCAAGACTCTTGTCTTTGGCCTCCTCTAGCAACAAACCCTGCTCTACGCCTATGTCGGAATGATCTGGAATTACGGTTTTTACTTCTAAAAATCTCTGAATGCGGCGGATAGCCTTAAATGTTTGAATGTCTGCTGGCGACACGTCGATGCTCTTTTTGGTGCCAACGATGAATCTTATTCCCTGGGGAGTTGTTTTTTCTTCATGGACTACATAATCGATGGTTTCGAGATCCGTGCTTTTGTTATTTGCCATACAGAAAGTCTGATTGCTGAAAAAAAACAAGATTGCCAATACACTATAATGGCGCATGCGCATACGCATTTATAATCCTTGATCAATAATAGACGGATCAGTCAGATACATGTTGACGATCATAATATCTCTCGTTGTAGCTTGATTGCAGATAATTTTGGTGACGGCATGGCTATTGTTCTTATTATTAAAGATAATTGCTTGCCCATAAGCATGGTTTACTTTTATTGCAGTATTTTTGCTGTTTGGCTGACCTGATTTAATAAGAACGTTTCCACCTTGCCAGCCGGTATCAGGTTGTTGAGGATCACTTAACATCAAAACCAGCGTATAATCCCCAAAAGTTGTATCCGGATAATCAGAAGGATCTCTATGCCAACGAACGAGTTGCTGTTTTTGATTCATTTTAGACGTGATCAATGAACGGAGTACAAATGATTGGATATAGATGTGCGATGGCAAAGAAATTTTTTTGCTAATAATCTCTCGGTATTTTCTAAGTATTGTTGTAAGAAAAAGATCGGCTGTTTCTTTATATGAAAATATAGACTCTGGAAACTGTTGTACATCAACATGATTGATAGTTACATATTTGGCAATGGGGTCAACAGTTACGGAAGGTAGCCCATTGTCATAGGTAAGCCAGAAATCATCCCAACAAATACCAACTCGATCATCAAAATCCTGATATGACTTTGGCATCATCGTTTCTATCCAGTTATGCAAAAGATTGAGTTCATTGATGTTCAAAAAATTTGGGACGACGGTCAGTTCTAATTGATCAAAATCAATGGCGTTTGTTTCTTCTTGTGGCATAAAGAAATGAAGCGCTCACCGGCTTCTAAGCCGGTGTATCGCGCGGAATTCTTCGAAGCCAGAAATAGTGACCCTACTTCGCTCTACGAGCTTCGAAGGGTTCTACCCTGCCATTCATCCCCAGCCTTGAAAGGCATGGGGTTTTCTGGCGAAGTAGAATAAACCCTAACCGTTGAGGAGGCGCTATGAAGATAGTAAAATTTCTCATTGTTATTTCATGCGCAATATTTGGTTGTGATAGTAGTGCTAAAGGCAGCAGCAGTGGCGGCGGCAGATCATCAGGCGGTGGCTATCGATCTTCGAGTTCATCATATAGATCTTCCACAAGCAGTTATAAATCTTCTAGCTCGTCTTCAGGAAGCACTTCAAAGAGTCTAAAACCTGTAAACAATGAAAAAAAACCTACAACATCAAAGCAAGAAGAACCCAAAAAAACTCTTAAACAAGAAACTACTGCTCCTGTTGTTCATGTACATCAAGAACAAGGCTTTGGCTCTATGGTGGCAGCGAGTTTACTGGGCAATATCACGGGCAATATGATAGCACATTCGCTACTGCATAAGAATAATAAAGACGAAGATAGGCATGACGAGCATCAAAGTGCGCCATCCCAAGAAGAAACTGAAAAACAAGGTCACGAGTTCTTTAACTTCTTGTATGCAAAGATGGACCACGATGTTTCTATCCCAAATTTGCAATCATTATTCAAAAGCGAAGAATATCGGGAAGGTGGTAGCAAATTTAGTCTTTTGCAAATTATTCTCGCCGCATTTCTAGGACAAAACCCTGACCAGGAAAAATTTAGTGAAGCTCTTGCACAAATCAAAAATGATGCAAAAAAAGCGTAGTTTAATCTTTTTTAAAAGGAGATCCCATGGATCAGATCAAAAAAAATCAACAAAATCAAAACAAGGAAATGAACAACAATAATAAAGATAACAAGGGCAACAATAATAATAACAATAACAACCAAAACAATAACAACAATCAGCAAAATAATAATAACAACAAGAATAAGAGATAAGAAAAAGTCTCTCAATAATTAGAAATTTCAGGATGGCAAGTAAGGTACTGTTCCGCGTTTGTCATCCTGACCCCTCGGCTAAGCTCGGGAGTAAACACCCAGCCCGCCCGCCGAAGCTTGCCAAGTCGGAAGACCTGGATAAGCGTAGGCTGGGTTTCAGGATCCATGGATTGATTTTATTTGCTACTAATAGTCTCTAATCGTGCATAATTACAGGCTGATCCAATAGAAAATTATTTAAAAAATTGATAAAGTTGTTACTAAACAAAATTTTCGGTGATTGAAACATGGATCCTGAAACAAGCCTGTCCTGAGCTTGTCGAAGGGTTCAGGATGACAAACGGGGCAATGAAACTTAGTTTTACAGATAATGACTTTTTAACAGAAGTTGGATCATGGCAACCATAATAGCAATTGGCGGTGGATCAGTAGGGTTTAAAGACAAACAGGCCGAAACAACGCCCATCGATCAAGAAATCATCCGCGCAAGTGGGAAAACAAATCCTCAACTGCTTTTTATACCAACCGCGAGCTCAGATAACCATGAATATGTTGAAGCAATGCGCGGGCAATTCGGTCATCGCTTAGGATGTTCATTTGATAGTTTGCTCGTCCACAAAAATACACCCTCACGACAAGAAATTGAACGCAAAGTTGCAGAGGCAGATATTATTTATGTTGGCGGCGGCAACACCCTTATGATGATGAAGCGATGGCGATCTCTTGGTATGGATACCCTTTTGCACAACGCCGCAACAAGCAACAAAGTTCTGTGTGGATTAAGTGCAGGATCCATTTGCTGGTTTAAATGTGGTAACTCCGACTCGCGCAAGTATAAAAATCCTGATGCAGATCTGATCAAGGTGACCGGTTTAGGGCTTATTAACGCCCTCCACTGCCCACACTATGACACAGAGGCAGAGAGAAAAGCGTCACTTAAAGCTATGATGCAAAAAACGCCGGGCATTGCGATAGCATTAGATAATTGCGCGGCGCTGCAGGTAACTGATAATCACTATCGCATTATTCGCGCAAAACCAACGGCGCAAGCGTACAAAGTTTATTGGAAGCGCGACACATTCTACGAAGAACCGCTATCAACAACTAATGATTTTACGCCATTGAGTAATTTGCTGCGCAAATAACTAAAAAAGATCCAGCCATTTCTCCTGCATCCGTAACACCGACCGCTGCTTGGAAAAGTTCTGCACTTCGCGCACCGGTACCCACGCCAAATCATGAGATTCATCGCTGATTACATACTTTGCACCTTCAGGAGCTTGCAAAATATAGCGCACGTCATAATGAAACGCACAAGCATTTGGTAGTGGATGAATGTCGATATCAAAAATTTCTGGTTTAAATAACTTCAATCCTTCGATGCCGGATTCTTCCCACCCTTCTTTTACAGCAACCGCAGCACAATCAGAGTCGCCATCATTATGACCACCTAACTGTAACCAGCGGTTAAGTTTGCGATGATGGGTCAGCAAAGCTTTGGTGCCCGTATGATCAACAATCCATGCTGATGAGGTCACATGTCCACCAGCAGGTCGCCCAAAGCAATCGGGAGTTTCTTGCACAAATCGTACAAAACGCTTAATAGTTTCAGCTTCTTCTGGCAATGCTAAAGAGCTTTTTTCATACTGAGCGAGCGCTTGCAGCAATAACTTCTTCGCCATTCTTTTTCCTTATATTTTTCAGACTAGTCATCAAAATCTGGCACAGTTTGTCTTCAACTGCGGCTTCATAGTGGAGGGGGCTATCAGTTAAACCGTTGGTGAGTATCGAAAATGCATACACATCATCTTCAGTATACAAATAGCCCGACAACGATGAAAGCCCCAATAACGTGCCTGTTTTCCCGCGAATCTTGCCGTGCAGTTCTGGTAGTTGCATACGGGCTGCAAGCGTACCGTCAACACCAGCCACCGATAATGATTCTTTAATAACATCACAAAATGTGCACGCATGGAGCCAGGTAAGCAATTGCACCATGTGCGCAGGAGAAACAAGATTATAGCGAGAAAGACCTGAACCATCGGTTACTACTAATTCATTGGCCGGTAAATGAACTTGTGTTACAAGAAAATCGCGCATAATGGTGCTCGCTTGCTGCCAACTTGCCGGTTTAAGTCCTTGATGAGATGCTAGTTTTTTAAACAACGCGTCAGCATACAGATTGTCCGACGTTTTTAGCATAACCGCTATGAGCTCGTGTAACGGTTGTGAACGATGTTCAGCAAGTTGCGCTGCTTGAGGTGGTGTTGGTTGCCCTATCACAGTTTCGCCAATATGCTCAATGCCAATTTCTGCGCACAGCAGCGACATTAAAAACCCACATTGGCGGTCGGGTGCAGTTACGGGAAGCTTAAAGAGTAGTGGGGCGCTGCCAATTGGAATTGAGCCTTCGACCAAAATAACAAACCGATCACTAAACCAACGACGCTCAACTTTGATGGTAGCTTTTGTTTTTTTAGCTGATGTTTTTGCCACATTTATAATAGGTAAATTTTCATAAGAATCTTCCACCTTAATCATGGGGCTTTTGCCTTGAGCCGTTGGTTTTACCCAACACAACACACAATTATGATCAACTGCAACGCTATCCACGGGCATCTTTGTCAAAAATCTGCCATTGTCTTTGGTGACTCCCAAAAAGGGCGTCACGCTGTAATATTCTTCCATGTCTGCGGACCAGCCTGGTCCATGAAGCTGAATATCAAACTCATTGGAATCGATGACAATGTCGCCCATAATCTGTTGAATACCGGCATCTTTCAATTTTTGCACCATGGCACGAAGGTCTTCTTTGGTCATGCTTGGATCGCCAACGCCCTGCACATAGATATTGCCAAGCACAGAACCATGTTGCAGCGAGCCATCCGAAAAAATCTTTGTAACAAATTGATAGTCTTTGCCTAGGAGCGACAGCGCAGCTGCAGCGGTGAATAACTTGGTGTTACTTGCAGGCACAAAAAGTTTGTCAGCATTGCGCTGCATAATAATTTCGCCCGTTTTGAGTGAAGTCACGCAAATACCTACGTGCGCATGCGGAGCAGTTTGCTCAATAAGTTTATCGATAGCATCTTCAACTTCGGACAAGTATCTAAGTTCTGCATCTACAGCACTCGTCGGTTTTTGTTGATCGGTGGCTTGCAGGGTTACGCTCGCACAGAATAGTGTAATAACCAGTACTCTCATGTTTATTCCTTTATAAAAATTTCGCTAAATCTTACATCAACAAAGTTATTTATAACATCTTAAGTTTCAATGCCTAGCTTTCCACCAGATGTCATCCTGAACTCGTTTCAGGATCCATGCATCGAACTACCACGGAGTCTATAGTGTAAAATTATTATTAACTACATCATTAGAAAAATTTTTTCTGTTTTTTTAAATCAGGGTGATTATGAGACATGGATCCTGAAACAAGCCTGTCCTGAGCAAGGTCGAAGGGTTCAGGATGACATCGAGGCCTGATCACATATTTTTGATGCACTAGCACAATAATAGTCTCCTCTGTCATCCGATACAGAATTAATTATGACAACTCTTGCTCTATCAAAGATAACTGCACTAGTTTTTATTAAAAAATGAATATATCCAACTTATAAGGAAATACCATGTGTTTTTCAGTCACCGCAAGTTTTACTGCAGCCGCCGCACTTGGCACCATCGGCACCATTTCTTTATTGGCATCATGGCATAAACCCCGCCTAACACTTCTAGCTGTAACGCCATTTATTTTTGCACTACAACAAACCGTTGAAGGATTTTCGTGGCTGGCATTAACAAATCCCAATAACGCGGTGCTTACTTTTTTACAATCAGTCCATGTGTTGCCCACACAATTACTCGTTGAACGGCTTGCATTTATGTTTCTATTATGTGCTTTTTTTTGGTCAATATGGATTCCGTCCGCACTCCTTGTGGCAGAAAAACAGCCACTCAGAAGAAAAGCGCTTATGCTGTTGCTAGCAGTTGGCGCAACTATATCGCTTATTTTGGGATATCAGATGTTATATTATGGCACGGCCACCACCACCTTAATTGGACATAGCATCTCATACGATCTTTTGACCGATGTACCACTGTGGGAAATTGGTGTTTATTGCATTGCCGTTATTGTGCCATCTTTTATCAGCAGCTTACGCTTTTCGGCACTTTTTGGCGTATTGATTCTCGCATCCTGCATTGCAAGTTATCTACTTTGGTATGCCACGTTCACTTCAGTCTGGTGCTTCTTTGCGGCATTGTTGAGTGGCTTGGTAGTGGTAGTGATTAGCAAGAATTAATCACGCTTTTTTTCTTATTACCCAATATATCCAATCTAACCAAACATTAGGGACATCCATAAAAACACCCATGCAAAGTAAGTAACTGGTATAAGGCATATAAAGAAAATAAATTTTGCAATGTTGGCAATGATGGTGTCATCATTTCGCAGTCGTATTAAAATTGTGATTATTGGGAGAACAAAGACAGCTAAAGGTAGCAATATATTTCTAAGCACAAGCCGCTCCCCCGCTATCATAATATAGCCATTAACCATAAGACACGGTATGAGCATAATATTTGTAATGTTGATAATTTTTTGGGTTTTAAAGCCATTCAATTTCAGTACTTCAGAAACAACAGAAAGTGCGATTAAAGGTAGAGTGAGAATAAGAATTAACGAAGGAACTAAATTGGTCATACAACTCCTTACATAAATTTTTTTCAAGTTCACCGCCAAGCTATCACAAATGTCGCTGTAAAAAGAAGTAATGGGTAGTTTTCTGATAAAAAAGAATTAAAAAAAATTGGCCAATTTCGGTGTTTATCGAAATTGGTCAAAAAAGTTATATCTATTGTCTAGGAATTTTGCTTTTGATCAAAATTCTGAATCTGTTTTTCAATATATGTAATGCGATCACCGATATAAGGATGAAATGGATCAAACACATTGAAAAATATCCGAGTTGTAATTGGATACTCCTTCAAAAATGCTTGTCTATCCGGTCCGAAGAAAGCCTCGAAATGTTTTTTGTGATTCAGAAGCTCTTGTTTCGAAATCGCCTGCGTGCAGGCAAATTTATCTGCCTCCCATTCTTGATGCCTCGAATAAAGAAGAGGTCCTAAAGCTACTAACGAAGCGGTTAAAGAGAATTTAGCAAAACTACTATTTAAATTTCTATAAAATTTAGCTTTCTCAAGTAGTGTGGGCACTATCCATAAACTCGATCCTACAGAAACTGCCCTTTTTAGGTCGTCTTGATTTATGAGATGTCGAGCTTCATGCGCAATAATTAAGCGATATTTGTTCGAATCCCCATTTCTTTGTATGCCTTGTTCTATTTCGTCATGAGCACCCTTGGTTATCCGAAATTTTGTCCTTGCAGAATTGACGCTCATATTAACGTATGTGCCTTCTTCCAGTACAACTGAAAACTTAGAAGCATTTGAAACACCAAATTCTGCAAGATTTTTTTGAATATATTGGGTAACGTTTTGAGAAACATCAGCGGTTTTCATACCGCTCAATGGACTAAAAATTAATAAATTTAAACATAGTTTTTTTGCAAAATGCATGAATCTTCCCCTAATACAAGCAGTTAATATTGAAAGTATACCAAATAAATGACACCCGGGGCAAAATAACCCAAAAACTAGTTCTCTAGAGATATTCTTTTTTAGATTTTATGCTGTAACTGAATTTTGCGTAGCATTATCAGCAGCAGCTTCTTGGGCATTTTCATTCGCTAACTCAATGGCCGTTTTCCAACAAGCATATGCACCTGCCGCTGTAATTGCCGCCACGATGAAACATCCTGTTGCTACTGAAGGTGATAGCGATAGCAAGTACTTACGTTGCCTTTCAATTTCTGCATGATCACCAAGAGGCATATCTACAAATGGAATAGTAAATCCATTTTTTGCTCCTAATTTTGCTCGTTCGGCAGCAATATTAATAAATTCTTTTGCTCCTGTTAGCGCATAAACGCCTGCTACGGCACTAATTCCTGAAACGGCAGCGTATGCTGTGCCAAGAGTAATCCCGAAGATGCCTGCAATAGCGCGAGCGACTTTTGACATTTTAGTAGTTTCTTTTTTTTCAGCTGCCATGATGGGGCTACTTTGCATGATGACAAGACCCAACATCAAAATTTTAAGAGATTGTTTGAACATATCGAATCCTGGTAATTGTTATATATTTATAAAAACGGTTATGAATTAAAGATAAAGCTTTTTTTATTAAAGTAAAACCTTCAGAAACTTACTCTGTTGGCGCCTCTTTCTATGAACGCACTATCAAAACTCCTAAGAAAAAACCCTTGCTTTTTCCAAATAAATGAATTATTATTCATAATAAGTTGAATATTAATTCGATAAATAATTGAGTTAATGTCAGCCCGAGATAATAGAAATCCTCTCAACCGCTCGTGGTGAGTGATTTGCGTAGCTTGGCGTAGCAAATTGTATCGAACCATTAGTCCGAATCAAATTCGGAATGATCCTTCGATATACCTCGCAGGGCTCGGCACTCAGGATGACCGGGGAATGGTGTTTTTCCTGTTCCCCCCCGAACTCGCGTTGAGTTACCATTATGAGTTACATATGGATAAAAAAGAAAAGCGCCAACAGGCCATAAAAAAATTGATTACGGCACAGCCCATTGAGGATCAACAAGAGCTCGTGCAAAAACTCCAAGAGCTCTATGGCATCGAAACTAATCAATCGATTGTGTCGCGCGATCTGCGCACGCTCAATATTGGCAAGCGAGACGTGCAAGGACGCCTGATTTATGAAACAAGCAATCAGGATGTCCGCCGCGACATTATGCGTAGCGCTATTCTTGACGTGCAGCACAATGAAACAATGCTTATCGTCAAAACGCTACCGGGACTAGCGGACTTTACCGCCGAATATATTGATCAACAAGAACTTGATGACGTGCTAGGTACCTTAGCGGGAGAAAATACAGTTTTCATCGTGCCGCGCTCGATAAAAACGATAACCACAGCGTATAAAAATTTGTGCAAAGCACTCTACTTTAAACCACCAAAGGAAACGGAATGAATAAATTACATGTGATTTTACTCAGCATCGCTGCCATTTGCGCACTCTGGCTGTTCACCAATCTGCAGAAGGCTCCTACCGTTGCACAATCTTCAGATGTTTTGGTGGTTGGCACTAATACTGACTATCCGCCCTTTAGCTTCATAAAAGATGGTAAATTAACGGGATTTGAGATTGACGTAGTTCAAGAACTTGGCAAACGGCTCAATAAAAATCTCGACTATAAAGACATGGCATTTACCAATTTAATGCCCGAGCTGCAATCTGGCAAAATTCAGATAGTTGCTGCAGGCATGACACCAACACCTGAACGAGCAAAACGAGTGCTCTTTGCACCACCACATTTGGCGGGCGATCCGCTGGTTATCGTAACCATGAATCCGAATAAAGTTACGGGGCTTGAAGATTTGCGAGGCAAGGAAGTAGTGGTGAACGAAGGCTACGTTGCCGACAGCTATATGACCCAATGGAGTGGCGCACAATTGACCCGCCTCATCACGCCGGCAGATTCATTTTTAGCATTAAAGAGCGGTCGTGCATTTGCCTATGTTGACACTAAAGCTGCCATAACACCTTTTTTCCAGCAATATGGCACGCAAGAATTTAGTATGATACCTATCGCAAACTCTGAACAAACAACGGCATTGGCCATATCACCAAAATATCCTGAATTACTTGATAATGTGCAAAAAATATTACACGAGATGCGCGAGGATGGCACGCTAGATGCACTCGCAAAAAAATGGGGTTTAGCATGACAATAGATTTAGATTTGTTATACCAGTCCATGCCAAGCCTGCTACGCGGGGCATGGGTATCACTCCAAATTGCTGCCTTTGGGTGCGCCATCGGGTTAACCTTTGGCACACTCCTTGGCATCATGCATGCAGGTAGCAATAAAATTTTGAGAATTCTTGTTGCATTGTACGCAAATATTCTGCGCGGCACACCCATGCTCGTACAAATCGCATTCGCTTATTTTGTGTTGCCAGAAGTTGGCATCACAATGCCACCATTTTGGACTGCAGTGCTTGCCATCGGGCTCAACAGCAGCGCGTACATCAGCCAAATTATTCGTTCTGGCATCGCATCGGTCAGCAAAGGCCAAATTGAAGCTGCGCGTGTACTTGGCTTGAGCTCTTTCACCATAACCAGCGCCATTGTGTTGCCACAAGCCTTGCGCATTGTGCTACCAGCACTTGGCAATGAGTTCATCACACTCATAAAAGATTCAAGTTTGGCGAGTACCATCGGTGTCATGGAACTTTCTAAAGAAGGCTCCATTATTCGAAGCCAAACCTATGATGCATTCACCACCTATGCTGGCGTTGCCATCTGTTATCTCATTATGACAACAACGTTGTCACTCATCGTAAATGCTCTAGAACGAAGGATGAACAAACATGTTGCTCATTAAAAATCTGATAAAAAAATTTGGTGACAAAAAAATTTTAGATGATGTTTCATTGCAAGTACAGCATGGTGAAATTGCTGTGCTCCTAGGCGCCTCAGGCGTTGGCAAATCAACCCTATTGCGCATCATGAACAATCTAGAAACTATCGATCAAGGCACTATCATGCTTGATGGCAAGCCTTTAGATCTTACCACCGTCAACAAAACACATGTGGTTGGCATGGTGTTCCAACATTTTAACTTGTTTGAACATCTGACCGTAGAACAAAATATCACGCTGGCGCTAGAAAAGGGTGCTGGCACATCATCTGCGGAAGCCAAAAAAATAGCCCATGCGCTTCTTAAACGCTATGGACTCGAGTCACAAGCTCAGGCGTACATCTCTCAACTCTCTGGCGGGCAAAAACAGCGGCTTGCTATTGCACGCGCACTCGCCTTGGAACCAAAAATATTGTGCCTTGATGAACCAACTTCTGCACTCGACCCACTACTCACCTCCTACGTCGCTTCCAACATCAAAGCTTTGGCTGAGCAAGGAATTATCGTGCTTGTCGCAACCCATGACACCACGTTGCTGGAAAAACTACCGTGCACCATTTATCTGATGCAGAACGGCAAAATCATTGAGACCGCAAAATCCCAAGAATTTTATGCTAACAAAGAGAAGTTCCCGGCAATAAATCGCTTTGTGGCTGGGCATGGGGAAGATCATTAGGATTAATTAAACCGTTCGTGGTGAGCACAGTCGAACCATAAGTCCGAATAAATTTTATAGCAAGGGCTATCGAAACTATAATTTAATATATTCTCTGAAAGGCAATTTATAGGTGTCACGCTTAATCTTCGTATCTGGCGCAATCATGATCAATTCATAATTCCTTGGGAATAATCCGCCTAGAATTCCATTAATTTCTATTCGATATGCCATATCATTATTAAAATTCCATATTTCAATTACTTTGTTATCTTCTTCATCAGTAGAAGTTGTTTTTATTTCCTGCATATGTTCGGCGGTCTTTATGAATCTGTGAACTTTTACGGAGTAATCAGTTGGTTGGCCAACCCTAGGTTTGAGAATAAGCTTAATTTTTAAATTTTCAGTACGTTTACAAATTAAATAATAAGAAGCATTTTGGGCAGGGAAACAATCAAAGAACCCCCATTCAATTGTAGGTTGCATTTTCCACTTATAACACCACAAAATACCTGCTAGTAAAACAGGAATGGCTAAAACTATGTTCGCAATCTGCGAGAGAACATCCCACATATTTATTTTCACTTTCAAATTGGTTAGGGAATAAAACCAAAATTTAAATACCTCTACGACCGCAAGCAGACTTCAACCTGTTTTCGTAAAGACAAATTAAAGAGCTTGGAATCCTGGCAGATATTTAATTGCTCCTTAACTACAGAGCTTGGGCAAGTTGAACTCGCATATAAAACGCCTAGACAAACTGGGTAAAGACCTTGGTATAATGTAACTGGCCCTCGACAAATAATTCGTTTAGCTTTCTTACGTTTTTTATAATCATTTTCTAAGGCAGGCCTTGGTTTTTGTTCGGTTACTACGCCCACTAAAAATAAATCTTCAATCGCATCTTGGTCATTAAAAATTATTTTCCAAAGCGCACCACCGCTCATGCCCTCTGCTGAATAAAATGTAATATTTTTCGTTTTTATTGGACAAATAATACTATCCACCGTCATTGTTAATTCGCCCTGCTTAAAAGGGGCATATTCGATTTTAGTCAAGTCGGGCACAACAGCATATGTCGCAGCATTTTTATAGAATAAATACTTCTTACCATTATTTTCAATAAGCTCTTTATTCTCTGCAACAGCACCATGTATTACCCACAATGAACCACTTACATTTTTAAGTACATGTTCTTTCCAATTGCATAATCCTTTATCCAGATCCCAAAATTGTTTACCTAGCTGGTCTTGTACAATATTACTTACGTTATCCTTCAATAGTAAAAATGCCAGATCAACATCTAAACCACGCTCAAGCCAGGGCAGGGCAACATTAAGAGAAAAACTTAATTGATTCAAAGTTTCACCATCGAAACTAGGCACGTAAAGTGGCTTTTTCATAAATATATCTGCTACATGCGAACTTGTTAAAATACCCTTTTTCCCCCCAATAACTACAAATGTTCCGGTCCCATTATCTGCAAACTCTCCTGTGTCAGGCTCTTGGCCAAGCAATGGCGTATAATATTTCCGTATTATATTGTCTGCCACCTTTAGGAATCCCACACCTTCTTGTTCTTCCAGTATTTCTTCCTGAGGCATATTTTATTTCTCCGTCAAAAATTTTTACTATCACCGTTAAATTGTTTCTTACATTCGGGGCAATTAACTTTTTTTTGAGCTCTATATCGTATTTCCTTCACCCATTCATGCTTTTTAAAACACTGCCACCAAACTTCTTTATGACTTCCGGCTGTCACGTCATAAGGTGTTAACGTTCCATTTTTAGAAGCATGCCATTCTTGGGCCAGCTTTGGATTAATTGTAGCCAGAGAATTTGAAGAAACTATTTTTTTCCTCGCACACATTGCGCAGCCAAATCTTTGTCTATCAACAACACGTGTCTGCCACTCATGATCTAAACCTTTTGAACATTGCCACCATACTCTTCTCGCGGTACCAGCAATGACATCATTTGGTGTCAAGTCGCCATTTTTAATTGGGTGCCATTCTTGAGCAAGTTCTGGATTAGTTGTAGCCAGACAATTAGAACGGACTACTTTTTTCCCCGCACAAATTGCGCAATCTTGAACTTTTCTGCTTTGTACTACAGCCTGCCATTCATGATCTGATCCTTTCGAACATTGCCACCATACCTTTTTGCCACTACCACCGGTAACATTATTTGGAGTCAAGTTGCCATTTTTAGTTGGATGCCATTCTAGGGCAAGCTTTGGATTAGTTGTAGCCAGACAGTTAGAAGGAACTACTTTTCTTCCCAAACATATAGAACAACCGCCATTTTTTCTGCTTCTTATTATAGCCTGCCATGCATGATCCAAACCTTTTGAGCATTGCCACCATACTTTTCTATTACTGCCAGCAGTAATATCGTGTGGCATCAAGTTGCCATTTTTGGTTGGATGCCACTCCTTAATAAGTTCTGGATTAGTTGTAGCCAGACAATTAGAAAAGGTCACTTTTTGACCCGCACAAATCGCGCAACCTTGATCCTGCCTGCTTGCTATTCTAGCTTGCCATTCATGATCCAAGCCTTCCGGACACTTCCACCATACCTTTTTACCACTACCAGCGGTAACATCATTTGGAGTCAAGTTGCTATTTTTTGTAGGATGCCATTCTACTGCAATTTCGGGATGAGATTGAGCCAATGAAACCCTAGAACAATTTTCCACAATTTTTACGCGCAATGATTCACTAAAAAAAGTTCCATCAATTCCAATGGGCACATCCAAGATAATTTTGCCTAACTTCGCTGGTGCTTTATACGTTCTTTTTCCAAGTTCTAAACGAATTGTATCGAGCTCCTCTGCCAACACATCATCATGTGCACGTAGTGCTTTCAGCACCTTCCAAATTGGTTTGAAACAAGACTGCTCTAGCGACTCTTCTTCATTCGCAGCAGTATCGACAAAAATAGGAATAATTATGGTACCAACCTTGTGCGCTAGATTCTTGGGTTTCCTGATAGCTCGGCCTACGGCTTGTACAATATCAATTTCGGAGCCTTTAGGATCGATAAACGCTACACCATCAAGTTCTGGAACATCTACGCCTTCGGACAAACACCTTACATTACCCAAGATTTTGCACCCTGCAGATTCTTGCCTAAATAGATTTAAAATCGGGACACGTTCTGACTGAAGCATCTCACCAAGAACCACATTTTTGTAGTTTATGATCGGGCGCTCATGAGCTGCAAGAAGCTGCTCTGCTTGAGAAAAATTCTTGATAAACTCGCGTGCATTTTTTTTGCTGTTGTGAAAGGTTATTATCTTTTTAAGGTCATAGCGCTGTATAGCTTTTGCTACTAACAACTGACTAGCTAGTGTCCGCGCATCAGTTTCATGCTCATTAATAACAACAAAGCGCCCCCGTTCGGCATATTCTTGATAGGTTTTGTCATCCATCACTGAGATTACAACTTGGTAGTCACTTAAAATATTTTGCTGAATAGCTGCAGAAAATGGCAATTTATGCAAGACAGGCCCAAACTTTGCTTCATCGTCCATTGAAGCAATTTCAATTGCAGCTTCTTGAGTTGTCTTTTTTACATGATCAGAAAAGATCTTGGGTGTAGCGGTCATAAAAAGTTTACGTGTTGCTCTGATCGCCGTCGCATCTACAACGGTAGCAAATTCGCTGCTTGCTTTGCCGGCGCAACGATGAGCCTCATCTGCTATCACAAGATCAAAACTGAGTCTGGTGTCGAGTGCGCACATCGCTTTGATCACCGCAGAAGATTGGTACGTAGAAAATATTACCTTGGCACCTTTAATAGCAGAAAAATCTCTGAGCAGTTGCACAGGATCGGTTGTGACCGGCAATCCAAGAGATGCTACCAGGTCACCAATATTTTCTTCATCATCTTTATCACCAACGGTTTGATCTGAACAAACAAACAAGGGGGAAAAACTAAAATCGTTGCTGCAATTGTTGGCCCAATCGCGGTAAATTTGCGCAATAAGGGATATTGATGGGACAAGTACCAATGTTGTAGTACTTTGCAAACGTTCAGCAGTCCACAAACCAACTAATGTTTTTCCGGTGCCGCACGCCATGCGTACTTGGCCACGCGATGATGTTGCAAAACCCGCCACAATATCGTGCAAAGCTTTTTCTTGATGAGGTCTAGGAATTCTTAGTTCTCTTTTATGAGGTGCTGTTTGATGGTTGAGAAAATCTTCGCAGTTTAATTCTGATGCTTCTAATGCATCAAGCAGGCAGGTTGCTACAGGTTTCTCTTGGTTGTTTATAACATCGCGCGCATTGTGACCAATATTGTTGGTGGTAGCGATAAGCAACCTAAAAGAGATTTCTTGACGGGATGATTCACTAAGAAACGAATCTACGTCATCCTTAGTAATGGGGTAGGCATGATCATAAGCTTTTGCCTGGATGGCCCACAGCTTGCCTTGATGAGTTTCGGCAATTAGGTCGATGCCCTTGTCCCGACCCCACTTTCCAGGCCAATCTTTCCAAAGCCATACGTTTCTGAGCTGCATTTTATAGCGTGGGTCATTTTCCAAAAACCATTTGCAGTAATGCTCAAAAGCCTTACCGCGTTCTTCTGGAGATAGTGCTGTGAAATGAGTTAAGATACTATTGAAATTAGCCATAGTCTTAAGAAAGTCCCCAAAAAATCCCTAAATTGACTAATCTCAAGGTAAATAATAGGCGGAGTTTGTCAAACAATTATGTGATTGTACTGACTAAATCGAAACATAGAGCTAGGTCTTAAAATAAAAAAGCCCGGAGACATCTTTCTCCGGGCTATGTTCAGCTATGCGCACTAGCTTATGTTTTTATGCAAATTTTCAAAATAGTCATCTATTTTTGCGTGCTCCACATTTTCAAGTTCCTGCCTAATAAATTCCTTCAGTTGATCAAGAACTGCATGTGGTAAATCAGCCTCAAATCGAGGGAAGCCGAGACAAATAAAGACAAATCTACCATTTTCCATTTGTCTATCTGGAATGGACAATTTTTCAAGCATATAATTTAAATACATTGCATTCTTGGCCTTTAAACCTTGCTCAGTTAAAAGAAAGCTATCGATTTGCATTGAAGCACCTCGTATATGGATAAAATAATGGTCTAAAAAATACTATTCGGTTGCTAGCATATTTATTAACAAACTTAGACGCAAATCTTGCAGCACATTAGAGCAAGCCACGTTATGAACTTCTTCGGAGTGCTTTTCCCGTACGAGTGGAACTTACCAAAGGTAGGCGCTTGCAGTGTTAAATAGATATAGTTATAATTTAACTTTATCGTAATCTTGACTAGGAGCTATTTCTATGAACATTTCAAAAGTAAATCATGTTATTCTGAACATATTGGTGGAACGTTGGCCTAAGTTTAAACAAGAGCTGCTGCCGATAGTATTTCTGTCGCTTTTTCAAATATGGCTGAATATTAATTACGAATTTTATGGATATCCTTTGAACACCCTATCAACTATTTACGCATGCGTTTTTGGTGTTATTGCCTTTGCCCTTTTATTTTCATTTGCTGACAAAACATTTCTTAAATTGTCCCCAAATGCACCCATTGCTGGGAAAATTTCCCTCATAACGACTTTAACTATAATTGTAATGTTTATGCGGCACCCAAGTCTTTATGATACACCTACTACCTATTATGTTCTTGTTTGGAGTTACCGGATTTTAGTTGGTGCTTTGTGGTATAGAGCTGCTAATCGACAACCTTGCGCAACTGCAGAGACAATAATTTAACTTCGCATCTGTTCTGGTTATAATAGGGCCTCATGGTGGGGCCCTTTAAGGTTATGTATGAAAAGTTTTGAGAAATATTGCGTTGAAACTTTTACTTCAGATACTTTTTTCTCACTTCAGGGCATTATATTTGGCACTTCTGTTGCTTATTATATTTCTTCTTTTACCAATCATAAACCGGAATTATCGACAAAGTTTGTTGACGAATTTGTAGCAATGTATGTTTTATATGGTTTTTGGCTTTTTATAGTAACGGCTTACAAATGGTGGAAGCAAAAATAACTGAAAATCTGATTCGTAAGACAACCGGGAGCACTCGATGGAAACTCTGATTTTGATAAAAAATACTTTCACAGATCGCTGGCCTAAGTTCAAACAGGAGCTGATTCCGATAGTATGTCTGTCGATTATTCAAATATGGTTGAATTTTAATTTCCCATTCTTTGGCAGGTGGGAAGCTCCTTGGGACACTCTATTAACGATTAATGCATGCGTTATCGGTGTTATTGGCCTTGTTTATTTATTTTCCTTTGCAGATAAACATTTCACATGGCATAAATTACCACCAAATGCACACGTTGTTAGAAAGATTGAAAGAACACTGCCCATAATAATGTTTCACTTTGCCTGGTTTTTTATGTGGTACAAAGACTCTCATAATATGCCCAACATTTATTATCCACTTATTTATCTGAACTGCTTACTGATGTTTGCATTGTTGTATAGAGCTGCCAATCGGTCACCTTTGGCAACTGCAGAGACAACAACTTAATTTTGCTCATAAAAAATCCCCTAGCGTGTTCTACGTAGCTTTATGCAGAGTAGGAATTTCTCTAGAGGATATTTTTCTCGTATTTTTGTATTATTCAGGCTTCATTTATTGAAACTTGATTTCTAGATCTTTACCCAACGCAGTTGCTGCACGATATAACGTCAAAAGGGTAACTGAGTAGTTTTCAGGATTTAACAAACGCATGAGAGCAGCTCTGCTGGTACCAAGCTTTTTTGCCATCTCCGTTTGTGAGATTTTTTTTCTTTTCATTTCTTTAGTAACTTGCTCAGCTATCACTTTTTTAATAGCGGCAAGTTCTGCAGCTTCCAAAGTGCCTTCTTCTTTGAGAAAATCATCAAAGCTGGGCCCGATATATTTATTCTTTACCATCAATTCCCTCATTTTCGTTTAATCTGTCTTATTATTGCCACTGTATCCAGCCTTTCTATATTTATCTGCAAAGCACAACGCTCTGCCTACAAACACTCCCGTAATAAGTCCTGATGAAATCACATCTGCCATGACGATAAGCAGATTTGCACGCGCGAGTGGATTGATCGCATACAGAGCACCAAAAAAATATTTGATGGCAAAAATGGTGAGCACCAGAATAAGGAGCAACGGACTGCCCGGCAGGGTGATCAATCGCATTTGCTTATCAGCTCTAATCTTTATCTGGCGATGCAGGAGCCAGCCTACCGCGATGCCGATGGCAAGCGACACTGCCCAGGTGCTTACGTCAAGCGCAGTATTTAATTTGGTAACGAGTGACGTCAGCCCCCAAACTGTAAAAACGATAGGGATGATAAACATCCGCATGAGCGGCACCACGTGTGGTTTTAGCGCACTAAAACCAACAAATACTAAGTAAGCGAAGAGAAAAAATACCCACCAGGGCGTGTTTGTTATAATTTGGTATATCATATGCGTTCCTTATTTTTTGACGAGGCCTATCGCAGGATCATGCCTCGTTTAATGTGGACTTATGGGTTTCTATGCAATGTGCTGAGCCAAGCCAAGCAATTACTGGGTTTTTAATAGGTACCTGGTCTAAAGCTTAAGGTATAACGTTGCGTGAGGGTCAAGGACATTTTTTAAGTTTTTTTCAACTTGCTCTTATTTTCAAATTGAAAAAATGAGTTTGGTGGCACAAATAGTAGGAAATTTAAAATAATTATTGCTAAATATAAAAACAGACGGCACTATATATAGTGATAGGTTTCATTAGTTGAAAGGATTAGAAAACCTTATGGCTTTTAAACAGAAAACGTCAAAAATATCTGAGATCAGCGAACCGCCCTCTCGACGCTCGCAATCTGCCGTCGTCGAAGCTTTAACGATAGCCGCTGTCGATGGCAACTATTTCTCATTCTTCTGCATGCTCTGTGGCTACTCCAGATCACCGCTCATGCTGCTCATTCTCGCCGAACTTTTCATACTCTCTCTTGTAGCACTTTCTGAACCAACTACATCGCCAATTCTTCTCAACCATCTTTCATTCGCTAAGCCAGAAGTTCTATCAATACTTTTTGCCATGGCTATGCAAGGTGTTGGTTACTGCTTTGCTGAAATTGCGCATTCACGCAGCAGCAAGTACATAAAACGTCTCGTTGCTCGACATAATCGGTTCCTCGCATTACTTGTCAAAAATGTCCTGCTGATCACACTCTGCGCACTTGCACAAATTTTTGTTTGGTCACCACACTTAGGAAATTTCTTCTATGGATGTCTCTATGCAGCAATCATTGGTACAGTTCAAGAAATTATTGCTACAACACCCGTACTCAAAAAACTTGTCGCAATGATTGCAAAACATGTCATCACCATGTTTTCGGTCATTACAAACACAACGCAGTGTTCTAAAAAATATGCGGTTGCAGCACTAGCCCTGATTCTTTTCTTGGCTACTGGACAGCTCTGCGCATGGTCGACCGTAAGTTCAATTACCAGTTGCTTGCCTTCCGTGATCATCTACGTCGCCTCGTTAGTTGCAATGTTTGAACAAATTATCGTGTATGAATATGCCTATCGTGCAACCAGTCGTGGTTACCAAAAAGTTCTGCCATTACTCGGCGCACTGCGCACTGTGCTCATGAACCATTTCAGCTACAACAATAATATACAACCAAAAACACCAAGCTCTCGGAGTCTCATATCTTGAATAACAAAACATCGCTGTCAGTCATCGTTGTGATCATGATCAGCTTTAATGTGCATGCGTCTGTTCCCGCAACACAAACTCAACAAGATCCCAAATGGAAGCTGATTGAGCCAAGTTATTATGATATATTGGCTCGTCCTGATTTTGCCTCCATGCAAGAAAAGGCGGTACAAGAGAATATCGCGATTAATGTTGACTTCATTAAATTTAAAGCAAAAAGCAATAATCTCGATGAAAAGGAACTTCTGGAGTTGTTGCAGCAGAGATTACAACAAGACATCACTGCTTTTCATAAACAAGGCCGCATGATGCGGAACCTT
>Ga0207124_1039_pt1 | contig 21177 bp, 24 predicted proteins | sample Alteio_BWMinHeat_37_FD_153506 | JGI IMG/M metagenome (GOLD analysis project Ga0207124, IMG submission 153506) | Enriched cells from forest soil in Barre Woods Harvard Forest LTER site, Petersham, Massachusetts, United States -... | ecosystem: Environmental > Terrestrial > Soil > Temperate forest >... | reverse complement strand
CGAAATTTTCTACGGACGGTGCTAGAAGATCCAAAGGCACGCAAAGAATTACAGGTAGTGGCCATTAACGTGGGTCCAAGTCCGGTGCACATGCTTGCTCATCTGTTTCAGTATGACACCTTGCTCGGGAAATTTCCTGGCACCGTGCATGCCGACGGTAATTCATTAATTATCGATGATCTGGCTATCCCTGTTCTTGCAGAAAGCAATCCGCGAAACATTTCCTGGGATACCTATAAGGTTGATTGGGTTGTAGAATCTTCGGGCAAATTTACCGATCGCGCGGGAGCACAACAACATCTTGAGGCTGGTGCCAAAAATGTTCTCATTACCGCTCCGGCAAAAGATGAGGATGTTACTATTATTCCTGGCGTGAATAACGAGGCTTACGACAAAAATAAGCATAAAATTGTCTCGTTAGGCAGCTGCACCACCAATGCCATTGTACCTATGCTCAAAGTGCTGCATGAGGCATTTACAATTACTGAAGGTTTTATGACCACGGTGCATGCCTACACCAATAGTCAGGTGCTGCTTGACGTTGAACGTCCTGACCCGCGCCGAGCACGTGCTGCGGCACTCAATATTATTCCCACGACCACAGGTGCCACCAAAGTTATCGATAAAGTATATCCGGCACTGAAAGGGAAAATTGGTGGTCATGCATTGCGCGTTCCCGTAGGCAAAGTTTCTTTGATTGATCTCTGCTTTATAGCTGAAAAAAAGTTGAACATTGACGCTATCAATAAAGCGTTTGAAGAGGTAGCCGCAAAAACCATGAAAGGTATTGTGGGCATTAGCAACGAACCGTTGGTTTCTTCTGATTATAGTAAAAATGGCAATTCAGTGACGCTTGATGCCTTACTGACCGATGTTCGCGGCAACTGTGGCAAGGCCTTTGGCTGGTATGACAACGAATGGGGCTACAGTGAAAGACTTAAAGATTTTCTGCTGATGGTGCGTTAAAAAAATACTTGTTAATTCCATTGTAATGAACCTCTAGATCGAAAAAGCCTGAATAAAAGCCATTCCCATAAAAAATTTTCTATTTATAAAAATAATGATATTTTTTTTCTATTGACACCCAGTTAGATTTTTAGTGTGCTGAGAGTTGAGTAACTTGTCTATCCTAGTTAATCATGTTCTATGCCGACTGGCACGGGCGACTCGTAGTTTGGTTCCAATGAATTTCAACCTTTAGCTACGAAGGAGTGCAAACATGGTTACGATTGAGCTATTTATCTACAGCTTTGTGATGTTCATGTTTTCTTTTCCGGATCATATTGTGCATTTGGTGCATTATGCACTGGAAATTATAGGGTAGAGTAAGTTGTGACAGTTTCTGCACTTACGTAATAATAATAACCCCGGTATGAGCTATGCCGGGGTTATTATCTTTTTCGGTGCTTCACAATTATCTAATTTTTTTCTATTCTATTTTATACGCGGGCCCATAGCTCAGCGGTTAGAGCAATCGGCTCATAACCGAGAGGTCCCAGGTTCAATCCCTGGTGGGCCCATTTAACCTCACTATCTCGAATCCTATTTGGGGTAAAAAACATGCGCAAGGCGAGTTGATGACAGAAAATCCATTCGAAGCATTTGTAGCATTGGCGCAATCTGATGCAGCGATTATTAAACATAAAAAGCAGCAATTGGCAATTGATCAAGAAATTCAGAATCTCGTCAAACAAAAAGAATCACTTATCAAGCAACGTGAAGATGCAAAAAATGCTTTACATACTCTGCGCAAAGAAGTTGACAAGCAAGAGCGTGCACTCAAAGAAACCGATCAGACCATTGCGCAAAAAAATCGCCGGTTGCAAGAAGTAAATTCCCCCAAAGAATACGCATCCGTGCAACAAGAATTAGAAAAATTGCATCAACAGAAAAATGAAGGCGATGAGGCTTTGCTAGCATTATGGCAAAACTACGAAGAGCTGCAGAAAAAAGGTGTAGATCAAGAGAAAAATACCGGTCAACAATTGCAACAACAGATTGAACACGTAGCAGCGCGAGAACAACAATTGATCAGCATCAAACATGATATTGAAAATATACAAGCACAACGTGCAAGCAGAGAACAAACCGTCCCAGCCGAGTGGTTAGAAAAATACCGTCGTATGCAACAACGCATAGAAAATCCCGTAGTGCCAGTAACTAATGGTAACTGCAGTGCATGCTTTTACCAAGTAAGCCAGCAGGATTTGATGTCTCTTTCTCGGCACAAAATTCTTGAATGTAAAAATTGTTTTCGTCTTTTGTACATCATATGAAAAATGTTATGAACCAACTGAATATCTTCAACCAATCAACATCCCAAAATCCTGAATGCAAAACTCTCATCGAAGCACACTGGAAATTATATGTTGATGGTGCTTCTCGCAACAACCCGGGACCCTCAGGTGCAGGTGTATATATCAGTCAAGATGGAGCTCCCATTGTGACTGAAGGATATTTTTTAGGTACCAAAACAAATAACCAAGCCGAATATTATGCATTGTTGCTTGGTTTATTTCATTTACAGCAACTTATTTGTTCCCCCGATACAGTATTAATCATTTCAGATTCTCAGTTATTGATTCGCCAATTGCAGAAAAGCTATAAGGTCAAACATGAGGGGCTGAAGAAATTGCACAATGCAGCCATGGAAATTCTAAAAACCATGAATGCGGAAGTGATGCATGTGTTGCGAGAAGAAAATAAAAAGGCTGACGCACTAGCCAATAAAGGTATTGAAAGCAAAAAACAGGTTCCTCAAGAATTCTTTACCTGGTTACAACAGTATGGTGCATAGAATAGTAGCCACATCTTTAATCATTAATGTGCTGCTTTTTTGTACGCCAGTGCTTGCAAAACGTACAAAACACAAACCAACCAAAATTACAAAATCAAAAAACATTAAATCGCAAACGGTCGATCCTGAATATGCGATCCAAGCTGAAGTTTCTCCCAAACAAGACGAACATTCCTATCAAGTTCGTGTTTTGCTGGCGCAAATGGAGGGTCAAGAAGTCGAGTGGACAATTGGCGCAGAACATGGCGTGATATTTACGGAATCGCTCACCAGTCAAAAAAAAGTACAAAGTCCAGAAACGCACCATGCCATCCATTTTAAGGATGGTTTTTTTTATATCAATAAGAAGCGATTGCGGCAAACACCATTTATAATAAAACCACAGTCGGGACATTTAACCTTCCAGGGGCACGCTTTTCATGGCCACTTCATGCTGGTGGTCCACGACAACTGTGGCATGTTGATCAATACTGTTGATTTGGAAGATTATGTATGCTCAGTGCTTAAAACTGAGGGATTTCCAGGTTGGCCACATGAAATGTACAAGGTGCTTGCAATTACGAGCCGCAGTTATGTCATGGCGATGATTAAAGAAGCGCATGAAAAGGATCGGCAGTACCATGTAAAAAACACTAACAAGCATCAAACCTATCACGGTGTTCATGAAAAGTCTGAACTGCGACGCGCTGTCGAGGATACCCATGGTATTTTTTTGTCATATGACAAAAAACCGATTCTTGCGATGTTTGATATCTGTTGTGGCGGCATTGTGCCTGCAGGCATGGAAGGCTTCGATTTTGAAAAAGCACCTTATTTGGCACGCAATTATGCATGTACGCATTGTAAAGATTGCAAATCCTATTCTTGGAACTTGCATGTTGAAAAAGATGAATTGCTTAATTTTCTACAAAAAGAATATCCGCAGCTTACGAGTGTGCGTGATATTAAAATAACCAAAAAGGATAAAGCAGGTCTGGTGCAACAAGCAGTGGTCAAAGGTGCGCGTGCAGTATGTGAACTCACTGGCCGCAAATTGTACTCGTTTGTCAAAGGTATCAGAAGTTACTGTTTTGGCGTGCAGAAAAAGGGTAGTGCTATTATCTTCAAAGGACGTGGTTTTGGACATCATCTTGGTCTATGCCAATGGGGCGCACGTGCCATGGTAAGCGATGGCTGGAACCACAAAAACATTCTCGCCTTTTACTATCCAAGAACTACACTGATGCGTCTGACTTAGAAATTATCGAGCGTTGCTTTTAGCTAATCTTGAGCGCAGCATGCTTTTGAGAAGTTTCATTCGCATGATTAACTGTTGTTTAAATTCTTCAGAATTCATATCCAAATCGATACTTTGTGGTGATTTAAAGTTTGCTACCGCATTGCCAATATTGCTTACAATGTCGCCAACATTTTTTGCCACATTTGAACTGTTATGTGGCGCTTGCAAGATATTGAAGAAGTGTCCTACTATTTCCATGATTGTACCCAATACAAGAGCTTTGTTATGTTGATCGTCTTGTTCCCATGGAGCTTGCGGCATTGTTTGGTGTTGTGCACCGTTGCGATAGATCTGTGCCGAGCGTGCTTGTGCATTGAGGAGTGTAGGGGCAATGAGCATACTTGGTGCGAGGATTGAAAATAATAAACGCATCATATATTTCTTCCTTTTTTTTTAAGTCTAAAATTCTAAAGTAATTTTGCCTTGTTTGTCATCCTGACCCTGAAATAAATTCAGGGTGACAGAGCAAGATCTAGTTATTTATTGCTTGTTCTCTTCAAAATTAACTTTAGCTCTCATAATGATTCTGAATTATTTTTCCATATCAGTTAATAATAATTCAATAATTTTTTTGTGGAACGCAAGTTGTCACCCTGAATTTATTTCAGGGTCAGGATGACAAACGAGTTTTTGTAACCATTTTCAGCCTCTCTGAATCTGCGCATAATCAATATCGCCACTCATATCATGATTTGAAAGCTGTTGCTTCTCTACGCCATGATATTTCTTTGCGATGGTGCCATTCTCAACAACCCAGAGTGTTGTTCCCAATACTCGTGCGAGTTCAGGATCATGCGTTATCATGAGCGTGGTGATGCTATGTTCTTTAATGTAGCGATGCGCAAAGCGCAATAATTTGGTAGTCGAAATCGGGTCTAGTGCTGCGCTTGGTTCATCGAGCAACAACATGCGGGGCTCGACGAGCGTTGCCATGACAAACGAGATAATTTGTCGCTGACCGCCAGAAAGCGAACCCATCGGTGTAGCAAGTAATTTTTCAAGGCCCAAATTCAGCGGTTTTAAAACTTCTTCTACTACCTGCTCAGGGAATGTGTGCATGCCATTGCGCAGTTTCACCGATCGGCCTTTGTAGGTTGCTAACGCCAAATTTTGCGCAACGGTCATACTCGGTACGCAACTGAGTGAGGGGTTCTGAAATAATCGGCTAATGTAGGGTGCACGGTGCAATTCATCAACGTGCGAAATATCATTACCATCGAGAATAATCTTTCCGCTATCTGGTCCGATGCGACCTGCAATGATATCAAATAACGTAGTTTTACCGGCACCGTTGGGGCCAACAATAAGAATAAAATCGCCGTCGTTAATAGTTGCGCAAAGATTGCGAAAAACTTCTTTGTCACCAAATGCTAGGGAAATATGTTGCAGCTCTAACATGATTATTTCCTTCCAAAGGTTAAGAATTTAGGCGATTTGATGATTAGCAATGCCACAATGAGTCCTGCGGTAATTAATTTATTCCATTCTTGTGGTACCTGCAGCTCAAAAGTCATTGCAATGATTGCCTGATACATGATGCTGCCTATGATGAGGCTACTATCAAGCGCCGTGCTCAAAATTTCCGCAAGAATCAGACCAGCAAGAGCACTGACCAAAATACCAACATTGCCCCATATAGAGAAATAGCCTACATATTGTACAAACAGACCTCCTGCAAGTGCGGTGAGTGTATTTGCAAGAACGAGTGCGGTGACTTTGTACGCTTTAATATTTTTGCCGAGATTGGTTAACATTTGTGGATTATCTCCGACAGCTTGAATGAGAAATCCTGCTTCAGTGTTGAGCAGCCAGCGCATGCTGCTTACAGCAATGATATTTAACGCAATAAGCACGACTAAAAATTTATAGGTAACGAGACTTGCCGGCAATGGAAGCAGATCAAACAGGGTCGCCATTCCTATAATGCTAGCATTGGAACCAGCAATCGCTAAGGTTATCGAAAAAAGTCCTGTGGTGACCACAATGCCGCTAATCAAATTGTTGATGTTGAGTTTGGCATGCAACATCCCGGTAGCAAATCCTGATAATGCTCCCGCTCCCATGATGATGGGCAATGCCACCATTGGATGCAGATGAAAGAGCAAACAAAATGCCGCAAGCGCACCCCCTATGCCAAAACTACCCTCAACGGTTAAATCATCAAATTTTATGATTCTTGAGGTCAGATACACGGCAATGACAACAAGACTATAAATAAGACCACGCTCAATGATGCCTTGTAGTAGTGGTACTAGGTTAACCATGTGATTCCTTTAATGTGGTTAGATGTAATGTTTCATAAAACTATTTAGCACTCTCTGTTATCCAAAGAGCTTCATCTTTATGAGAAGACGAAAAATCTTTGTTTACAATTGGATTATACGTTGATCATGATGTGCGATTAAGAACTTCTTGTAATGAGTTTCCATTACAGGCACATTTACCATTTCCGTTCGAGGTGACCCCTCGGCTAAGCTCGGGAGTAAACGCCCTTCGTTTATAATTTTCTTCATTAGCAAGCCTGCCCTGAGCCTGACGAAGGGTCGAACCATGTTTCCTTATTTTTTTAAAATTTTCTAAATCCACTTCGCATTATATTTGTTAAATTAGTTTTTTTTCCATTAAGTGGTTCTGTATACCCATCATTTTTTTTCTGATGCATGGTTCGACTATGCTCACCACGAACGGTTTAGTGTTTTTTCATTTTTTATATAAACGTTACCTGATCCTCTAGTGAAGCAGGTATATGAAGGTTAAGATTTTCAAGAGTTTGTTTATTGATGAAAATGCGACCTGAAATTGCATAGCCAATTGGTAACTCGTAAGGCTTTTTGCCATCTTTTAAAATCGCCGACATTTGTTGCGCAGCTTGTTGCCCAATTGCTTTATAGTCAACACCACGTGCTGCCAATGCTCCCTTTGCAACGAGAAGATTATCACTTACAAGGAGAGGCTTTTTAGCTGCAAGTGCCTGCTTTGCAATAAGTTCGATGGTAGAAGCGACGGTATTGTCAGTAGGTGCGAGTAGCGCATCAGCCTTAGAAAGTGCCGTGGTAACTGCGGGTAATATATCCGCTTCACTTGTCACACCAAAATCGATTGCTTGTAATCCCTGTGCTTCAAGTTCCTTTTTCATAGATTTGGCTAGGGTGGCTGAATTTATTTCTGCATTGTTGTAAATGAGCGCAACCGTTTTTGCGGTAGGTACGAGTTCTTTGAGCATGGTGATGGTATTGGGGACATTAATCATATCACTTACGCCGGTGATATTTGAGTTTTGAAGTTCAAGATGTAAGGCTTTAGGATCAGTGACTGCCGCAAACACAATAGGTTTTTGCTTCTCGATACTTGCCGTTGCTTGCAGGGCTGGAGTTGCTATAGCAAAAATAGCATTGATATGATCGTTAGCGTGAAAGCTTTGAGCAATGGCATGTGCGTTATTAATGTTGCCTTGTGCATTTTGCACAACAAATTCAACATCGGGCAGATCATTTTTAATCTCTTGCATGAATCCTTCTCGCACTGCATCAAGAGCAGGGTGCGAAGCTGTTTGCAATATGCCAATAGTTATGCCATTGTTGTTTTCTTTTCTTACTCGTAATTTTAATAGTGCAAAAATTCCAATGAATGCGGCAAGCACCACAAGTGCAATGAGATGTCTTTTGGTAAACATATATTTTTCCTTATAAAATTGTTGATAATAAAAATCCCCGGTGTTTGCCGGGGATTTTCTTAATTTCTTTTTTTTTCTAAAAATTATGCAAATTTTCTAAAAAGGCAGTCCCCGTAATAATGATAATAACGATAATAAAAGTAAAAAAAGAAGTGATAAAAAATTGATGCGCAAAAAGCAGATATGCTGTTGCGCATTGAGAGAGAGGAACTGGAAATTGAATTTTGACTATGCGGTTGCATATAAATTCCTAAAAAAAGAATTATTATTTAGGGCAATTGTAACAGCAAGTGTTGGTGTTTGCAATAGAGATGGGGGAGTTACCCATATTGACTGGTCCATATCTACCTTTACGACATGCGTCACGGTTATTTTTATTTATTACCCAAACTGAGTTTTTTGAATTCTAGGGTGAGGGAAGGTTGTAAAGTGCTATAAAATTTTTTGGCATGGGATGCTATCAATGAACCTTCTGCTTTATCAGTGGATGAATAATCCTTATCTGGTTTTCCAAGGCCTTTAATAAATATTTTAAGTCCCATCATTTCTTCGGTTCCATCGTTGTAATGTGTATATTGATAAGAAAATGCTTCGACTGCAGTATCTTTGCTGAGTAATTCTTGGAGTTTTTTTATTGTCGCTTCCTGTTCGGTTGTAAATAAATAGGTCTGCCACGTAGTATTGTGACGCATGATGGTCTTGCTTTCATATACTCGCAATTCTTTATCGTATTTGGGAAAGTTGATGTAAAAACAAGGTGCGTATGAAATACATTTTCCGAGTATCTCAAATTCAACAGTTTTTGGGTCAGCCATATCACTGTCTTGCATGCTCCATATAGTACTGAACGTGATGTGACAAAGGATTATGAATGCGAAATGTTTTGCTGACATGATAAAAATTCCTTCTTGTTTATTGTATGAAGAGCTGTGGTATTTTAGGCAAGATGTTGGTAATTTGCAATCGAGAATATGCATAATTTATAGTACATAAAATAAGGAACTATATGCCAGGCTATCGCACTCATCTGATGGGCGGTTTTACCGCTTATGTTATTGTTTTGTATCTTCTCAAATCTCTTAAACCAACACCATTTACTATGCTTGAATGGCTTGCGTGTGCATTAGTGGGCGCGCTATTTCCCGATGTGGATACCAAAAGCAAAGGTCAGCTATGGTTTTATCGATTTTTATTTCTTGTTTTGCTGGTGCTTGCATTGCATCGATGTTTTTTGATTGCTGCGTTAATCAGTATTGTGTGTATTTTGCCAATGTTAGTGCAACACCGAGGGCTTTTCCATCGGCCACTCTTTTTGATTGGTGTGCCGATGTTGGGGGTAGTGATTGTCAACATATATGCTCCAGCCTGCGCACGATTATTTTTCTTCGATGCGTTGTTTTTTGTAGTGGGAGCAATGTCGCATATTTTATTGGATAGAGGCGTGAGGGCATTTGTTTAATGCCCTCACGCAAATTTCAAAACTTATCGGGTGATCTTTGAAACAACATACGCTGCGATAAAGCTTCCAATAAATCCAGGAATGAGTGGTAAAATTGCAATGCCAGTAAATTGCCAGAATCCTGCAATAATACTTCCTGTAAGCAATCCTGCAAGAGCGCCATAGCGATTTACGCCGTTCCAGTACAATGACAAAATCATGAGCGGACCAAATGAGCTGCCAAGTCCTGACCAGGCATAATTCACGAGATTGTATACCGTCTTGCTGTTATTCAGCGAGATTGATAATGCAACGGCAGCAACGAGTAATCCACCAAATTGGGATGCGCGCACAATCTGTTTTTGAGAAGCTTCTTTATTGAAAATTCGTTTGTAAATATCTTCAGCAAGAGTAGAAGCCGATACCAGAATATGACTGTCCATACTAGAGAGTGTTGCGGCTAAAATGCCGCAATAGGCAAAACCAGCAAGCAGTGGTGTAAACAGTTCTTTGGTAATGATAACAAATGACATTTCTGGATTGCTGATGCCGTTGGTAAAATAGCCGATGCTGATAAGTCCCAAAAATATTGCAGCGAGTAGAACAATAATTTGCCAGGTGATGCCTACATATTTTGCATATTTTATTTTTTTAACATCGTCGATGCCAATAAAATTGATCAAGATATGCGGTTGTCCAAAATAACCAAGTCCCCAGCCTAAAGAAAGTATCAGTGCATTACCAAGTGCAGCCCATGAAGGCAGCAAGGAAAGCGAAACATTTTTAGCTGCAGCTCCCGCTGCAATGCTGGCAAAACCTGCTGGTAATTTAAAAAATGCATAAGCTGGAACCATAACGATCATGACAAGTAAAAAGAGGCCTTGAAACAAATTGCACCAGGCCACGGCAATAAATCCACCAACTATGGTGAATAACAATGCAGCGCCAAGTGCCAAAATTATGCCCGTTTGATAGTTCATGCCAAAAGCGGATTCAAACACAATCCCCATACCAACAAGACCCGAAGCGATGTAGAAGGTGAAAAATATGAGGGTGATGAGCGCACTCACCACGGCAACTAAGCCAGAAGGATCGTTAAAACGTTTGTTGAAGAATGAAGAAAAGGTAGGTGTTTGTAGCTGCTCCGTCATGGTGCGTAGTTTTGGTGCAATGAATTCCCAGTTTAGATACATGCCTATGACAAGACCGACTGCAGTCCATGCTTCAATAAGGCCGGTGACGTAGAGGGTGCCAGGAAATCCAAGAAACAGCCATGCGCCCATATCACTGGCTTGGGCCGAAATGGCAGTCACAAAATAGTTGACAGAACGATCGCCAACCATGAACTCATCAACTTTTTTTGTCTTAAGATGAAAAATAAAGCCAATGGTTATTAATATGCCCAGATAGATGGCAAATGCGACAATAAGTGCAATTTCCATATAAAAATCTTTCGTTTGAATTCAATTAAAAATACACAAAAAATGAAGAGGAAAATTTCTAGGTGCTTAGAAAAGATATGCACCTAGTTGAGTGGGTCGTTGCGAAATAAGATGACGATAAATTGCTTGAAAATCTTCTCTGGTAGCCATTGAGCTTCCTTTGTAGCGAATTAATTTTACCATAAATTTAGCAGGCTTTTACCGCAGAAGCAATAATATTAGAGACCAATTGCGTAGTCTTACAGATTTTTGCAGAGAAATAGGGGAAAATTGTTACAAAATCTACCTGTTGATACCTGTAAAAATATAGATCACTTTCGCGTGAAATTGACAAATTGAATAATTGTGATTATATGTATATATATGAAATGGAGGTATTTATTATGAATAAAATGAGATTTATAACAGGTATGCTACTGAGTAGTTTGACCGTTTCCTTAGTTGCTATGGATTATGCAATCAATGAACAAGATTTCCCTATTGTTTCTTATATTCAAGATAATGTGAGTTTACGGGATCTTTGGTATTCGAATCAGTTTGACACGTTACAAGCTTGTTTATTGGCAACAGGTAACTTTTCAGAAGTAGAAGTAAAAAGAACAGTAGCAAAATTAAAAGCACAACATGCTGCTTTCGAGGCACGGAAAAAGAAAGTTGAATCTCAGTTACCTCAACCTGTCAACGCGAAGCAGGCTACAGGAAAGCAAAGATCAATAAATATTTCCGAGGAAGAAGCTGCTCAACCACAAAGCCAAATAAAAACATCAGGCAAATTAAATTCCGAAAACCAGCCCACTCAATCAAAAATTCCTAAGCCAGAAATAGTAAAACAAACAATATTACAGCGGTTTTTAAACCCAGTTGTTATAGGTTTAGGAACTCTCATAATCGGCTATCTTGGCTATACGTGGATCTGGAAGAAATAAGATAATTTCAACATGAAGGTTTATAGCGTGCTGCGCACATTAAATATGCGCAGCGCATTTTTTGTTGTCTGCTCAGCAACTATTTCGACATCAATAGTGACTAGTTTGGCAATATATTCTGCTATAAGAGCAATGTATTTTGGATGATTTTGTTTTCCCCTAAATTCTTGCGGCGGCAAAAAAGGTGCATCAGTTTCTAGGATGATATGTTCTAAACCCACTGTTTTTACCACCTCACGTAGTACCTGATTTTTAGGATAGGTTATCGTACCACCTATGCCTAACACAAATCCCAATTCGATTGCTTTTTGCGCGAAAGCCAGTCCTTCGGAAAAGCAGTGAATGACCCCTTTCAAGCCTTGCCCCCTATATTCTGCGATAATTGGCAATACTTCATCGTCTGCATCTCTCGTGTGGACAATCAGTGCTAGCCCATGCTCCAGAGCTAATTCTATCTGGATCTTAAAGGCATCCCGTTGTCTCTGCTCATCATAGTCAGGATAATGCTTATCAAGACCACATTCACCAATGGCAATTATTTTATAGTCTTCTTTTTTTTGCAGGAGTTTTTTGAGCTCCTCAATATCGTTTTTCCACATAGAGGTTAAATCATTGGGATGAATCCCTATTGCGGCGTAACAGTTCTCATAGCGTTGTGCTAATGCGATGCAATTTTTACTTTCAATAACGCTCGTGCCAACGTTAATAATCGTCGAAACATTATGAGCTTTGGCTTCAAGAATAATAGGCTCAGCAGCGTCAATTTCATGTGTTGTAAGTGGCGCATCAAAAGGCGATTTTACCATCGCATTAATGTGGCAGTGTGTATCTATGAGGTACATAATTGCCTTTCATAAATTGACCGTTGTCAATTTTTTTGAATAATTCTTGTATCGTAGGTACAAAACTTTTTCACTCGGTTGACAAAGTTATAAATAAAATTACTATAGGGTACAAGTGCAGAAAAAAAAGGCAACAAGTTTAATGAAGTGCAGTGTTTTAACCGTTATACCTTAATTCATGAGGAGTGTCTTATGAACAAAAGTGAATTGATCAATTCACTGAGTGAGGAGACTACCTTTAGCAAAAAGGATGTCTCACGTGTTCTAGAGTCGTTTACCCGCATTGTTGAGCGTGCGTTGAAGAAAGGGGAAAAAGTTACCCTAACAGGATTTGGGTGCTTTACCATCTCTCGTCGTCCAGCTCGCAAGGGTATCAACCCGGCTACTAAACAACCAATTCAATTACCAGAAATTTTTGTTCCTCGCTTTAAGCCAGGCAAAAATTTACGTGAACTGGTGAAAAGTGGAGTTAGAGTTGGTTAACTAGTGATGTGACCAAGACAAGAATTACTCGCAAGGGTCGCTTTTAAAGGCGGCCCTTTTTTTTGCCCAAGCGAACACGTGTTCGGTTGTGACTCGAATTGCTTGGACAATGTCAAATTTCTTAAAGATTGAATGAACAGACCTTCAGGAATTATCTTTTCAACGATGCTATTTTGCAGTATCATAAAAATCATCATATTTATTCAATTTTGCAACTGAAAGACAGCTGTCATGATAGATTTAGGATTATTACGCAAAGATCCAGACAAAGTTCGTGAACTACTTGCAAAAAAAGAACCTTCTTTTGATTTCAAAAAATTGTATGAGCTCGATGTGCATGTGCGCAACGTGCGCATCGAAGTTGAAAATTTGCGCCATAAAAAAAATGAACTTGCGGCTCAAGCAAAATCAGGCATCACGCCAGAAATTCGTGAACAATCTATTTCTATCGGCAAGTTATTAAAAGAATCTGAGACATCTCTTGAAAAGCTCGAATCAGAATTTAATGATTTGTATTTACGTTGCCCAAATTTGCCCGAAGAAGATTTACCTATCGGCGGCAAAGAAGCAAATAAACCAATAAAAGTATTTGGTAGCAAAGCAATTTTCACCTTTCCGATAAAAAATCATGTTGAGCTTGGTGCGAAAAATGGATGGTTTGATTTTGAGGCTGCTGCAGTTATGACCGGCAGCAATTTTGTTTTGTACAAAGGTGATGCAGTTAAATTGCTGTACTCATTAACTTTTATGATGCTCAAAAATAATTGGGATCATGGCTACAGTCCCGTTTTGCCCCCCTATTTGGTGAATGAGGCATCACTTGAAATTGCGAGCAATTTTCCAAAATTTAAAGATCAAGTATATGCCATGCCCGAGGAAAAATTATTTTTAACACCGACCTCAGAAGTAAATTTAACCAATTTATATCGCAAGCATATTTTTGCCTATGAACAACTGCCAGTGCGCATGACCTCATGGAACAGTTGTTTTAGAACTGAAGCTGGAAAGTATGGTGCGGTTGAGCGTGGTCTTATTCGCATTCATCAGTTTGAAAAAGTTGAGTTATACACCATCTGCGAACCACAAAAATCAAACGAAGAACAAGATCGCATGCTTGCCTGTGCCGAACAAATATTGCAAAAATTGGGTTTGCATTATCGCGTTAGCTTACTCGCCATGCAAGATTGCTCATTTCCGTCAGCGCGAACCTATGATATTGAAGTGTGGATGCCGGGGCAAAATGCCTACTATGAAGTTTCATCGATTTCTAATTGCACCGATTTTCAGGCGCGTCGTGGTATGATTCGCTATCGAGCTTCTGCTGATGAAAAACCGGAGTTGGTACATACGCTTAATGGTTCTTCGTTGGCACTGCCTCGCTTAATGGTTGCTTTGATGGAAACCTATCAACAAGAAGATGGTAGCATTAAGTTGCCCGATGTTATTATGCAGGGGCCGTGGTTTTAGTCTGTTCGTGAGACCCTTCGATACACCTCGCAATGCTCGGCACTCAGGGCGACCGGATATAAGATTTCAACAACTTGTGACAAGCTTGGGGTAAATTTAGGTAATTGGGAAGATTTTTTAACCCGTTCGTGGTGAGTGATTTGCGAGATTTACGAGCAAATTGTATCGAACCATAATTCCGAATATTAGGATGTTTGTAGATGATTTCGCAAGAAACATTAAAAAAAATCAAACAAATCGAAATTCATACCCGCAGATTATTAAATGGTTCACGGGTTGGTGATACGCGCTCCAAAACGCGCGGTTCTGGTTTTGAATTCGATCAGATTCGCGAATATCAAACTGGTGATGACGTGCGTTTCATCGACTGGAAAAGTTCTGCGCGCATGAACAAGTTACTTGTGAAGCAATATATTGAAGAACGCAGTCGCTGTGTGATGATCGCGCTCGATGGCTCGGCTTCCGGTATGTTTACTTCGGCAGCACAAACAAAATACAACTTAATGTCAGAAGTGGCTGCAGTTCTTGCGTTAGTTGCTGAATATGGCAACGATAGCTCTTCCCTTGTGCTATTCGCTGATGCTGTGCAACAATTTATCCCGCCTAACAAAGGGCGCAATCACGTACATACACTCATGCAGCATATTTTTGAGCATAAGATGATTGCCAATTCTGGCGCTGCAAAATTTAGAACGCCAGACAAAATACAAGTCGACTCTACGCGTGGTGAGTCCTTCGACAGGATCAGGACAGGCGGGGCCCCAAGCGAAACTAAGTTGAGCTTGGGTAAAACCACATTTCGGTTGCCCTTAGAGCATATTGCGCGTCTACGTCGCAAGGATGCTCTAGTTGTTTTGATTTCTGATTTTATTGATATTCAAGCAGAGCAAGGCATAGAAAAATTTCTTGGTGCGTTGACGTATCATTGCGAAGTTGTAGCAATTCGTTGTTTAGATGTCTTTGAAGACGCGCTGCCCAATGTTGGATTTTTAACGGTCGAAGATATCGAGTCTGGTGGACGTGCGCTTATTGACACGCGGGGCTATTCAAGGGAGCGTCTCCAAGCTTTTCTTCGAGACCGCAAAACTACGCAAGAGAACTTCTTAAAAAAATATGGTATCGATTTCATCGATATAACTCCTGGTAAGCCTTTTATGAATGATATTGTGTGTTTCTTCCGTCGACGTATGACATATTAATTTTGGTGTCCCCATCAGCCTGTCCGCCGAAGCTCAATAGAAAGAGCGAAGGCTGACGGGTTGCAAGATGGAGTTCTAATAAGCAGTTAGGTAACTAAAAATGGAAAATAAGTTAGATTTGTATCCTAATTATGGACTATGGCATCAACCATTTTGGCAAACAACTTGGTTTTTTTACACCATGGTTGGTGTAGCAGCACTGTTGATCTTGGGATTTGTGTCCTATCTTGTGGTGCTTTACAAAAAGAAGCGTAGCAAAAAACAGCCATGGGAAATTGCGCTCATTCGCCTCAAGGAATTACAGCATCTGCTTGCTAACAGCTCAGATGAAAGGCTTAGTAAAGAATTTTATCTGCGTATGACCATTATCATCAAAAATTATTTATATATGCGCTACAGCTTTGATGTAGAAAGTAAAACTGATGAAGAGCTGATTCGATTTTTAGAAACCACGACATTAGATCAAGATATTGTCAAAGAATTGCGTGTCATCTGCGAAGAAGGTTCTCAAGCAAAATTTGCACCAATTTCGGTCATGCATCCTATCCTCATGCGCGACCTCAATTGTTGTATGGTAATTATCAAAAAAACTATTCCTCAAAATCCTCAAGGAAAATCTATGAAATTTTCGCTGCTTTTATTTTCGATACTTAGTGTGTCATTTCCCATTATCGCTATGAATTCTCAAAAAAAAGCAATCGGTTCTGTTATTGTTTCTTTTGGTGATGAAGGTACTTCCGGTTGCCTCAGCAGTTCTAACCGTGAAATTTCATTGGACTTAGGGAGGCACTATGGTGCTTGGAATCCATCTAATTATTATACAGAGACAACTTCACCATTAAAAAAGTATATGGTTGTAACGTATATTAATAGAGCTCGGTTAATTGAGTTTGAAACGGGCGAGCAATGTAAAGTTGAGGGTCTTCCTGATGATAGTCTTGATAATGATTCACCGCAAATGCAGGTCATTAACAGCTTTAATGCAATGCTCAGAGGCTATATACAAGAATTGCCGTTGTACCGTTATGTCGATTATTGTGGTGTTTTACCATCGACACAACGCACTAATCTTTTAACCGTTTTTAATGATAAAACGTGGAAAACTTCTTATAAAATAAGAACATCGAGTTATTGCGATAGCAATGTACAACAAACAGAATCAGAAAGTGATAATTTGCATGACACTTGCCCATTTTCTCAAGATGCATTGAAAGAGTTCGCTTCTTTTAGGCAATTAGTTGAATCTCAAAAACAGTAAGTGGTTCTTATTAATAAAGGGCTTGAAAGGATAATCTATGAAATTTGTACTAGGTGTGTCCTCGATTTTTTGTATTTATTCTTCCAATATTGCTATGCATCTTGAAAAGAAGGAAATTGGTACGGTAATGATCAGCTATGGTGATCTTAGAACCATTGGTTCGCTTATTTCCACTAAAGATGGCAAACATCGGCAAGTTCGCTTGGATTTAGGAAGACACTATGGATTTGGCAGTTCGCAAAATTATGCAACTCACATACCGACATTAGAAAAAGAGACGGTTGGTTATTTTGGAGATGGATCGCGATATATAACGTTTAAAACAGGTGAGGAATGTAAAATCACAGAGGTTCCGGACGATAATTTAGACGATCCCAATTCACTGCAAATGCAAGTTATTGCTAGTTTTAATAGGATGCTGAGAGGTTACATACAACAACAATCGTACCTTCGTTTTTTAGACTTAGGTATTTTACCATCAGTGCAACATACTGCTACATTGAGCTTGTTGGACGACCTAACGTGGGAAACATCTTATCAAATTGTCGAAACAACCTGTTGCCCAAGAGACCGTATCCATCATAAAAAGATCAAGAATCAGTGCAATGACACATCACAATTTCCACAGGATGCTTTGCAAGCGTTAGCCACCGTTAACAAAATAATTGCCTCGAAAAAAACTAAACAAGAGTAATAATTCGTGAAATTTGATCCCTCCGCTGATACGCGCTCCTTATATCTCCATTGGCCATTCTGTCCCTACAAATGTCATTTTTGCCCATTTGTGGCATTAGCTTCCCATGACCAGTACATGCTGCAGTACCATGAGGCGTTAAAAAAAGAAATTGTATCATTTGGACAAAAAATGGGGCGAAAGCAGCAGCTAGACACAATATTCATAGGTGGTGGAACGCCAAGCACCTATCCAATTCCGGCCCTACTTGACACGTCTGGTACACTAAGAACATGGTTTGCTTTTGACGATACGTGCGAAATTTCATTAGAAGTTAATCCGGGTACGGTTACCAAAGAAAAACTACTAGGCTGGAAACAGGCAGGCATCAATCGTTTAAGTATAGGGGTACAAAGCCTTAAGGACGAGGTGCTCAAAAAGTTAAATAGATTTCAAACTGCTGGCGATGTCTATGCATTGCTCAACGAGGCGCAGCCGCTCTTTGACAATATGTCGGTAGACTTGATCGTTGGGCTTCCTGGGGTTACAGCAAGCGAATGGAAAGCGATTGTGCAGGAAGTAGTAACGTGGCCAATTCGACATGTGTCGGTTTATTTTTTATCGGTGCATGAAAATACACCGCTCTATTTTGGGGTGAAGGCAAAAAAAATTACGTTGCCGCATGACGATGAAGTGGTTGATCTCTATTATTGGACGGTGGATACGCTAGGAGCGCACGGCTTTATGCAATATGAGATTTCCAATTTTGCACAACCGGGCTATGAATCGCGTCACAATACCGCATATTGGGAACGCAAACCCTACAAGGGTTTTGGATTAGGTGCATGTTCATTTGATGGGGCAGGAAGATTTCAAAATCAAAAAAATCTTATGACCTATTTACAGAATAATGAGCTGGATCAGGATTGCACTATTTTTGCTGAAGAATTAACGCGCGAACAAATACAGTTAGAGCGCGTCATGTTGGGAATGCGCAGAGCGCAAGGAATTAGTCTTTTGCAGTTGTGTGAAGGACTTTCATCGATTGAAGAGGAGAAAATTTTTGAAACAATAGGGTGGTTGCGGGATAACAAATTTATCAAACAAGCGGGGGATCATATCATATTAACACCAGCAGGACTAGCAGTTGAAAATGAGATCGTAGTGAAGTTGTCGATTTAAAATATTTAATGTTCGTATTTTTTGTTTAAGGTGGTGCCCATGGCAAAGCATGTAGGGGTTAAACTTCCCGAAGATTTAATTGCAGTATTAAAAGAAGGCAAAACGGTGTCGACGTTGGCGACATTCTCCGAAAAAGGATTGCCGCATACAACACCTATTCAGTGTCTGTATCCCAAAGGACTTGAAAGCATTTTAATCTCGATTCATAAAGAACACACCGGCTATCACAACATGGTATGGCAAAAAAAAGTTATGATGTGTTTTATGGATATAAATAATGTGGTATATAGTGTATTAGGTCGCGCAGGTGTCGTGCGTGCACCGTCAGCGGTTCATCCGCTCATGAATGTAGTGCGCATAGATATTATCGATATTAAGAGTGATCGCTCAGTTTTGATGCGCGTTGATTCTGGAGTGCGTTGGAGCTATACTTCGTGGGAAGCGGAACAATTATCAACAAGTTTGATGAATGAGCTTAAAGAACTTTCACAAACATTGTAATTGCAAAAATCGGCGATGGTGCCATTTTGTTAAAGGAGTTAAGGAATATGCGTAGTGTGGTTGTGGCAGTGCTGTGCGCACTCTGTTGGATGTCGGTAGATGCACAAGAGCGGCAAGGTGTGTTGCCAGTAAATCAACTACCTGGTTCATCTGGTTCAGCAGAGGTAAAAACTCCTGATGCAGTCGCGGCAACAGCAACTCCTGCAACAACACCAACGCAAGCAGCCGGCCAATCAGCAGAAGCAGCAGTTGCTCCTGTGCCTGCAACATCAACTCCAGATGTAGAAAAAAAAGAAACAGCTGAAAAACCTGCACTACAACAAGAATCACCTCAAGCAAGTGAAGCTGCGCAGCCATTAATGGCACCGGAGAAAAAAGAAGAAGCTGCCGTGCAGCCAAAAACCGAACAAACAACCGTACAAGCACCAGCTCAAGAAAAAGCAGCTGCAACGAAATTACCAGAAGCTCCAAAAACAACTGCTCCGGTGACAAGAGCGCCAGAAATCACGCAAGCACCAAAAGCAGAAGAGCTTGAGGCAGAAGGTGAAGTTGGTTTTGATACCGTGGGGCTAGAGGAGCCTGAAGGCAACTGGCTCATTAAGCGCATCTGGTGGGAAAAAGCCGAAGCTCGGTACGAAAAAATAAAAAATCAGATTGATCAGATTCTTGATCTGCGCATGAAATTTTTCAACGAGCGCAATGAAGTGGAAAATAAAATTCTGGATCCGTTTTATATTGAGCAAGCATTGAATCACGGTCAGATTGATGAAATAGTAGCATTCTTGCTCGACGAGCTCAAACAAGAGCGGGATAAAAATAAGGGACTCAGTCCACAAGAGCGCCAGCTGTATGAAACGCTCGTGGCAGAGCAAACAAACCTTGAACAACTGAAAAAAGATATCGAAGAAATTCGAAAACTTGATGTTGATCTTGATGAGGCGCTCACCAAATTAATGGAACAGATTAATTTGTGTCGCAAATACGAAAAACAAGCATGGAATGATTTTAAAGAAATCGCCAAAGTGCTTGATCACAATAAAGCTCGCGCATTATACATGGGTATGGATACCTATCTTAAGAATGTGAAGAACATTAGTGAATATATTCAAAATCCATTCACACAATATTTCAATGGCAAAGTTGCTAAAATAAAAGAAAATGTTGCGCGCATTAAATCATCGCTTGCAGCATTAAAAGAAAAAGGAATCGATTTAAAACAACAGGCGCTGAAACTTGCTGAACAAGAGCGTGCATTGGCATGTCCAGTGCCAACTGAACCAGAAAAACCTGCTGAAGAAGAAGAGGAAGAAGCACCCCAAGGTTGGGTTGGTTGGGCCTGGTCTGGCATCACCGATTTCTTGAGTTCCGTGTGGGATATGATCGCATTTTGGAAATAGACATGAGCAGCATAATTGAGCCCCGCGAAAGCGGGGCTTTTTTCTTGCTACAAAACAGCTATGAAGACAATCCTGTAATTGACATATTGAAATTTAATGATATATTAAAATAAGCATAATTTAATTGTTATTTAAATAAAAGCATTACTAAAGAATGGAGTTTTATGAATTTAGTAAGAATGAAAAGATTGTTTTCTGCTATTCTGTGCCTCGGGATTAGTTCAATGGCTCTCAAAGCGGGCAATAACAACACATCAAAGCAAGATCCTCGTTATGTACTTAAGCTCGATATGAATGAAGCAACTCGATGTGCGACCGATCGACTTATGCAAAATGTTGTTGGTATGACGTACATAGTTCGAGCTCACGAAATTCTTCAAGTTAAATGTGGATCTGATGCGGTTATACAATTTCTAGAAAAAGATGACTCCAAAGAGCTCAAGGCGCGATTTGGGAGTATAGACATAGCACAAAAAGCATTTGGCGCTAACGGCTTTACAGAATCCCTCAAGGAAGCTTATGGAGTAAAAATTGATCAAACATATAAGAATAAAGCAATGAATCTTATGGATTATTTTCAACAGAAACAAAAAGCAAGATAAATTTGAAAATTGGCCCCG
>Ga0207124_1038_pt2 | contig 21407 bp, 24 predicted proteins | sample Alteio_BWMinHeat_37_FD_153506 | JGI IMG/M metagenome (GOLD analysis project Ga0207124, IMG submission 153506) | Enriched cells from forest soil in Barre Woods Harvard Forest LTER site, Petersham, Massachusetts, United States -... | ecosystem: Environmental > Terrestrial > Soil > Temperate forest >... | reverse complement strand
TATTTGATTCAAGCCAAGGCATATCTGAACAAAGGTTTGATCCGGTGTGTAATTATGTTCGGCACTATAGCTATCGGCATCCAGCTTCATGGCTTTAAGAACTTGTGCTATTTCAACAGCTTCTTGATCGTGCGCAATATAAAAATTTTGAAAGCCAAGCTTCTGCCGTTTTTTAACAGTAACTTTTTCATAAAACGGAATTACATTATGGTAAAGAAGTTCTGATGCATGAGGATTATCCCTGTCGATATTATGCACAAAAAGTGTTACAAAATCATTGGATTTCTGGAGATTTTGCAAACTTTTAAGTATAAAATACGGAGCTTCTTTATCGATATATACACAATCCAGTTTGGTAATGACATTGTCTTGTTCTTGTGGCTTGAAATTTCTAAATGTGGAAATTGCCAATTTGTACACGTCAGCATTCTTTTTTTGCATGGTACTGGTTTGACAAGCTATGAGGCTCATAAAGAGGATAAGCGAAGTTAGTAATTTGTTTCTTGTCATAAAAGCCTTTGTTAAAATTGGCAACAGCATTTGCAAACTATGTTATTCAGGAGTTAATCCCTATAATATGCGCAGTTTTAAAAGGCGAAGTTTTAACTTTATGCAAGCCAAGACAGATATTGACGTACTCGAGGTCTAGCTTGTTGCCTTTTTTGCTGGCATAAGCAGAAGCTGTCTGATTTATGCCTATAATAAATGGTGCTCTATTTGGAGCGTCTTTTGCAAGATACCAGTTTCGGTATACTTGGTTCAAAGGAAGGTCAGAGATCATCTCTAATGTGCTATGCTCAACCATTTTGTAGATGACGGGTTCTGCGTCAGCATCATTTAATTCTAGATTATGCACAAGAAATTTTACAAGCTTATACTTGTTGCGATAGTCAGTTAACTTTTCAAATATTTTATCAGGTGCTTTATCATCAATTATGAAGGCAAATTCTGCAGCTTCAAATGTGCGGTTATGAGTAGAATTGTTTTTAAGTTTTTGTATAAATTGGTCAAATTCAGGAATAACGGATTCGTATAGTTCTTTCTTTGTTTTTTCCATAGCGATGGTTTGTAAACCCGTAAGTGTGCTGGCGAGAATAATCATGCCTAGTAATTTGTGCTTAATCATAAAAACCTTCAATTGTAATGGTGACAGAAATTATTTTTGCTAGGTACCATAATAACAAAAATCGGCAGATTTTGTTATGAAAATAGCAGTGAAGCGCCATTGCTTGAACTGTTTTATGCAAAGTTTTTTGAAAATAGATTTTGAGGCTATTCAAGAAATTTAATCCCAAGAAGCAAATTCTTGAAGCCGTTTTGGTCTTTGCGCTAAATTTAAATAAATCATGAAAAATTTAGGGGGAGTTGATGAAAGCTATTTGGCGAGGATCACTAAACTTTGGTCTTGTCACTATCGATATCGAATTAGTTTCTGCAATCAAAGAACATGCGGTAAGTTTTAAACTACTGCATGACAAATGTCACACTCAAATTCACAACATGCGCTGGTGCAATCACTGCAACAAAGAAGTTACGTGGGACCATGTAGTCAAAGGCTTGCCGAACAGCAAGAACAAGTTCTTTATCATTACCAAAGAAGCGCTCAAACAACTTAAGCCCCTCAAATCTGACACGATAGTTATCGATACGTTTATTGACGCGGACAAACTACAACCACTTTGGTTTGATGCGCATTATTATGGACTTGCACGCAAGGAAAAAGATCGTGCCTTTTCACTATTTGTTACCGCGCTTGCACATTCAGGTAAAGTTGCCATCGGTAAAGTTATCATGAAAGAAAAAGAGCATGTGTGTGCCATCCAGCCCTACCAAGACCAACTGCTGGTAACTACGTTGCACTATCCTTATGAGATTCGTCCTTTGCCAAAAAAGAAAGCAGAGGCACATTTTGATAAAGAAGAATTGAAGTTGGCTGAATATCTGATTGCTAAAATGTCGCATAAAAAAATTTCACCAAGTTTGTTCAAAGATACCTTCATCGAAAAATTGAAAAAAGCGTTAACATCAAAAAAATTAGGCCGTGCGGCAATTCCAGAACAGAAGCTACCAAAGGCAATGACCTTGCTCGATATCTTGCAAAAAAGTGTTAAAACGACAAAACGCAAGAGCCGTGCATGAAACTTAAGCCGATGCTTGCGCATGTTGGAACACTTGATGATCTAAAAAATCCCCATTTTATTTTTGAACACAAGGTCGATGGTGTACGTGCCTTAGCGTTTTTTACCGGAAAGAAATATTTCCTTGTTTCACGAAATAATCTTGATATTACTGATACGTATTTACCCGAAGATGCTTTAAATGGCATTTGCAAAGCACGCAGCTGCGTGCTTGATGGAGAAATCGTGGCGCTTAATACGCGCGGCGTATCCAGTTTTGAACTGCTCCAGAAAGGAAAAGGCAAAGCGCAATATGTTATCTTTGATATTCTTGAAAAGAATGGTCGCTCACTAATTCACAAGTCACTTCTCGAACGAAAAAAGATTTTAGCTGATACGGTAGTTAAGAACAAATTTTGCCGGATTATCAAATTTACCCATGATGGCCCAAAGCTGTGGAAGACTGCCAAACAAAAACGTTGGGAAGGGGTCATGGCAAAAGTTGAGGACGGTCTTTATCATGCAGGCACTCGCAGTTATACCTGGCTGAAAATTAAACAGCATCAGACGATCGATTGCATTATTGTGGGTTATAAATCAAAAAAACGTACCATCGCTTCCTTAGCACTTGGATTGTATGACAGCAAAAAGAAATTGCATTATATCGGGAACGTGGGTACTGGATTTGCTGAAAGTACGCTGGAAGACCTTGAGCGCCGATTGCGGCCGATCGTGGTCAAGAAAAAGCCAGTAGTTGAAGAGGTGAAAGAAACAATCTGGGTGCGGCCTAAATTTGTTGCTGAAATTAAATTTCAGGAAATAACGGATCAAGGAAAATTGCGCATTCCTGCATTTGTTCGACTTCGTTTAGATAAAAAAGCCGCACAAGCCACCATGAAGCAGCAAGATTTTAAAATTCCAAAATCGTAAATCTATGCATAGTTTACACAATAATGATGAATTATAAGATTTGTCATAAACAACGATGGTTTTTGTTTGTTTTTGTCATCCTGAACTTGTTTCAGGATCTATGTTGAAAACAATCCAGAGGTTGGCATATGTACGTCAAAAATTAAACTTGTTGAAGTCAAACTCGGAATTGTATGTGTTTTGATACTATTTTCAAATCATTATGATTTATCTTATGGATCCTGAAACAAGTTCAGGATGACAAATGGGGCAAAACTTTGTGTATTTGTGTGAGCTTCCTTTATGGGTATTTTCAAAGTTTACTGTGTTCAAATTCTTTCTTCACATCTTTACGCGCAATTACTACTAAAATAGGTGAGGTTACCTCGTATAAACCCTCTGAATTATTCGGTGTTTTTTCTAGAGTTGCATCTATGAGATCATCCATAAACTCTTCGCGTTTCTCTTGCGGTACTTCTCGCATATGCGTAATTGCAGGCATCCAGGCCTTGCTATTACCTATAAACTCCTGTCTGCTTGCAACCACTTTTTTATTCCAGGTGTATAACAGGATCGGCTCTAGCCCTACTTGCGACAAAAGTTTGCCAAAACTTTCTTCGTCATGGCAGTAAAATGCTTTTTGCTGTGGATTCTTAAAATAGTGTCGCCACTTATCGCTCAATACTACCTGATAAAATGGTTCGTTAAATTTTGAAGAATGGGCCAGACAGCAGGCAAAGATGCCACCTGGTTTCAAGCTCTGTTCTATGCCGCGCATGGTCGGCTGAAGATCTTCAATCCAGTGCAGACAAGAGAATGACACAAAATGAGTGTATGCTTCTTTAGAAAATGGCCAGGAATTGCCAATCGTAAAGGTTTTGAACTGCAAATTCTTACGAAAACGATATGTTTTTTGAGCATGAGTAATCATGCTTGTCGAAGCATCAACTCCTAAAACAGATCCTTCATGTGCAAGAGAAGCTATATAATCCGTAACATTGCCTGCTCCGCAACCAAGATCGAGTACCGTAGCATCCGATGGTATAGGGACTTGCTGTAACACCGTGCGAGCGGTCAGTTGTTGAAATGCAGAATTATTACTATATTTTTTTCCATTCCAATTATCCTGCGCATAGGTTCTGCTGCTTATTGCTAATGCAAATCCTAACATAATCGATATATTTTTTATCGTCATATTCTCTCCTGGGATTCGATTTTTCAACAAATTTGGACTAGAGTATAACAACACATAACATAAATTGCGCAAGCACTTTTTGCAGGATATGACCATGAAAAAATACTTCGTTTCATTATTGATACTTACCTCCTCGATTGTCTGCCATGAGCAAACCAATTCTCCTCTCAACATTGCCATCATAGGACTAGGTGGACGTGCTCAATCACTATTGCGCGAATGTTTAAAACAAAATCCTGCTGTTCGCGTGCTTGCCATTTGTGATGATCGCGCCAAAGAATGCTTGCTTAGTCATGAAACCGTAAAACTAGCGCAAAGTCCCCTTTTGCCTGCCTATAGGACAGCGGTACGCGATGCTGCATTGTATCCTAACACACAAGAAGGTTTGAAAAGGCTTTTTGCAGAGCACTCAAATATCGATGTTGTATTAATCACATCGCCAAATTATGATCATTGCTGGCACTTGAATACCGTACTTGAATATGCGGCAGATAAGAAAATTTTTATGGAAAAGCCGATTTTTAAAAATCTTGATGAGTTCACTTCCTTTGATTTTGATCAAACAAAGGATAAAAGCATCATCATCGGGTTGACACTGCGTTATTCTTCCATGGCGCGCATTGTTGCTCAACAATTGCAAGCGCATCAACAGAATTTGGGAGCGTTGCAACATGTTAAAGCTTGGGAACGTTTGAATTTTGGTCACGCTTTTACCGCGTTTATTATGGGTTGGCGTCGTTATATTAATTTATCGGGCGGGCTGTTGTTAGAAAAATGTGTTCATGATCTTGATTTAAGTCTTTATTTTATTGATGCCTTGGGCATTCACTCCCATGAGATAACTATTTCCACATATACTGAAAACCGGTTTTTTCTTACGTCGCGCAAACCTGAGCTGCTTGATTTTGTGATGCACAATGAAACTTTTCATAAAAATTCTTTTTTTGTGAAGGCTGCACAGTGGCAAAATCATTCGTGGAACCCAGGCAATTTTTTGCGCAATGAGGTAGGTGCTATTGATTGGCAGAAATCATTGGATTCTATTCTTGCAGAATATCCAGAAGATGATAATTTTTCTGGTCTTAATATCATTCCTGATTATCACAAACTCTCTGCAATGCTTAAAACCGCGCAAGGGGATGTAGGTTTTGAACTAGAAGTTGATCTTGGTGGCTTTAGACCGAAAACTGAACGTGGTCAACTTTTTACATTTGAACATGGCACGGTGCTGATTGATATTATTGCAAGTAAGATGATCATCACATGCAATGATGGTACCGAATATGAATATGATTTACAAACAAACAACACGGACCATGCCGATGGTGATGAATATATTGTCCGCAGCATTCTTGGACGTCCATTGCCGAATGGCTATTCAATGGCCACGCTCAATGACCCAATTGTCAAATTAGCAAATCTCATGGGTTTAGTTTCTGAGCATCAGGCATTGCATGGACTAGAAGAAATAATTCTTAAAAATACAGGAATCAATTGGGGTGACCAAATAAAGAATACAAGAAAAGTTGAATGAGCTCGAGTAGTGATTACAATTTTTGCACATCTACTATACCGTCTTTATCAATTACAATTGCGTTTGCATCGCGAGACCTCGTTGAGGCCCTGTTTGTCTGTTTTCCTGGTTCCAAAATCCCCACGGAGAAATACATATCCGCAATTGTACCTATACGCGTCTCTCCCTGACTTGTGACAACTGATATTGCAGTGTGATCATCGCGACTAATTTGAATATTTACATCTTGAATCTCGTTAGGAGCAAGTTCAAGAGTAAATATTGTTTTATCTTCATAAGGCTGAGCCAGAATCTTATGAACATAAACAGTTTCTCTACTGTTATTTATTAATTTTTGTATGACAAGTTCGGCCTGCGCGCCATTTTGACTAGCTAATATGGTCATTAAAATCAGTATTTTTTTCATAATTACTCTGCCAGGGTTATTCGGTTTCTTCTTTTTTTATTTTAATCGTGTAGTCAGGTTTGAGTTTGCCAATTTGTTCTACAGCTCCGGCTGTGAGGAATTTTCCCACATTTGGCAGTTCAATTGATACGAACACGCGCTTGTTTGGTAATACATCAACAACCGGTCCCAACCAGTAAGAGAAGTTATGTTCCACAATTACATATTCTCCGATCGAAAAAATATTTTCTGGATTAAATCCGAAAAATTCATTGACTAGAGATTCGTCAATCGATTCATTAACTGGAAATTCTTTTTCTATTTGATTTGAGGTGTTTAACAATACTATTTTTGTTATTTCTTTTGTTGGTTTTCCTTTTTCTTCTAAATATGTTGCTTTAAAATGCTCTTTAAATTTTTTTGCTTGCGCTCTTCTTTCTTCTTCCGAAGGTTCGTTCGGCTCACTTTCTAGTGGTTTTTTTATCTGCGATTGTTCTGCTATTTTTGTGCCAAAACCCAGCCATGCCTGTAACTTTGCCCAATAGCTCTCTTCATTAGCAAGCAATGGTATGAGGCATGTGGTTAAAAGAATAGTTAGGATTGACCGAAATAAGATTCTCATTTTTTCCATAGAAATTCCTAAGTTACGATAATTCAATTGTACCATCTTTTTTAATCGTAACGGTGATATTATTTACGTCTTTGACCTTAACATTAATTCGTTTTTTCTGACCTAGTGCTTCTGTGGCACGGATTAGTTGTGGTCGAAAGAATTCTTCCCAACTTTCAGATTTTTTGGCAATTTTATTTATATTGTTTATTAATGACGTATACATTTCATAAGATTCGTGGCTCAATGGGATTCCATAGTAAACAGCTCCATTCTCAGCTTGTTCGAAACGGCGGCTAATATTTCCAACTAATATGAGTATGCCAATTTCCGAATCAAAAGGTAGATAAACTTTTCGCTTTGAAGTAGGGTTTACGGAAATTGTTTTAAGTTCGTTACCTATTAAATCAACTTCATGGTTACTTTGATTATCTACAAAAGAAATTGCAGCATATTTATAGCCTTGGCTGACCACTAGTTGCATTTGGCTGGCTAGAAGAAGCCCAACGCCAATAAGTAATTTCTTCATAAAAATCTCTCCCTTTGTTCTTTATAATATTTCAACTATAAATTTATCAAAAAAGAAGCGTCAAATGCAAGATTTTGCTGAAAATACGCCAAAAAAACTCTTGATTTTTGCATAGCAAACCTGATAAATTGATAATTAGAAATAAACTTAAAAGGTTAAAATAAGGAGTAGTCCATGGATATTCAGAAAAAGCGTTGCCCCGTGTGTGGCAATGAGCCTTGTACCTGTAAAAAAGATGATAAAAATAAGCCGTGCAGTGCCTGTGGTATGCCTGGCTGCAAATGTGGCGAAAAGGAAAAGAAATAAAACAAATAAGGAGAGTTCATGAACAATTATAACAAAATGTGCGGTGGTTGCGACAAGCAAAAATGTACCGGTTGTGAACACAAAGATCATGATGCAAAACATTGTGGTGGATGTGGTAAAAAAGGTTGCGACTGCGGCAAAAAAGAAACTGAAAAAAATAATAAGCTTTAAAAATTAGCACATAGATTGTGAAAGGCGCTCCGAAATGAGCGCCTTTTCTATTCTTTTTTCATCAACCTATCTGGCTGAATGATGCCGCCTGAAATGATGAGCGCCATTGCCTCATGGCGTGTCAAATCAACAACTTTGATGTCAGATTGCAAGACCATGATCAAAAATCCGGTCGTTGGATTTGGTGTTGTGGGCACAAATACATTGAAATATCTTTGTGATCCTGGCGCAATTTCTTGCGGAACTTCTCCGGTCAAAAATCCGATGCTGTACATGCCGAGTCTTGGAAATTCTACCATTACGACACTTTTGAAGCTTACTTTATCTTGCATACCAAACGCCTGCACCAGCTGTCTGATGCCAGAATAAACAGGGCGCACGAGAGGAATTTTAAAGATGAGTGCTTCAAGCCCGTGAGCCAATGTACGCAAAATAAAGACGCGCAAAATAATACCAACAATAAATATGGTCAGCACTACAAGAATAATTTCAGAATGCGGAATGCGCTGCATGAACGTAGGTTCTAGTCTATGGATTGGTTCTAACCAACTTTTGAGTAAACGCAGTGAAAAACTAAAGAGCGCTACGGTCAATGTTAATGGCAAGAGCGCGATGAGACCATTTAAAAATGTTGCCGAGATGAGTTCCAGATATTTTAAAAAAGGGCGTTTATTCTTTTTCTGCATTATTTCTCCTATGTTTTCTTGGCCTCACTAAGACAATCTACAAGTAAAAATCGAATTAATACCGTTCGTGGTGAGCTCAGTCGAACCATAAGTCCGAATAATATTGTTTTAACACGTTCTGGCAAATTAGGAATCATGGTTCGACTATGCTCACCACGAACGGAATAAAATAATCTTTTTCTTTTCTTATCCTAATTCTTTTTCAAGCTGTCGCGCAAGTTGTGCGCTCAAATTGTGCGCCTTTTGTGCATCGGCATCTTCAACCAAAATGCGCAGCAGATTTTCGGTACCCGAATAGCGCACGAGTAAGCGCCCCCCAGGCAATTGCGCTTGTGTGGCAGCAATCAAACTTGCACAAGGCTCTTGCGTTAATGATTTTTTCTGTTTTACCGGCATATTCAGAAGCACTTGTGGGAATGGTATAAAACTTTTTAGCTCTCTATTTGCCGTGAATAACATAACTTCCATGACGCGCAGTGCTGCAAAAATGCCATCGCTACAATGAGCATAATCAGCAAGAATTATATGCCCAGATTGCTCGCCGCCGAGGAGCACGTTTTGCTCGGTGAGAGTTTGAGCAACAAATTTATCACCAACAGGTGTGCGAATAAGTTTTTTATCGTGTTCTTCCAAATATGCTTCAAGTCCCTGGTTGGCCATGACGGTGCTTACGATGGTGTTCTGGGCCGCATATGTTGGATGACCACTGAGCAATGCGAGGATATCATCACCATTGTAAATTCTTCCATCACGTGTCACTACGGTTAAGCGGTCGCCATCACCATCAAAGGCAAAACCGATGTCGGCTTTTGATTCTTGCACAGTTTGTTGTAGTTGTTGAGGGTGTACGGCACCACACTGATGATTTATGTTTCGACCATTGGGTGTTGTGTTTAATGGGATAACATGGGCACCAAGGTGTTCAAAAATTGCAGGTGCACTAGTTGAAGTTGCACCATTGGCACAATCAAGCACCACTCGCATGTCGCGCAAAAAATTAGGTTGGAAAAAAGCTGTTACAAGATGCTGATAATCTTGCGCTGCCGAACTATAAAAATTTTCAGCACCAAAGGTGCGATAGGCAAATTCACTAGATTCTTGTGCTACTATCGCAGCAATGGAGTGTTCGTCTTGCGCAGTGAGTTTGCCGGTAATGCCATCAACAATTTTTATACCATTATCTGCGTAGGCATTGTGCGAGGCAGAAATTATTATGCCGCAAGAAAATTGGTTGCTTTGTACTAATTTGTGCACGGCAGGTGTTGGTAAAACAAAAGCATCATGCACGGTAACTGAGTGACGTAAAAGACCAGATTTCAGCAGAGATTTAATATATGCGCACGATTCGCGGGTATCTTGTGCTATTAAAATAGTTGGAGATGATCCGTATTTTTTTTGCAACCACAACGCAATTGCATCCCCAATTTTTGGTAAGAGTTCTTGTGTGAGTGGATGGGAGCCAACGCGCTCACGTATACCATCGGTGCCAAAAAGAGAATCTTTCATCTTAAGATGCCTGCCCTGAGCTCGTCGAAGGGTCGAGCTGATCATTGGAGTGAATGTTGATTACAAGGTTTGATGGTGACCAGCTGGTCACATGCATAGTGCGCGGAAGTAACAGGTATTCATGAGAAGGTGTTATTGCATGTGAACCTGGCGTTAATGCACGCGTATCAATATGTACTGCTAATGATTTCGTGTCAAGATGATACAGGTCAGTGCGTGAGCCTTGTAAGGTTACTTGAACAGTCTCAGGTGCAGTTATCTGCACATTCTCAGGAGTTGTATAAAAACAAAGTGGAATTTCTAGTGTGCGAAAGGTAGGCAGCCAGGCGCCAACAATAAACCAGACATGATAACCAATAACTAATGAAATAAGTTTACGGGGTGCGCTGCGCAGCGCGTTGTTGAGATTGCTGAGCATGGAAAAATTCTCCTTTTACTATGTTAGCTCCAACGTAATTGTTTAGCATGGTCATCGCTTGTTCAAGGCGTAAACGTTCAACTGCTTTTCCTTGTGTGATAATAGTGCATTGGCGTGAGGTAGGTTCTATGTGCAAGAGCAGCGCGTCAGTTTTTGCCGTGATAAATAAGGCGTGTTGCTTCCACGAATCTAATTTTTTGATATCGACTGACAACCAGGTTTGGTCAAGTTCGACCTGCCATTCGCTATTAAGTCCCTTTAACAAACCATTCGAAGTTACCCAGATCATAGTCTGTGGATGGTAGGCAGTGCTTGCCATAAGCGCATCTAACAATTCTTGTTGTGTGGTGGTGTTAACTGGCAGTTTGCTATGTACAAAAGAATCGAGATTATCTTTGCGTTCAAACAGTACAAATATTGGGTTTTTTTGATTGATAACAATCAGGCATGAGCGCATGAACGAGCTAAGCCATTCACCAGATGTTGCATGCTCATTGAATGATTTTTTGAGTGCAATGAAATTTTTTTGTAATGTTTGTTGATGTACGAGAAAAAATATCGTGGCAATGATGGGAAATGAGCACATTGCGAGCATGGTGAGCGTGTGAGTGTGCAGATAATATGAGGTGATAAATAGCAACGCGTAACCATAAAATGCTGGCAATAAATGTGTACGTTTGTCAGTGGCGAGCCAACGCGACCCATAATAAATTCCCAGCGTGATTACACTAATTTCAAACAGATCGTTCCAGGTGAAAATACCAAGGACAGAAAATAACCAGTAATTTCCTGGCGAAAGCCATGCCATATTTTGCATCTCCTTTTTTTGTACGATAGTATTCAAATATTTACTGTTATCTTGTAGCAGACAATTGAGTTATATACCGCATAACGTAAAACAAGTTATAGAATTTGTATAGATAACTGAGGTATCATATAGATGATCTTGTCTAAAGGTTGTGCCGAGTGAAAGGAAATCCAATGAGTCGACGTACTATGTTCTGGATGAGTCTTTTTATAGTATATGCACAACAATCTAGTGCCATGCAATCTAAAGAGGTTGTAATTACTGAAATTAAAGAAACTGATAAAGATTATGAATTTTCTCTGCCATTTAGACTTTTACAGGAGCGTACTTCAAAACAACATGGGATTAAACTTTGTTATGGATTTTCTCGAAATCCTGACATCAAACAAGGTGTGTTTGTGTATGACACGAAAACCCATGTCTGTATACATATGATTGAGGATCCTACCTTAACAATAAATTCCACCGATCAAGAACTTGAAACAGAAGTGCAAAGACAGGCAAGACGAATGTCGCAACGACTTTCCCAAGCGCTAGAAAAACCTCCTGTAATCGTAGAGTTGTCAGAAAAAGATGAAGGGGACGGTAAAGCGAAACGCTCCTCCAGAAAACTCTCTCAGATACTACATGATGTTAAGAAAAAACCCATTGAGGTTCCAGTTTTGCGTGATTTGCAAGATCAGACAAAAGCAAAAACGAGCCGTAGGTTTTCAACACCCTTGAAACAATCACCATTTCAAGATCTGCAGAGCATGAAACAATTTCGTGATCCTCATTATGTCATTTATGACAAAGCTCAAGAAAAGATTGTGGAATGCGGGATAAATATTTTATCCCGAAAAAAATCCCATGAATCTATTCACTCTAATCTGCTGCAATCGAGTGACATGGTGCCCGAAGAAGTACCGTCGCTGAATGAAACTGATATAACTTTTCACGTAATGAAAAGCGCACTTGATGATTTTAAAAAAAGTTCATTGTATACCGTTTATCAACCGGAAATTCAAGCAAGTTCGAGTACCATAAAACCCACACAAGAGACCGAAAGAAAATTTACTGAGCGCGAAGGTCGCAGAGGAGCAGGTGGTCTTTCTCTGCGCACTATGTTGAGCTCTTTTTTAAGAGCGCTGACCAAAAGGACAACAGAACAGTCAGGCAAAGAAATAAATGTACTTGAACCAGTGCAAGCAACGGTACCCAAAGCTGTTCAAGAAGTACCGCATAATGTAACACCAACTAATTCAAACGCTAACTATTGTAGAGAAATTCAAAGCGAAACACTCAGTTCTGACGTAAGTTTAGGTTCACGTGGCTCCAAGGGAAATGAAAAAGATACGCATTTGGAGGGGAAGGATATAACTCTAGATCCTACTGTAGCAAGACCGATAAGTTCACCGCCACTTAATGCACTGCGTAAAGCAGAACATGGAAATGACATAAAGCCTTCATCGGCACGCAGCCAGGAAAACGGAAACAACTCAATGGTCATATCAGCGCGCAGCGAGGACAGTGGGGGTGAGATAAAAATTATTTCATCGCATCAGCTGCCGGTAAAAGAAGAAGAAAGTTCTGAGGAGAAGAAATGATCTATTTTTTTCCTCAAATTTCTTAGATTAGCTATTATTTACACTAGTTTTTAATTGGTCTCTGCATAATTGAATTTGAAGTTGCTCTTGACGCAGAAGTGTAGCCCTCCGTTTATTGCTAGAATTACTTAAAATGCTTAAAATAGTGCAAAAATGACCCAAAAACTGAGGAACTACATCATGAATAAGAATGCAATTTTTGCTCTTCTACTGATGGCGACAGCGCTGCAAGGCATGAATCAAGAAAAAAAGAAATTTACCTTTGATGATGGGAGCATGGCCCAACAATTTAACATAAAGCAGTTTATAGGTTGGAAGGGTGAGCACACCGTTATTCTTTCATCTAATATCGAAGGAGTTACAATAACTCCCATTATTATAGAAAGTACCGAGAAACAGACTCTTGATGCTTCATGCTCTCGTGTTTTTCCCGCCAATGGTAATCCTTTCCCGAATGGTTCGGATGCCAATAATGTCGAAAAGCAATTGCTATTGGGTGCAAGCTATCAAGATTTTATGCAAAGCAAACAGGGACAATTAGAGCAACTGCGTGTAGCGCAGTTAAGATTAGCAGCAATGAATAAAGAATTGCGATCGAACATACATACGCTCAGAAAATTACAAAAATCAACATCGATCAGTAGCAAAACACATTCAAAAAATGACAAGCCATTGCAGGTAACTCCATCTCCCGTCATGCGAGGTTGGGTAAAAAAAGAAAACGATCTTGAACTATTATTAGGTCGTGAACAAAGAGATGCACTGCAAAAATATCATGCAAACTTAAAACCGTTGTGCGTTTTAGAAAGAAATGAGGGCATCGATGCGCAACAATCATCATTTATACCACTTTTACTCGATCAAGATTTACGTGGTAAGGTAAAAGAATGTTACCGATATGTTGTCAGCGACAATGTGTGGGCACTTGTTTTGGTTCAACAGGATGGTATGGTGAGAACTCTCTTTGAGAAGTACGAAGGACTGAATGATGCACGCCTTAACATAGCGAAAAAGCCTGACGATCCGAATTTTTATGAAGGTATTGACGGTAACCACGATACCTCCAGTTTTCAAACGGCTAAAACCAAGCTTCCAGATTATGATAGAAAAGCAGATTTGCTTAGTGGAGTATTAAAGAAATTTTTGGCCGAACGAGAGCAGAAGTAGTATCCTAGCAATAATGTTTTGAAAGGAAACTATGGCGCAGAAAAAAATTATTCTCACTGGCGATCGACCTACTGGTCCGCTGCATCTGGGACACTATGTTGGTTCACTTATTAATCGCGTGAAATTGCAAGATCAGTATAAACAATATGTAATACTTGCCGATGTGCAGGCGCTTACGGACAATTATGATAATCCCCAAAAAGTGCATGACAATGTGTTGCAAGTTGCGCTCGATTATCTAGCCGTTGGCATTGATCCACAAAAATCGACCATTTTTATTCAATCCATGATTCCACAAATTGCAGAACTTACCATTTTTTATCTGAACTTGGTGACCGTGAGTCGCTTGAGTCGTAATCCGACCGTGAAAACAGAAATTGCCCACAAAGGTTATGGTGAAAGTGTTACCGCTGGATTTTTGATGTATCCGGTCAGCCAAGCGGCCGATATTACGATTGTGAAGCCAAATTTGGTACCGGTAGGTGAAGATCAACTGCCCATGGTTGAACAAACAAATGAAATTGTTCGCCATTTTAATAGACTCTACAAAAAGGAGGTGTTTCCAGAAGTGGAATCACTCATTCCAAAAATGGCGCGCTTGGTAGGCACGGATGGCAAGACCAAAATGAGCAAATCGCATGGCAATGCTATTTATTTGTGCGATGATGCTGACACGGTGACCAAAAAAGTGATGGGCATGTACACCGACCCAAATCATTTAAAAGTTTCTGATCCGGGGGCAGTGGAAGACAATCCCGTGTTTATCTATCTTGATGCATTTGATCCTGATACAGCAAAAGTGCAAGAGCTCAAAGATCATTATGCACGTGGTGGTCTTGGCGATGTGGTCATAAAAAAATATTTAGCACAAGTGTTGAACACATTCTTAGAGCCAATACGTACACGACGCAGCGAGTTTGCCAAAGATCCACACATGGTGATGGACATTATTTTAAAAGGTACTGAGATTGTGCAGGGGGTGGCAGAGCGCACAATGTGCGATGTTAAAGAAGCAATGGGAATTATATATACGTGATGAAGGCCGGGGGAACCCGGCCATTTTTTTTGTCAGCAATTTTCTAACTGTATGGGAGATGACATGTTTCAGCGTTGGTTGTTAGAGGGTAGAAAAGAGGCACTAGTTATTTTCTTAGCGATGCTAGGATCGGGGATGCAGGCGATGGAAAATCAGGCGAAAAAATTTTTCGATGGTGATCTACGTGGGAGAAAAAAATCTGAGACTTTTGTCGTAGATTTAAAGCAGAATTTTTTAATACCATTTGATTTATTTGTAGCAGTTGTTCGAAAAAAGCAATCAGATAATTCACTGCTGGATGTTGGAAAAACTATTGATTTAGCTAACAAATTAGATTTTGCAGTTGTTGTTAGAGGAACAAAATCCCAGAAAACCTCACCGCACAAGGTCTTTTATGTCCAAGATCAGGAGATGCCAAAACTAAGAGATCTAGCGGGACATTCTACTGGAGTTGAGTCCAAACGACATAGCTTGAAGCATGGCGAATCTACAAGATTTATTAGTGAGACAAGAAATACACCGCTCAATTTTGATGACATAAGAAAAAAACTGGCACAAACTTCTTCTGTCACCACAGCGAGCAAAACTGGCGATAAAACTAAGAAAAATACGAAAAAGCAACAACCTACACATCAAGAATCTAAACGTGAAGACAGTTCCAACTTAGAAACTGGAATTGAAGAGGTTTATTCACCCACTGAGCCTTCGTTGCACACTCGTTCTTTACCAGGGAGTGTGCAAAATTCTCCAAAGTCGTGGATTCTGCGCAAAAAATCCGGCATTCATGTTGAAGATGGTGAAAGTTTATTTGAGGAGGCGGGAACAGGAAAGTAGTGCTTTTTTGTCCCATTGTGCCCGCAAAACAATTGCGAAAAACAAACATCATAGAAATATAAGCATAAGTTTTTGTAGCATATCTCAAGAAATAGTTTTAGTTTCATTTTTTTCAGGAGGGAAGATATGTTCAAAAAGTTGATGCTACTTGCGTTGATATTAGGAGCTGCAAATTTGCAGGCTATGCAATGTGCTTCTTGTAAGAAAAAAGTTGGTGAAGTAGAAGATACTGTCGTAAAGGATCTTTCGGCATTAAAACAAAAATTACAAGCCTTTGAAACTCAAGAGATGGGCGATCTAAAATCATTGTTAAAAGATATGCCTGGATGGAAAAAAAATATACAAACAAGGTTTGAGGATTTTGAAGGGAAAATGAAAACCTTAGGTGCCGATGTACAAAAAGCAGAAACTGCGTTGGCTAAAGCAGAAGCATTTATGACCAAATGGGGTCCGGTTATTGAAGACGATGTTATGAAGGCGGTAGCATTTGCGCAAAAATATGAAAAGCAACTTCCAAAATTTTGTGAAGACTTGAGCAAGGTCATAGCATTTGGTGAAAAATGGGAGCCGCTCCTTGTACAACTTGGTGGTACCGGTGTGAAATTAACTACTGATGTTACTTCTTTGGCAAGTGGTAATCTTCTGGCCATACCAAGCGTAGTTTCAGACGCAGTAGGTTTGGTAAAAGAAGGCGCGGAAGTTGTTGAAGAAGCTAAGAAATAATAATTAGTTGGTCAGATATAAAAAAAGGGTTCGAATTAAATGTTCGAACCCTTTCTTATTGATCTTATTCTGTAATAATACTGATGCCCATTAAGATTGATGCGGCAGACATCAAGCTCTTTACTATAGTGGCACCGAGAGAACACGTCTTTTGATTTTTAAGTGAGTTATAGAGTGCAATACTTCCAAAACTAGTAAGTACTGTAGCGATGATGCTTTTTTCTGTCTTGCTTGGCTGGTGCGAAAAACTTGGTTGATACATTGGTTCATCATCAGAGGAATTGGTCATAGATTGTTGCTGACTTGGCTTTAGCGGTTTATATGGCTTGTAGGGTTTATCGTTTTCAGAGATGCAAGGTGCATTAATGGGTTGCTGTATGGCGGGTTGTTCAATTTCTTGTGCTGCCTCGCGCACAATGTTGGTCCATTCTTCATGACAACAGTCAGGAATGTGAATTATAGTTTGTGTGTTGTTAGTCGTTACCCAAGCAGTATCACAGGTGGGAGCAGCAGGCTGATTAGTAGTGATGCTAGGAACGCTTGATCTAGAAATTTCTTGCGAAGTTTTAGTTGGCTCATATGCTGCTTTGGCATCACGAGCACAATCAAATTCAAAATCATCATAACAAAAAGATGTTGGTGCGAGAGCACATGTGAGTACGGAAATACTGGCAAGAAAATAAGCAGTTTTCATTAAGAAACCTCGATTTAATCAATATATAAGACAGATAATATTATAGTACAATAAATTATGTACTTATACAATCTTAGTCTATTAATTACAATAAGAAAATACAATTGTTGATGCTTGACAGGTTAACCTATTCTTATGATATGGTTCGACTAAGCTCACCACGAACGGGGTAGAATCTTCAATGAATCTTTCGATAAATTTTCTCACACAAAGGGCGAAAATATGAAAAGCAGATATATCATGGATTGTTACGGTTTTATTCAAGGCGGACGTTCCTGGTTTCCCATTTTCACGATATTGTTATTTGCTGTTTTGATAGCCATGGCGGTGGTGCGCCTGGTTTATCAGGTACGTGCTGACTCGCAAGAGGCGATAAGTGCTCAAGTTTCTGAAATTGCTACTATTATGCAGCGCATCGATGAGAAATGTAAAATTATTGGCTTTGATCTGCAAAAAACGCCGATTGATTTTCTCAATGTTGTAAAATTCGCGGGTTCTGAAGTTGGTGTCATGAGCTTGGCGTATCCGCAAAATTGGGAAGGCCCTTATCTGCCTGCCAACCCGATGACGCAAGGGAAAGAGTATCAAATCGTGCGCACCAAAAAAGGCTATTTTATAACTCCTGGCGATGGTGTGCAACTTGGCAATGGCAAAATAGTGGGGAAAGATATTGTTCTTGATGAAAATGCTGATATTGCAGCGCTGATGAAATCAGAAGATGCATTTATGTACAAAGGTAAAATCTTGGCAGCCGAGCTGCCGATCAAAAAAGGAATTTTGCAAGATTTGCAGTTTGATGAGCTTGTCATGAGCGATGAAGATCTGATCTATTAAACATTTTTTTCTTTTTTCTCGTCATAGTTTATAAGTGTGTCAAAGTTCTTTTTTTGTTAAGGGCCATTATTTATCTTTCTTACCAAAATTTCTTTTTTTCGTTAGAGGTCTTGCCACCTCTAACAACGGGCACTAAAGAGACTTCGTCCCTTTAGAATCCCTGTTACGCTTAGAAGTTGGCATTCGCCTAACGGCTCACACTCCACAGGCCTGCCCAAGGGGAAAGTATTCCCGTCCCTCTCTTGGCACATCTTATTTTATGGTTGGCCTGTCGCCTGCTAAGCTACATCGGTAGCTCTATGAATTTTAAAAACATGGTAAATAGACGGCCGCTCTAGCTTGTATGTGGGCATGATAGCACACAATAAAATTGTGTAAAAAAGGAAATGTATGTCGGATTGTTATTAGACACGCCGTGCGCATTTGTATACGAAAGTGTGCGTAATCATGCGACCCCGAAGCGACTTTTCCTACGAAGCTTTAGCGAAGTAGGAAGGCGCGTGTGGCCACATTTCAAGCATAGGGATTCCAAAGGCACTCCTTTGGTGTCCGTTGTTAGGGGGTGACCGAAAAGAGAAAATGAATCTGTGAAAATCAATTTGACAAAACGCGCAAACGTATCATTCTTGAATTATCAATAATCTTAATATTAATTATACATGAAAGACCTACATGAAATATTTAATAGTTATCGCAATTTTTGCAAGTTTAATGACTCATCAAATAATGACACTGGATGACACGAAGCCAACTTCACCAAAATACAGCTTCAAAGTTCAAGACAAATGGCATCCTGATGGACCAGATGAAACATTTGAAGAGACGACAAAAGCGCTAATCTCTGAAGGTCCTAAAACACTAACGATAAGTTTTACCCAGGAGTTCGATAATTATGCATATAAAGGTGTGCTCACACATAAGTTAGTAGCTGCCAAAGGTGACACGGAACCTGAATTTGAGACTATCGAGAATTACAATTCTAAAAGTTCCATTGGGCCATTTGCAAATGGAAGTGGATCTTATAAACATTATACCCCAGACGAAGCACAAGTAACCTTAACATCGCTTCTTGCAGCCTATAAAAAATTAAAAAAAGCTAATTTATAACTATCACGGTACCACTGGTCGTTTAGTTTTCGGAATTTTCTCCAAAATCTTCTCATCAATCTTTAAATGCGCTTTCACCAGTTCACGCGGCGTGAACGCCAGCCACTGCGAGAGCGAAACATCGGCAAAATAATCGCTCTTAAAAATTTCAAGAAACCGCAATGTGGTGTCACCAATGTTTTCTATGTAATGCCCCATGTGTTTAGGCACCACACCCACGTCGCCTGCTTGATAGTTAAAGGTGCGCGCAGTTGCCGTGGCAGTAAACACCGTCATGCGTGCTTGACCTGCAATATAAAATTGCCATTCATCGGCGTTGGGATGCCAGTGTAACTCCCGCATGCCACCAGGTTCAATCTCAACTAATGCTGCCGCGATCGTTTTGGAAATTGGAAACACGCTTGAGTCGGTGATGCGCACCGTGCCACTTTTGGTGCGGATCGGTTTTTGTGCCATCATGCGGTGACTAAAAGGTATGGGTACTGGTCCGTTACCTTGTACTTTGTCTTTGGCCAGTGGGCCTGGAACTTTAGTTTCAAAAATATACAGCTCTTTTTCGGGAATGTTTGCAAATGCTTTTTCAGCAACCTGGAAATTTTTGGCGAGCACTTCTTTGGGGATGTGCGCTAAAAAGTCGGTGAGCAAAAATGTTTCTTCTTCAGAAAAATTGCCATCATCAAACACGAGTAAGAATTCGCAACCATCATCTTCAAGTCCTTGGATCGAGTGCGGAATACCTGCAGGGAAATACCACAAATCGCCTTCAAAAATATCATCTTGGAAGGTGCAGCCATTTTGGTCAACCGCCGTGATGCGCGCGCCACCCTTGAGCATGTAGGACCACTCAGCAGCATGATGCCAATGCAGCTCCCGGACAGCGCCGGCTTTGAGGCGCATGTTGACACCAGCGATAGCGGTTGAAATGGGCAGCTCCCGGACGGTTACTTCCCGTGCCCAACCGCCTTCTTCTATGCGCATATGGCTGTCGGCAAATGACCATTTTAGATTTGGCATGAGCCCTTGGTCAGTGCGTGGCGGCACCAACAGATCAGGATTTTGCTTTTCTAGTTCGTGATTTCGTGGGCCAATGATATTTGCACCAAGCTTGCCACTGATAGGTTCATGTTTTTGAGTAGTTTTTTTCTTCATACAAACTCCATATTTTTATGATCAAAAATCTGAATCCAGCTTACGAGAACTGACAAGACAAAAAATAGTGTTTCCCATTTGACGCGCTCAAATATCATCATACACTTAACAATTATGACAAATAACTCATAGTTACAAGAGAAATTTTATGAAACACAGCTCACTTTTTATATTCACATTATTGCTAATTGCGACAAATGTTTGCAGCATGCAAAGCCGGAAAATTGTTATTTCCAAAAAAACGCGAGAGCAGCAGCAACAAAGTAATCAAAATAGCCAGCAAAACAGCTCTGCCACGCTTAGACAACTGGTCACAAAGGAACAATGTACCGCATTTCTTTCAACGGTAGTACAGGATCCAGAAAAAAATGTAACTACATTATTAAAAAAATATGCATCAGATCCTATCCCGCATGAGCTCAGAGAAGGCCTTGTTAAATTTGGCAATGATCTTAAAGAATATGAAATCACTGATAGTCATATTGCTCGTTTAATGGATTTAGCCTTTGACGAAGACGATTCCATGGAGCTCTAATTTTTTATGTTTTCTATGAAAAATAATCGGTTCATCACAGTGGTTATGGTATTGTTTTCTGTCAGATATATATCTTGCATGGAAGATATCGAAATGTCAGATAGCGGTCTGAACATTCCAACGCAAGAAAATTTTCTGAACAGAAAAAGAGGACGCTCCAATGCGCTTGAACAACAAAAGACTAAGAACAGCAGGAGGATCAGCACAGAAGAATGCAGGCAGCTCTTTAAGTGCGTGCTCACAGATCCTTTGCTTGATGACGCAAAGTACAAAAATTACCTGATACAAAGTAACGATAGTAAAAATTTACTGAATGTCGTTCTTTCTGCTTATGCAGCGAAAAATACAGCGCTGCCGCTCGCAGTTAAAAAAGAAATCATCATCTACGGCTTGCACGTGAGAAAGTTATACGCTCAGGATTATAGAGTCCCAAAGATTGATGACTTGCTGCAACAAGGTACTTTCCAGGATTTAATCGAGAAGGCTTCCCAAAGTATGGCTGATCTTTAAACCCGCTCAATAAATTTAGCATCAATTTTTTTGGTACCAATTCTAAAAGCGATGGTCA
>Ga0207124_1036_pt2 | contig 22257 bp, 28 predicted proteins | sample Alteio_BWMinHeat_37_FD_153506 | JGI IMG/M metagenome (GOLD analysis project Ga0207124, IMG submission 153506) | Enriched cells from forest soil in Barre Woods Harvard Forest LTER site, Petersham, Massachusetts, United States -... | ecosystem: Environmental > Terrestrial > Soil > Temperate forest >... | reverse complement strand
TCGCTGATAAAGCTGATAGTTATTGTGTAGATATGTATGCTACATAAGTAGTTTATACTGATACAAACTGTAGTTTTCAAATTTCATCTTAATGTTTAATTTATTCTTCGTCGGGTAATGAACATTTTTTTTTAAATTGCGATGATTATTGTTTTTGATCTTCAATTTTTTGCATACACCAGGATAGTGAGAGATATCTTTTAAAACTTGCAAATAGGTTGGAAAACTGCGTATGTTCATAAGGAATTGCTCATTATATATCAGGTTGTTGGTATTGCTTTTGCCGGCAGTGCTCTTCGCCAATATCAATTGTAAAGCCCAGGCATCAAGTAGTAATTTTGTTCGGGTAAATACAAATACTTCTATTTACTTCTTATTGAGTAATGCCGCTCAAATAGAGAGTGCGCAAACTATTACTAATGCGTTTTGTCTTTATACAAAAACGTCTGCTAATAATGCCAGCTATTATGTAAAAGCAACTAATTCTACCACCACTACCACATCAATGCCTATTGGCAACCTGGTACTTACATTTTATTCTACAGATGCTGTGTCAGGTAGATATTCAAATCTAAATACGTCTGCTATACCATTAACAACAAGTGATCAATTGCTCTTTCAGGTATATAAAAAGAATACCTTTTATAACTTTTGTTATAGTGTCGGTATACCTGCAACCGGGTATACCTATAAGCCGGGAATCTATTCATGGACAATAACTTTTACAATGACACAGCCATGAAAAAGATCCTATTTATAATATTGGTTATGGTATTGCCCTCATCATTGTTTGCGCAATATACTTTTACCCCCACTACAACCGGGCAGATCACTGTAAATACAGTTATGGTTGTTAGCTTCACAGCCGGGGCAAGTGCCTCAACTACTTTAAGCGGTGTATCAATCCTTTCAAGCGGAACTACCATAAGCAATGCTGCCACGGTAGCTATAAAAAGTAACCTGGCATGGATAGTAGAAATAAATGCATCGAGCGCTAATTTCACCCCCTCCGGAACCGGCAGCACTACAATGCCCTGCAGTATTTTAGGATTTAGAAAAAATGGCACTTCACCATTTGTAACATTGTCTACGGCAATACAAACATTAACCACCGGAAACCCCGGCGATGCCAGCACAACGGGCAATACTTTTGGTGTAGACATAAATTATAACCCGGGATTTAATTATACAGGTGATACCTATACCATGAGTATCGTCTATACCATAACCAATCAATGATATTGAAATTTATAAGAGGTTATTTTGACTGAATTAATGAAAAAAATAATTGCCATATTATTACTAACTATTGGGTATTGTAGCGTCACAACCGCCCAAACATCGGTAACACAAACCGTAAGCCTCACTATTGTTAATTCTATCGCGATCACTTTTGTAAGCACAGGTACCTCCACGGGGTCCACAGTAACCATACCATTTACTACTGTATCAAATTATGCCAACGGGGTTGCTTCTGCTGCACAACAACTGCTGGTACAATCTAACCGGAATTTTAATGTAACCGTTCATTGTAACACCACCAGTTTCACTTATTCCGGCTCTACTAGTCCTTCACCCACTATGCCTGTCAGTGGTGTATTAGCGATAAAAGTAAGCGCCAACACCACAGGTGGCTCCATTGCGTCGCCGTTCAGTTCTTCTGCCTATGCTACCCTGACCGGTACAGCGCAGAACCTCATTACAAGTGGCACTAATGGCGGCAACCAGGGCTTTTCAATCATCTACAATACCACACCCGGTTTCGCTTACCCGGCTGGCACCTATACCACCAGCGTTATTTATACAGCTACCCAACTTTGATCTTAAGTATATATCATCTTGATAGGATGATATATATACCCTTCTATTTATTTGAGAGGCTTTTTATACATAAACAATAAGAAATCAATTTTCAGAAAGCCTTAACTTATTATATTGCAGCTTAACTATTACATTCGCATTCTAATTAGTTAAAATGGAACAATCGCAATACATCCACGTGCCCTATGGCAAAACCGTACATGGTGAAGAAGAAATAGAAGCAGTAGTAAAAGTATTACGCACCTCTACCCAGATGGGCAAGAACGTACGTGAAATGGAAGAAAGGATAGCAGGGCTCTACGCTAAGAACTATGGCATCATGGTAAACAGTGGCTCGTCTGCACTCTATCTCGCTGCCGACCTGTTAGGCTATGAAGCAGGGGCTGAGATAATAACACCCGCACTTACATTTTCTACTACTGTAGCGCCAATTGTAAAAAAAGGTTGGATACCTGCTTATGTAGATGTAGAAGAAGGTACCTATAATACAGATGCCAATAAGGTAGAAGAAATGATAACGCCTAAGACAAAGGCGATGATAATACCCAACCTGATAGGCAACCTGCCTAACTGGAAACAACTGCGCGAAATAGCAGACAGGCACAATCTCTTTGTGCTGGAAGATTCAGCAGATACACTTGGTGCAGAAATAGGCGGCGCTTCATCGGGCCGCTATACAGATATGAGCACTACCAGCTTTTATGGTTCGCACATTATCAACTGTGCGGGCAACGGTGGTATGCTTTGTGTAAACGATAATAAGATGTACAATCACGGCAAGCTCTTGCGTAGCTGGGGTCGTAGCTCATCACTCTTTGTAGAGTCTGAAAAAATAGAGAACCGCTTTAATGTAGAAATAGAAGGCATACCCTACGATGCTAAATTTGTTTTTGAAGAGCCCGGTTATAATATCGAGCCTTCAGAAATGGGGGCGGCATTTGGTATTGTACAGTTAAATAAACTGGCTAATAACATTGATACACGCACCAGGAATTACCTGCGCATGCGTGAGTTCTGGAGCCAGTTTGAAGAGCATTTTATTCTTCCCAAACAATTACCCGATTCTCGCACAGGCTGGCTGGCATTTGCTACCACGCTAAGAGAAACAGCGCCTTTCATTCGTCGCGATCTGCAGATATTCCTCGAGAAGAGAAATATACAAACACGTACCGTTTTCACAGGAAATATATTACGCCAACCGGGCTTTAAGAACCTGGCTCACAAAGCTGCAAAAGGCGGATATACTGAAGCGGATAAGGTAATGCGTGGCGGTATGTTGCTGGCTTGCCATCATGGCTTAAGCGAGGAGCAGATAGCACATGTAATGGAAAGTGTTACTGTATTTATGAAGCAGATCTAAAAAAAAGCAATGCTGGAAATAATAGCGCTTATTTTCCTTACTGGTACGATTGGGATGTTAGCCAAAAAAAAAGGAAAAAAATCGGGCCTTTGGAAACTTTACACGGTATTGTCCTGGTTTGGATGTGAAATAGTGGGTATGATTCTTTCTGTTATAATAACAAAGAATACCAATATTATTATGCTTGGAATAGTCGGTCTTGCATTCGGATTTGGAGGTTATTTGCTCGTGAAATATATCCTGGAGAAGATGCCTGATGTAAACAGCGACTGGATTGAGCATATTGGTGAGCAAGAGTAATAGCCTACCCTTACCAGCCCAACAAGGTCTTCAGCTTAGCCATACCACTCTTACTTACAGCTACTTTTGCGCCATTTTGCAGCAATGCTATATGGCTGTCTTTTTCATAAGGCTCAATTCTTACTAATTGTGATACAGGTATCAGGTAAGAGCGGTGCACACGTACAAACTGTTGCGGGTCCAGGCTTTGCTCTATAAAAGACAAAGTGCTTTTCTTCAGGTAATTGCCGCCGCCGGTATAGATCTTTACATAGTCATCTTTGGCTTCTATATACTGTATGTCCTGTTCAGGTATTATACGTATCAGCCCGTTATCTTTTACTACTACACGGCGTTGATAGCCTTCGTATACATGCTCCTGCAGTATGGGCGCTATATTTTGCACCTGTTGTGTAGCCACCTGTTGCAGCCATTTTTGTATTGCCTTGTCAAATCGCTCCTTGGTTATTGGCTTTAACAGATAATCTACCGCATGTGCCTCAAATGCCTTAACCGCATATTCATCAAATGCGGTTGTAAATATCACCGATGGTGCATGGTCCAATAGTTCCAGCATCTCAAATCCATTCACACGCGGCATCTGCACATCCAGGAATATAAGATCCGGATTTAGTTCCTGTATGGTTTTAAATCCTTCAAAACCATCGGCGCACTCAGCCACCACCTGTATTTCTTTATAAGGTTGTAGCAAAGCCTTTATCAACTGCCTTGCCAATGGCTCATCATCTATCACGATCACTTTATACATACGATTGTGGTATTTTTAGTATAGTAGTAAATAGTTCTCCATCTTTTTTGGTTTCCAGCAGGTCGGTTCTGGCATACAGCAAATATAACCTTCGCCTGATACCTTCCAGCCCAAACCCGGTACCTGTTGATGACTGTGTTTGCGCGTCATAAGGATTGGTAACCGTAATAATAAGCATAGATTCATGCAATACAATATGCATGGTGATAGTAACATTCCCTGTTTTACCATACAAGCCGTATTTAATGGCGTTTTCTAAAATAGGTTGCATTAAGAAAGGAGGTACGGTGGCATCATCCGTATATTCTTTTTCAAATTGCACTTGTAGCCGGTCTCCAAAGCGTATCGATTCTATGGCCAGGTAGGCTTGTATATAGGTGAGTTCTTCTGCTATAGGGATTATATCCAGGGCCTCACGTTTCACTGAGCTTCTTAAAAACTCCGACAGCTTTCCTATCATCTCCTGTGCATTGTCGGGTTGTATCATTATAAGGGCGCTGATGGAGTTAAGGCTATTGTATAAAAAATGAGGTTGTAACTGTTGTCTTAGTTTAAATAATTCAGCTTCGCGCAGCAGCGTAGCGGCATCGGCCTGGTGGTTATATTTTTCTTCAATAGAAAGTACCCTTTTTTTTAGTGCCGCATAAATAGCTACCAGCAATAAAATAAGAAAGTCAACTAGCGCACGTATGGTTATAGTATGGTGCAGCCAGTTATTATAACTGCTATTAGAACTTCCGATCCATGTTTTCAGGATGAACCAGTCTGTAATAATATTTGTGGTAGTAAAAAAGACAGAAAGTATAAATGAATAGAACAAGATTGCCACCTTGGTTGGGTAGGCATTAATTAAAAATAACATTCCCCACATGCATGCTCCCATACTGATCATACCGGTAGCAGTGTCTTTCAGCATAATGCTGTTGTTCACACCGGCCACATGCGCCATAAAATAGGCATGCAGGCCAAACACGCTCAGCAACAGCGGCAATGCAAACCAGTTTATGATTCTGTTTAGGTTCAAATTATTTTATTCAGGTTGTTACGCAACATCACCCTCTCCTTCAGGAGTTCCCGCTAGGGAACGGGCGCAAGCCCTGCTGGGGTGAGGTCTTATATGCTCCACACAGGCGCAGCTATAGGCTCCACTTCTTTTATGGTCGAAAATAGCAAAGCCCCGTTATCCAGTTGCACCTCCTGCATATCTTTTACAGCCACCAGTTTCCAACTGATGCTTCTGCCATGCCTGTCAATTAATATCTCTTCTTCATAGGTGGCAGATACCCTTGCTTTTTGCAAAGCAATATCCATATCATCGGCATAATACAAGCGCCATTCTTCTTCATATTGATTGGTAGGGGTGCCGTCGCAATCTATCTGGTAAATGATCTGTGCTATAAAAGTTTTCATGCTAAAAAATTTAAAGATCCTAAATGAGCGTTACATGTCTCCCTCTCCTTCAGGAGAGGGGATAGGGGTGAGGTTGTTTAATATGATTTCAATTCCACATTCCCAAACGAACAAGTACCTCTCAGTACCAATGTCCTTTTCTGTTCGCCTGTCGCCGGTGTGCGCACGCCGCGGTGATCCTCCACGTTTCCAAAGCTCGGTTGCATATCTATCACTACATCCCAATGCGATGGCACTACGATCTCTACACCGCCAAATGACACCTTCATATCCAATACCATCGTCTCGGTACTGTCTGCCTGCATCAGGTTGATCTCCGCGCCGGCAAAGGCAACAGCTATATTGCCGCCTTTAAATTGCTTAGAGGTTACAATGGCTTTTCTGCCGCCAAATGTCACATCTATGTTCAATACATCTTCTGCATTTGTACTCGATATGATCCTTTCACCTCCCGGCGGACAAAATTTTCTTCTGGGGCGCAGTATCAGCAGCAGGCCGCCCAGTATGAACATAACTGGCACAGCCAATTCAGAAGAGGATACATTCCATATCTCAAATCGTGGTATCAGGTTCAGCACGCCTATACCCATCAGTATAAAAGGGCCATTATTCCTGAATTTGCTCTTAATACCGATAAATAAACCCAAAGCAATAAGTATCACCGGCCATAATATATGGTAGTGGAAATAGTATAATCCCAGGTGATGCGAAAGCAATAAAAGGCCTATTATTAATATCACAAAGCCAAACGTACCATGATCGCGCCTGCGATGCCTGCCATACCTGTAATCCCTGTAGTCTCTCATAAGGTTTTGTATTATGCCATAAAAGTATAATGGCTTTACCGGTAGTAAAAGCCTGTATAGGCAGAACAAACAGGAAAATCGGTGAACAGATGAAAAGGGTAGGTGAGTGATTTAATATTATAGGGGTTATAAACCTTAATCTACAATAAAATCATAATGGGTCTGTGGGTAAGTATTGAGGGCCACCATCTCTTTCAGTTTTTTGAATGTCTCAAAAGGCCCCTTTGTCATAAACATATTGGCTATCCATGCGGGTATAGCGCCACCGGGGTCTGCCTGCGCCGTATACGCTATGTCTATTTGTGTTTTGTTTATAGGCGTTATGGTCCAGCTTATTTTTGATGAGCGTACACGCACCTTATTCTTATTTACAGGCACATAGCCTTCTACAGCATTGCCACTTACATACATCACCTTCGTGGCCTTGTCCTGGCTAAACTGTATATCCATTATCACATCCCGGTTAGCCAGGGGCCACGGCATATTTATCTCTGAATAATATAGTTGGTGGCTGGTAGTTATTGTTTTTATCAGGTAAGACACCTCTGTGTTATATACCCATTTTTCGTGCGCTTTTGTATCCAGCAGTATGGCTACCAATTGCTCCAGTGTTGTATTCATAATGCAAGACACCTTTACCGCTTTTATATTAGAGTTGGCCACACTACCGGTATATACTTTTATACCATCCTTATCTTTTTTCAACTCCCATTTCGTATCTGCAAGCACAAATGTACTTGTAAAAGAAAGCAGGAGAAATAATAATACTTTTTTCATAAAAAACCGTCTGTTAAGCTATGCCCAATTAACGAATATATATAATAATGGGGCCGCTGTAGAAATAAATTGGGCAGGATACTGAAGTAGAAAATTAACCTGTTTATTTATCACCTAAAGTTACGATTCCTATTGTTAAGACAACACTAATACATCACGAGCTATACTGTTAATCCTATAAATCATAGTTCAGACAAAAAATAGGTGTCATTGCGATGCACGAAGTAACCTCGCGAAATACATTTATTACGCAACATGTCCCCTTTAGGGATAGGGCAATTAAAAAACACTGAGACATAAAGCAACCTCACGAAATATGAGAAGTGAAAAATGCAAGCACAACACGCATCCTATAATCTGTTAATCCTATAAATCATAGTTCAGACAAAAAGACGTGTCATTGCGATGCACGAAGTAACCTCGCGAAATAAGAGGAATACAAAATGAGTGTCATTGCGAGGTACGAAGCAACCTCGCGAAATAAGTGCAATTAAAAATAAGTGTCATTGCGATGCACGAAGCAATCTCGCGAAACAAGTGCATTGCAAAATCAAGGAACGTCATCCCGACGAAGGAGGGATCTCCTGAGTATATGAACGGCTGTTCCGCAGTATATCTTATGCTCATCTATTCTGGTTATCCCATGTTTTTGTACTCAGTATTTTTTTATCATTCTAATTAAAATTAACCCTTGCAATTTAATTTAATATTCGAACCACACCTCTATGTATTACCAATTAATTCCCAATCCATTACAAGCTTTCACCACGGTATCATACCAATCCAATTTGGAAAACACCTTTCCCCAATAGTATCTTTGCTTACATCCCGATCCATTCGGGAGCATCTAAATTGAAGATTTTAAAAACCTTATCAAAATGAATAGAAAAAATGAAAACCTTACTAAACGGCAACACAAACCCCGAAAGCCTTTCCGGTAGCCATTTTACATTTTCGTGAAGCGACAAAAAGCGGCAATAAGGAGGCAATATAACAGCAATTTCAGGCAGTATTGCGGCAAGTTGTAGGAAAAGAAACGGTAGTAGTTTTATTTTAGCGAGTATCAGCGGGTAAACTATCGGATATGCATCTGTACGCTGTTCCCTGTACGTTGTACACTGTTACAGTTTCTTCGGCTCCCATTTCAGTTCAGGAAACTTCTTTTTCCCCCCAATAAAATATTGCCACACTACACTACCACCATATATACCCTCATGATTTCGGATAGTAATAAGCTTTTTATTTTCGCGCCGGCGTTTTATCCAGGTACCTAATGTTTTATAAAAATGAAAATGAGCCTTAACGATAGTAGCAGTCTCTTTAAACTTACCCTGTAGCAATAGCTGCAACCCGGCCACACCATCTAAAATAAATCGTAGCGGAAATAACCAAAGCAGCTTAGACGTCTTCTCATTCTTAAAAAGCAATATCAGGCTATTGCGAAAATTATAATACAATTTCTGCGGACTGCCATAACTGATCACACTACCCCCTACATGATACACAATAGACGAACCGATATAACCAATACTATACCCGGCATTCTTCAGCCGCCAGCACAGGTCCACCTCCTCCATATGCGCATACAGGTCATGATCCAAACCACCCATACTATGATACAACTCAGCCCTTACCATAAAGCAACCACCAGATGCCCAAAACACCTCTATATCATCATTGTATTGGCCTTCATCCTTTTCCAGGGTACTAAATATACGTCCGCGGCAAAACAGGTATCCCAGGTTATCCATAAAACCACCGCCCGCACCGGCATATTCAAAATACTCACGCTCACGCCAGTACCGTATACGGGGCTGGCAGGCAGCAAGCTGCGGATGCGTATCCATAGCCTTTACCAATGGTGGGAACCAACCATCAGTCACCTCAAAATCACTGCTCAGCAGCACATAGTATTTAGCTTGTATCTGCTTCAGCGCTTCAAAATAGCCATTAGCAAAGCCATGGTTCACCGCTATCTGCAAAGTCTTAATAGTAGGATAATTGTCCAACAAGTATTGATAAGTATCATCGGTAGAAGCGTTGTCTACCACTATCACATCATAGCCATCCTTAGCCTGTTCCACTATTTTGGGAAGAAACAATTCGTGCCACTTTCTGCCATTGTAGCTAAGTATAACAACGGCAGTATCGTGGGTACAGGTAATCATTGCGGGCCGCCGAATGATTATTTATACTTGGGATCGTAAAGTGTATTGTCCGGAACGGTTACTTTATCGTTCTTTTCGTAATGGTGCTGGTACAAATTGTAACAACCAGCCCAGGCAAAAATGAAGAAGCCAAAGAAGAAAAGCAGGAACAGGAAGCGTGATTTAGATGGTTTATTCAACTCAATATCCGCTTCGTTGTCTACTAAATTTTCGTATTGATCGTTTTGCATATCTATATGGGAGAAAATTTCCGTGGGCAAAAATAATAGTTATTCCATCAAAATCATAATATTTTTACCTTACAGGGCGTTTAAAAATGCTATATGCGTCAATACATTAACTGGAAAACATATCTGATTGTAATTGCGTTGCTTATAGTTTCGGCTTCTCTTTTTTATACCAACCGCCTGGCACGCAGGCTGGCAATAGAGGAAAAGAAGAAAGTAGAGCAGGTAGTAGAGGGTATAAAAATGATGAACCTGGCCAAAGACAACCAGGACTTGTCGTTCATCAGCAATTTTGTGGTTGGGGATACAACAGTACCTTTTATATTAACAGACGCAAAAGATAGCATTAAAAGTTGCAAAAATATAGATACATCTCATGCCCGCAATGGACGGGAATTGTTGCGGGAAAAACTGGCAGAATATAAATCCAAACATGCCCCCATCGTTTCCGATTTTGGTACAGGCAAAAATTATATATACTATGGAGAGTCATATTTACTTATTCAATTAAGGTATTTCCCATATGTGCAACTTGGCATTATCCTGTTATTTCTTATAGTTGTATTAATAGCATTAAGCTCAGCGCATCGTTCTATTCAAAACCAGGTATGGGTTGGCTTGTCTAAGGAAACGGCCCACCAGTTGGGTACTCCGCTTAGCTCTATAGAGGCATGGATGGAATTACTAAAAGAGCATGAGGTAAATGCTGAGGCTGTGATTGAGATGCAAAAAGACCTGGACCGGTTGAACCTGGTAGCAGAGCGTTTTAGCAAGGTAGGCAGCGCACCCCAACTGGAAGAAACAAACCTCGTTCCCCGCCTGCAAAATATGGTTGACTATATGCAGAAGCGGGCACCCAATAAAGTAATTATATCGCTGCAAACTAATGATGATGATGTGCCTGTATATATGAGCGGGCCCCTGTTTGACTGGGTAATAGAAAACCTGATAAAAAACGCGTTGGATGCTATGGCTGGTACAGGCACCATAGAAATAAAGGTTAATAATTCGCCCAATACAATAACTGTGGATATTAAAGACAGTGGTAAGGGCATACCTAAATACCAGGTGAAAAAAGTATTTAATCCCGGCTTTACTACCAAGAAACGTGGCTGGGGCCTGGGACTTTCATTATCCAAAAGGATCATTGAAAAATACCATCACGGTTCTCTATTTGTAAAAAATTCTGATGTAGGCAAAGGCACAACCTTCAGGATTATTTTAAGACGATGAAAAATTGAATTACCTTTGCACCTCCTCAATGCGGCGGTGGCGAAACTGGTAGACGCACTACTTTGAGGTGGTAGCGCCTGTCATGGGCGTGGGAGTTCGAATCTCCTCTGCCGCACTAAACTAAAAAGCCCCTACATAGGGGCTTTTTAGTTTAGTGGTGAGTTTGTTGTTTCAGTTTATCCTTAAATACTTTTTTGAATTTTTCTACTTTGGGGCCAACTATGAATTGACAATAGGGTTGGTCACCATTCTCATTAAAATAATTTTGGTGATAATCTTCTGCTTTATAGAATTTGGTAAATGGTGATATTTCTGTAACTACCGGTTTATCCCATGCATGTTCATCATTTAGTTGTTTCTTATACGCTTCTGCTTTTTGCCTTTGCTCTTCGTTATGATAAAATATTACAGAGCGGTATTGGGTACCTACGTCATTGCCCTGCCTGTTTAATTGAGTTGGATCGTGGCAGGTCCAGAAAGCTGCTAATAGCTCATCGAATGATATGATAGAAGGGTCGTAAGTGATATTACAAACTTCTGCATGACCTGTTTCGCCTGTGCATACTTGCTTATAGGTAGGGCTTACAGTACTGCCGCCACTAAAGCCCGATTCTACTTTTTCTACACCTTTTAGTTGTTGAAACTGTGCTTCTGTGCACCAAAAGCACCCGGCACCAAATGTGGCTACTTCCTGTTTGTGTGATGTGGTGGTTGGATCTGTGTGGTTCATTTGCTTAAATGTTTTAGTTCTTTCATAATTATCGTTTTGCGCACAAGCGCTGAATTGTATGGCTGATAATAGCAGCAGCATGCTTGTTTTGAGTGTCCGGTACATGTTTTTGGTTTTAATACTATACATACGGCACCATGTGGCAGATGGTTCTCTGTAAAGTTACGGAACCACATGCTTTAACATGTTTTTATAAAAATATATGCCAATTAGAAAATATTTTTTGAAAATCCGCCTGCTTATCTAATTTTGCGCCCGGAGAGATGGCAGAGCGGTCGAATGCGGCGGTCTTGAAAACCGTTGACTGTTACAGGTCCGGGGGTTCGAATCCCTCTCTCTCCGCTTAAAGGGATAATCGCTTGATTATCCCTTTTTTTTTCAAAAATAAGGTAACCCTTCTCGCTCATTAACAGTGAATTATGAGCAAATTTTGCATCATTCTCAAAGCCCGAAAACGATAATAGGTCTATTTTTTATAGGAATAGTTAAAATAAATTTGCGCAAGTCAAACCTTGCGCATATATTTGCAAGAAATTACTTGCGCATTATGACACAAACAAGAGACATCTTTCAAGCAATAGCAGATCCAACTCGTAGACAAATTATAGGTATGCTGGCTCAGAAATCACTCAATGTTAATGCTATTGCCAAGGAGTTTGATATTACCCGACAAGCAGTTTCACTGCATGTCCAATTCCTTAATGATTGTGGTCTTATTGTAATCAAAAAACAAGGTAGGGAAAGATATTGCGAATCTAATCTCGCAAAATTAAATGAAGTAACAGACTGGATAGATCAATACCGAAAATATTGGGACAATAAATTTGACTCATTGGAAAATTATTTAGCTAAAATTCAAAAAGAGAAAAGATAGAAAATACAAGGTTGAAGTAAAAACATTATTGATAATGAAGTCAGTATTTAAGTCAAAAGCAATTATTGAAGAATTAAATAGAAAGGTAAATGCTATTGAGGGCGGCAAGCAGTTTTAGATCGACTTGAAAACTATATTAAAATATTAGAAAGTAACAAACCATAAATAATCATAAAAAAACAGAAAGTATGAGAAAAATAATTTCATTTATGCACATATCGCTTGACGGTTTTGTAGCAGGACCAAACGGAGAGATGAACTGGATCAAACTTGGTGAAGAAATTTTTGACCATGTCGGTAAGCGGATAGGCAAAACCGATACAGCGTTATACGGACGAGTAACTTACCAGATGATGGAAAATTACTGGCCTACCGCAGGAGACAAGCCGAATGCGACCAAGCACGACATTGAACATTCAAAGTGGTATAACAAAATTCACAAAGTTGTTTTATCGAAAACAATGAAAGACGCGGGTTTGACTGATACGACAATTATTAGCGACAACGTTTTGGATAAAATAAACGAAATAAAACAATCCCGCAATAGCGGGAGTGGAGAAATCCTGCTTTTTGGTAGCCCGACAGCCACACATTCACTTATTCAACAGAACTTAATTGATGGCTACTGGCTATTTGTTAATCCAATTATTCTTGGACGAGGCATTCCATTGTTTGTAGACATCAAAGACAAAATAAAACTAAACCTATTGACTACCCAACAATTTACTTGCGGGGTAACTGAACTGAATTACACAGTGGACAGACAATAACAACGAACCACTAATAGGATATTAGCGGTCATTGAAACAAACGAAAATATAAACATTAAAAAAAATACGGTCGGCAAATTCAAATCCACCATATGAAAAATGTAACGATTACGCTGTTATTTATAATACAGACTTTTTCTGTAAAATCGCAGACCATCCCTGATTCCGTAAGGCGACTAAATTCAAATGAATTCAGAAATCACATTGCTATACGCGAGTTAATTGACAGTTTTGCCTATTACGCGGACAGGACTAAAGCTCAACGGCAGGCGGCTCTTTTTGTTGAAAATGGTACGTTGGAAATTTATCTGTCAGAGCCCGATACAAGTAAGCCTATTGTCGTATTGAAAGGGCGCAAAGAATTAGAAGGAGCGTTCAAGGGCCTGGAAAAATACAATATGACGTTTCACCTTAACGGGCAGAACTCGATCAAATTCGGGGATGATACAACCGGGACTGTCCAATGTCTTGCCCATCATATCTTTTTTGAAGACGGGAAAAGAATGTTACAAACCGAAGCTATTCGCTATTATGATACTTATACCCTTCAAAATAATCGATGGCTATTTGTAAAAAGAAAACTGATTATTGATTGGGAAGACAAAAGATTGTCAACACCGTAAATCCCTATTTAGATGAGACGCGATGGGTGTTTTCGGCCTTTAAGCAAAAAAAGATGACATTCATTACACATTGTCTTATCTAAAAAAAAATCTTCACATTAGAGTTATGATTTTTTCGAAACCTTTAGGGTACGCAAAAAAATAGGCATATGCCATTTTTCGATAAGCTTGTTGGCAAATAATAAGCTGATTGATTATTGGGTTTCAATATTTTCAAATTATCTAAAAACGTCAAAAATGGGATTAGGTGTTCGATCAGAGCCCCTCTCTCCGCTTAAAATGATAATAGCCCCTTTATGGGGCTTTTATCATTAATGGTCTCTTCTTAATGGGTGTGTGAAAAATTATTATTAATTAATAAATAAGCAATATAATAATTGCTTATGCATAGGGTGTTCTTTACCTAAATTATATAATACAGTCCAAAATATCATTTTTACATAATCGGATTTAATACCACTTGTGTTACGAGTTGACATGGTATTGCTATCTGTATTGTGATTCTATTAACTAAGTGGCACAGTTTTACTTTGGGTATCAATTGTAATGATCTGTTGTACAAAAAAGCAGAACCATTATATCTAAATTATGTTCAAAAGCTCTTTTTTTATTAATAAGACACAATCGATAATCAGAAAATTCCAATCAACGTTACTCACCAAAAAGATCTTTACCTTCTTATTATTGATATTGGTAGTGGCCGGGTGCAGGAAGGTTGCTGAACAAGATGGTCTGACAGGCCTCTGTCCTAAGGTTATTTCTACCAGCCCTGCAGATATTGCAGTAGGTGTTAGTCGTAATGCAACTATTGTTGCAACCTTCAATGAGGCAATGGATTCCTCTACTATCACGTCTGCAACCTTTATATTGAAACAAGGAACCACAACAATTCCCGGTATTGTTAATTATTCAGGACTGACCGCAACTTTTTCTCCTGCTGTTACACTTGCTGCTAATACTGCTTACACATGTATTATCACAAAGGGTGTAAGAGACCGAGCTAAAAACGCACTTGCTGCTGATTATGTCTGGACATTTACTACCGGCAATACTATTGATACAATTCCACCTATTGTAATTTCTACAGATCCTGCAAATGCAACAAACGGAGTAGTACTTACTAAAAAAATTACAGCCACATTTAGTAAAACAATGAATGGCTTGTCTATTACTTCTACAACATTTACGTTGAAGCATGGTACTACAGCGGTAACAGGCGCCGTGACATATGCAGGTGCTACAGCTACTTTTTCACCTACAGTGAATCTTGATTCTAATACTATATATACCGGCACTATTACTACTGGTGCCAAAGACCTTGCAGGTAATGCGCTTGTAAGTAATTATGTTTGGACATTTACAACAAATGGTTCTATAATTGATACCACGCGACCTACTGTAATTGCCACCAGCCCGGTAAATGTTGCAACAGGTGTTTTACCAACCAAGCAAATAACTGCTGTGTTTAGTAAAACGATGAATGCCTCATCTATTAATACTACAACCTTTATTCTGAAACATGGAACTACCGGTATCCCCGGTACTGTATCTTATGCAGGTACAACAGCTACTTTTTCTCCAACTGCAAATCTAGATACAAGCTTCACCTATACTGCCACTATTACTACAGGTGCTAAAGATGTTGCGGGTAATACGCTTGCAAGTAATTATACATGGAGCTTTACAATCATAGGGCCACCACCTCCATCACTTGGCTCAGCTTCTATTTTTGGAGCTTTTGGTGGTAATGCCGGGATCACTAACCAGGGATTGAATACTAAAATAAATAATGGCAGCATAGCCACAACTGCCGCATCTACTTTGATAACAGGTTTTCATGATGGAACTACAGGTGATGTATATACTGAAACACCACTGAATGTTGGTGATGTAGTTGGACGAATTTATACAGCACCTCCTGCACCCGGAACTGCTACTTCTTTTGCTATAGCAACAGCGGCACTTGCTGATGCCAATACTTTGTATAATAACATTTCACCTGCTTCAAAGCCTGGTGGAACAGACCCGGGTGCAGGTGAGTTAGGTGGTCTTACATTACCTCCCGGAGTTTATAAATCTGCCAGCGGAACCTTTAAAATAACTTCAGGTAACCTTACACTGGATGCTATGGGCGACCCAAATGCAGTATGGATATTCCAGACAGCTGCCGGATTAACAGTAGGTGTTGCAGGACCATCTGGTGCAAAGAGCGTGTTGATGATTAATGGAGCATTACCTAAAAACGTATTCTGGTATGTAGGAAGCGCCGCAGTTATTAATGGTGCAGGTGGTGGCGTAATGGTAGGGAATATTATTTCTTACGCAGGTGTTACATTCTCTACTGCAGGTGTTGCTGTACAAACCGTATTAAATGGCAGGGCTATATCATTAAATGCTTCTGTAACGATGGTAAATACAACGATTAACGTACCATAGTAATATGAGTAAATAAGAAATTTTTATCCTGTTAAAACAGGGATTGCATATTAAAACAAAAACATTCATTTTTTAAAGAACTATTTTATGTTACAATATATACCGAAACTAAAAATTGCATTTTCTTTCCTATTGTTAATGCTTATTGCAACAACAGGCTATACACAAGTTGTACCAAGGCCACAGCCTGTATGGTGGTTTGGCGAATCGATAGCCGCTAATTTCAACACTTATCGCGGTACTACGCAGGCTATAAACGAAGGCATGCAGGCGCCTACCGCTTTTCATAATGGAAATGGTGTGAAACCATATGCTTCGTTACTAATAGAATACAGGCCCAATAAAAGATGGGGTGGAGCATTAAATATAGCATATGATAACCGAGGCGGAAAATTTAATGAAGTAATTGCACCCTGCAATTGCCCTGAAAATTTATCAACAAATATCAGTTACCTGGCAATTGAACCTAGTTTGAGATATGCGCCATTTGCTTCTGCTTTTTATTTATTTGCCGGCCCAACCTTGAATGTCAATTTAACTAAAAGATTTAAATATACACAAGAAAACCAGTCGGATGTAATTGGTGATTGGAGCGATATTAACCATGTACTTGTTTCTGCACAGATTGGTGCAGGTATTGATATCCCTATCTCTGCACGTCGCAATCCTACCCAAATTACATTATCGCCATTCGCATCTTTTCAAACGGACTTAGGTAATCTACCCCGCACTGTAGAGTCATGGTCTTTCTATACCATCAGGACGGGTATCGCATTTAAGATCGGTACATCAAGAAGATCAGTGCCTGCTTCAGCTGTTGTAATAGCACCTCCGATAGCACCTCCGGTAATAGCTTCAGAGAAAGAAATACAATTTTCTGTTCGTGCACCTAAGGTTGTTCCATTAGAACGCAGAGTGAAAGAAATATTCCCGCTGCGTAATTCTGTATTTTTCAACGTGGGTTCAACAGATATCCCCAACAGGTATGTACTATTAAATAGGTCACAGGCGCTATCATTTAAAGAGGAACAATTACAGGAAGATCAGCCTGATAATTTAAATAGCAACCGTCCGGCAAGACAACTTGCTTTATACTACAATATTTTGAACATAATGGGTGACCGTATGCGTGATAATACCGGTAGTTCTATTGTTTTGATCGGTTCATCCGAAAAGAATCCTTCTGAAGGTAAAATGATGGCTGAAAATATAAAAGAATATTTAGTCAGTGTTTTCGGTATCAATGCATCAAGAATCAGGACTGAAGGTAGAGACAAACCAGTTATACCATCAGAACAATCAGGCGCTACCCAGGAACTTGCTTTGTTACGCGAAGGTGACCGCAGGGTAGATATTGAAAGCCATTCTCCGGAATTGCTGATGGAAGTAGGTGGAAGTGCATCTCCGTTTTTGAAGCCTGTGCAAATAATTGTACATCAACAGGACCCTTTAGATAGTCATGTTATTTTTAATGTGGCAGGTGCAACTGAAACACTAAATTCCTGGACTATTCAAATTACCGATGAGCAAGGTAATGTGCAACATTACGGTCCATATACATCTGACCAGGCCTCTGTTGCCGGTAAGATCATATTGGGCAATAATACACAAGGTAATTATACAATAGTACTAACAGGCCAAACAAAAAGTGGCCATACAATAGAGAAAGAAAGTTCGGTAAGCTTAATTAAAATAAACGATGCCAAACAAGATGGTTTACGATATAGTATCCTGTTTGATTTTGACAGATCGAAATCAATTGCTGTTTATGAAAATTTTCTTATAAATATTGTGACACCTCTTATTCCTGACAATGGAACTGTGATCATTCATGGCCATACAGATATTATAGGGGAAGATGGGTATAACCTGAAGTTATCACAAAACAGGGCTGCCGGAGCGCAACAAGTTATTGAGCATGCTCTTGCAAATACGGGAAAGAAAGGTGTGAGGTTTGAAACCTATGGATTTGGTGAGGATGAAAGCAAGGCTCCTTTTGGGAATGATATGCCTGAAAAAAGATGTTATAACAGAACTGTGATCATTGATATTATACCTGCTAATTAATTACAGCATTATTTATTAAACCCTTAGCGATCCTCTAAATCCCCTGGCAGCATAATAAGATTCTGCGCCGTTATGATACAGGAATACTGTGTTATAACGGCGATCGCAAAATATGGCACCTCCTAATTTCCTGATACCCGGAGGCGTTTTTATCCAGCTTGACGTTTTGGTATCAAAATTCCCAAGTTGCTGCAGCTCCCTGTATTGTGCCTCATTTAAAATTTCAATGCCCATATCATTTGCCATGTTTATTGCACTGTCTTTGGGTTTATGTTCTTTTCTTGCCTCCAGTGCCTCGTGGTCGTAACAAAGGCTTCTGCGATTTTTAGGGCTTTCTGTTGAGCAATCATAAAATAGATATTCGCCTGTTTTCTTATCGTAGCCCACCACATCAGGATCGCCACCTGTCATTTCCATTTCATTCAGCGACCATAGCTTGCCGGCATTAGCTTGCAGCGTTGCAGCTACTTTTGCCCATTCAATACCTTTGTGCCGTTGCATATGTTTTTCAAAACGGGCTTTCAGTATATGCAGCAGTTCTTCGGCTTGTTTGGGTGCTATTTGTTTTTTCATGCTATTAGTTATTGATTAATCATCCAACCCCTTCCCTTTCAGTATATGCGGTATATACTTCTCTACTCTTGCCTCTTTTGTCTTTGATAGTTTGGGTTGAGAAAAATAAAATAAATATCCCCTTTGTCTCCCCGGCGTCAGTGCTTTGAAAGCTTTTTTCAAAGCCGCATTCCTATTTAGCCTGGCTTCGAATTCTTCAGGCATTTCGTACGCTACAGTCTTTTTCAATTCCACTTTCAACCCCGCTTTCTCCACTTCAATAGCTTCATATATATAGGCCTTAATGGTAGGTGCCAATTTAACTATCTCCTTAACATTGGTGAAACGCAATTGGCGCGGCACTTGTACATTTTTTGTTTGCTGAATCAGAATTTCTTTGGCATCTTTCAATAAAGCGCCTTTAAAAAACAAAAGTGCACAGTATTCTTTAAATACATGAATCAGCACTATGTTTTTTTTCTGAAAGGTGTAGCAAGGACAACCCCATTTCAATTCTTCGACAAGCCCGCAATCCAGAACGATAGTTCTCAGTTGTTCTATTTCTTTCTGCCACTTTTCGTTCCTGGTGAAGTACCAATCAACCTTAGGATTCATTCCGTTCATTTACTAAAATTAGTCAAAATAAATTTTCTATCCGTTGGCCTGAAATACCAAGACAAAACAATAAATACAATTTGAAAAAGTGGACCCATAAGGCCTTTTATGTCATGATCACCAACTGCCAAATGTGAAACAAGAGCGCCTGTCATAGCAAAAAAGAAACCTGCATACGCCCACTCTTTTAGCAGTTTAGATCGGGGAATTAGAATAGCTATAACGCCAAGAATCTTCCAGACCCCAAGTATCGTTAAAAAATAAACCGGGTAACCTAAAGAAGTAACAAGGTCCACCCATTGTTTTGTTCTAAGCACCGCAAATATGCCGCTTTGCAACATGCCAATTGCCAGTAATCCGGTGGCAACCCAATAGGTTATTTTTTTCCATTTAGCCATAGTTTTTTATTTTAGTTTGTTTACAATTTCTTCAATTCTGTTATGTGCCATGTTGATGCCCTGTGTAAATGGCAATTTCAATACCTGGTCTCTTTGTGCAACCGATTCATATACTACGTGCATATGCAGTTTGCTCGTATCGTCAGTAAGTAGTTCAAATTCATAGACCTCAAGCTGCACACCAAAAGGCGTATTTCCCATTTCAAAGGTTCTTGTTATTTTTTGGTTGGGAATAAACTCATGTATCACCCCATTGGCCTTAAATGCTACATTTCCCTGTGCATCAGTTGATTCAATTTCGTAACTGCCATGTTTTTTACCTTCATATTTTAGCACTTTGGCTGTAGTGTATGGATTAGTCATCCATTGTTCAATAATATCAGGCTCGGTATGTGCTTTAAAAACTAATTCCACAGGCAGATCAAATTCTCTTGTGATCACCAGGTCCTGTTTGCCTTCTTCGGCATTTACTTTTGTCTTTTGTTCCATGTTACTTGTTTTTATGTTTTTTCATGATGCTTTCTAATTTGTTGAACCGGTCATCCCACATCTTGCGGAATGGTTCAATAAAGTCTGCTATGTCTTTCATTTTTTTTGGATTTAACCGGTAGTAAATTTCTCTGCCGTTTTGCTCTTGTTTCAGCAATTCGCATTCGGTGAGTATTTGTAAGTGTTTTGAAACTGTTGGCCTGGCTGTATCAAAGTTCGAGGCAATTGCACCGGCTGTCATAGATTGAGTAGCAACTAACAGCAGTATAGCCCTTCTGGTAGGGTCTGCTATGGCTTGAAAAACGTCTCGTCTTAGGTTCATTATGTAGCTATTTGACTACAAATATATACGTAGTTATTTAACTACGCAAGTTTTTTACCCATTTTTTTTGATTTTATAATGTTTCTATTGCGGGATTATTCCTGTTTGCATCTATTTATTGATCTAACGGCCGCTTCTTTACCATACCACCTTTAGTGTCTTTTACACTATTCATAACTACAAATGCATTCGGGTCTATTTTTTCTATTTCAGTTTTTAGCTTGCTAACTTCCAGGCGGGTAATAACGGTGTATACAATATCTACTTCACTGGTATACCCGCGCTTGCCAAATCCTCTCTTGCCGCGGTAAACTGTTACACCTCTGCCCATATGTTGTACGATCATTTCCCTGATGTGCTCATTATGTACCGATATAATAGTAACACCGGTATATTCTTCGATACCCTCAATTACAAAATCCAGTGTTTTAGATGCGGCCAGGTAGGTGATCATAGAATATAGGGCAGCTTCTATATGCAGAAAATAAGCTGCCGCAGAAAATATAAGAATATTGATCACGATAATAATGTCGCCTACCGAAGTGCTGAGTTTGCGACTTAGGAAAATGGCCAGTACTTCAGTGCCGTCCAGCACGGCAGAGCCTCTTACTGCAAGCCCGCTGCCCGCACCGAGAAAGAAACCGCCAAAAACCGCTACCAATAATTTATCGTGTGTCACTTCGGGAAAATGAACCGTGGCTGTAACTATTGCCAGCCCTGTTATGCATAAAATAGTTTTTATGGCAAATTGTTTGCTGATAACTTTGAACCCGAGAAATACAAAGGGAAGATTGATGGTAAGCAATAATATGGGTAAAGGAATGGACGATAGTATAGAGCTTAATAATGAAATGCCTGTGATGCCGCCATCAATAAATTTACTTGGCAATAAAAAACTTTCTAATCCAAAAGCTGCGGAAAAAACACCCAATATCATGAAGATGATATCCCGGCAAAATGCCAATGTGGTTAATTTTAATTGTTTTAGCCCTTTAGCCAGTTCGTATGGGGTATACAACCTGCCATGCGATCTTTTTTTATGGCGGAGTATCCTGTTTATAATTAGTTTCTGTAAAAACGGATTCATTTTTGCAGTAGATATTTAATACAAGATATATTATTTAATACCAATGTTGGCATGGTTATTACACAGATATTGTTTTGAGTTTTTTTAAGATGTATATTTATATGTATTTCATTATTGAAAAAAGGTTCGCGATCTATGACTATAAGGAAAACAGCATTACTATTCCTTCTTTCTGTTACCATTTCTCCCTGCACTTTTTCATTGGCCCAGGCATTACCATCACCGGGATTTTCATTTGAACTATACGCGCCTAATACTTGCTTGCCATTAGCATTATACAAATAATATTTCACACCATTAGGCAATCTAAAATGATCATAATAAAGCCCTAATGCCTGCATGCCGGGCACCTGAATTTTCAGACGCCATATTTTTCTGCCATCATTCAATGATACGATACTTCCTAAATTCTTAATGTCTATATCAGCATCTACCAGTGCACCG
>Ga0207124_1037_pt1 | contig 22311 bp, 18 predicted proteins | sample Alteio_BWMinHeat_37_FD_153506 | JGI IMG/M metagenome (GOLD analysis project Ga0207124, IMG submission 153506) | Enriched cells from forest soil in Barre Woods Harvard Forest LTER site, Petersham, Massachusetts, United States -... | ecosystem: Environmental > Terrestrial > Soil > Temperate forest >... | reverse complement strand
TCCAAACCAACCGGATACTCTTTTTCACCATGCGTGCGATAAAAGAGTTGTGCTTCACTGATAGCGCGTGCACGTATCGCATGTATGGATTCTTTAGGGTTCACCAGTTTACCTTGCCGAAAAACGGGGACTAACAAATCAACAGCGGCATCGTAATCATCAAGCTTTTTATGCTGTAAACTCTCGAATAAAAAAGTCTCGGGCAGGTCTGATATACCCACATCCAAATCATAAATAACATCGGTGACATATTGCTCGTTGCAGAAAAAACGTCTGACTTGATGTCTACCGGGATTGGAAATTTTAATGGCTTGCTCGGATAATTTAAGTTTGTATTCCCATTTACCTTGTTTGTCACGTAAGGCAGATAATTTGTAAACGCCGTCTAAGGCGGGGGTGTCATAAGCAGTTACTAGATTTGTGCCTACGCCCCACGCAGAAATTTTTGCCTGTTGTTGCTTTAATGCTTTGATGACGTATTCATCCAAAGAATTACTCGCCAAAATAGCGGTATGGTTAAACCCCGCTTCATCCAGTAGCTGACGGCTTTTTATACTGAGATCAGCCATATCTCCTGAATCCAAGCGAATCGCTAACAAATCTGAACCTTGCGCGCGTAACTTTTTGCCGACGGCAATGGCATTTTTAACGCCCGTCAGGGTTTGATAAGTATCCACTAACAAAATGGAATTATGTGGCATGGTTTCAATGTAAGCGTTAAAGGCATCTATTTCTTTAGGGAAAGCAGTGACCCAACTATGGGCATGTGTACCGCGTACAGGAATATCATACAATTTGCCGGCTAAAGTATTAGAAGTCGCAACACAACCTCCAATATAGGCAGCCCGACTCGCAGAGATCGCCCCATCTGGTCCTTGCGCGCGACGCATACCAAATTCAATGACAGGATCGCTCTCTGCTGCGCGACAAACACGCGATGCTTTGGTCGCAATCAAAGATTGAAAATTAATGGTATTTAACAAAGCGGACTCTATGAGTTGGCATTGTAAAATAGGGCCTTGCACCCGTAATAAGGGTGCATTAGGAAAAACAATCGTGCCTTCAGGAATGGCATCAATATCACAAGTAAATTTTAGCTGACGTAAATAAGCTAAAAAATCTGCTGGAAATAACGCTTCATCACGCGGATTTTTTAAGCTAGCTAAATAATCGATATCGTCTGCAGCGAATTGCCAGTCAGAAAGAAAATCAATGACGCTTGCCAGCCCGCAACTCATCACATAATTACCCTTAAACGGATTTTTACGAAACAGCAAATGAAACACAGCTTCTTGCTCATGCATATTGAGCTGCCAATAACCATAAGCCATCGTGAATTGATAAAGATCGGTTAAGAGTGGGGAATAAACGGGGTGTGTCACTGATTTCTCCTCATGTGTTTTAACTGTTTCATGACTATTTACTATTTTTCAAACATTTCCAATCTTAGCAAGCCACATTATAATGAGGATTCTTTTATGAAATGAAAAGGTTGAAATATGTCCATTAAAAAGTTGACATTATTAATGGGATTATCGGTGTTCTTGGTGGGTTGTTCAACTGGCTACAATGGCGATTACATGCAATCCTTGCACGAAACTAACACACAAAAAGGGGCGCGCTATTTGTTAGGGCGCGGCGTACAACAAGATAATCGCCAAGCTTTTTCTTATTTTAGTAAAGGCGCGGAAGAAGGGGATGCCCATGCCCAAAATGAAATCGCATATATGTATGCGGCAGGAAAAGGCACCACGCAAGATCGCGCCAAAGCTTTATTTTGGTACAAACGTGCAGCCGAGCATGGTTTGCCCAGTGCGCAATGTAATCTTGGTTTAATGTATCTGCATGGCTTAGGGACTGCTCCCAATCGAACGCTAGCCTTAAAATGGCTGCAAAAATCAGCAGATCAAGGTTTTGAGCCAGCGCGCGTCAAGCTTGCCCAATTGCGGTCTTCTTAATGCTTGCGCCACGCAAACGCTTTGGTCAGCATTTTTTGCGCGATGGCGGCGTTATTTCTCATATCATTGCTGCGCTCGCGCCTAAAAAAACGGATCATTTAATTGAAATTGGGCCTGGTCAAGGCGCATTAACGATTCCTGTTCTTGAACAAGTTAAGCAGCTAGAAGTGATAGAGTTAGATCGTGATTTAATTCCCCTATTACAAGCGCGCAATAGACATCATGACAAGTTAATTATCTACAATGAAGATGTGCTACGTTTTGATTTTGAGACATTAAAAAAAGATGAACGCTTATTAAGATTATTTGGTAATTTGCCTTATAACATTTCTACGCCACTGATTTTTCATGTCATTCGTTATGCGCAACTCATCTCAGATATGTTATTCATGTTACAAAAAGAAGTCGCAGAGCGTTTAGCCGCACCCGTAGATTCAGAACATTACAGTCGTTTAAGTGTGATGGTGCAATATCACTGTCAGGTTGATTTATTATTTGATGTGCCTGCAAGTGCTTTTCATCCCCCGCCAAAAGTTACCTCAAGCATAGTGCGGCTTACGCCCCATCATGCTTATCCGTATCTTGCTCAGCATTATCCTTTATTTGAAACGATAGTCAGACAAGCGTTTGGCCAACGTCGCAAAACCTTGCGCAATAGTTTAAGAGAAATGATAAGCAATGACATTTGGGAAAAAGTAAATCTTTCTTCTGATTTGCGTCCGGAAAATTTATCTGTACAAGATTTTGTAAACTTGAGTAATGCATGCAGGATACCGGAATAAAATGGCAACTTATGCGATTGGCGATATTCAAGGCTGTTTTGCATCACTGCAACAATTACTTGCAAAAATCCATTTCAATCCAGCGCAGGATACGCTTTGGTTTACAGGGGATTTAGTGAATCGTGGGCCGCACTCTTTGGAAACACTACGCTTTGTAAAAAGTTTGGGTGAAAAACAGATCACTGTTTTAGGCAATCATGATTTACATTTACTGGCTGTGGCATGTGGTGCACAACAGCTACATGAAATGGATACGCTTTTGCCCGTGTTAAACGCACCCGATAAAAATGAATTGCTGGCATGGTTACGTTTTCGACCTTTGCTCCATGTTGATGCCGAGACAGGTTTTGTGATGTCGCATGCCGGATTAGCATCGCGTTGGAGTGTGCAGCAAGCTTTGAAATTGGCGCAAGAAGTTGAAGCGACATTGCGGGGTTCGGCACCAGAAGAATTTTTTAAAGCGATGTATGGTAATCAACCAGATCAATGGGATGACAATTTAAAAGGCATGGCGCGGTTACGTTGTATTACAAATTATTTAACACGCATGCGATTTTGTCATCCAGATGGTCGTTTAGATTTCACATACGATGGTGCGCTTGCTAGCAAACCAGTACACGTCATGCCATGGTATGAAGTGCCTCAGCGTGTCAATACGCATGCCAAAATTATCTTCGGACATTGGGCAGCATTAGGTGGTTTGACTTCTCTTGATCATGTCTATGCTTTAGATACGGGCTGTGTATGGGGGAATTGTTTGACGGCCTTGCGCTTGGAGGATGAGCAACGTTTTTCGGTTCAGTGTGAGCAGATGTTAGCGCTAAAGTTATAGTGTGTTATTCCCGCAATCTGTCATTCCCGCCTGCGTGGGAATGACGGGCGGCATATTTATCTTTTATTCAGGGTCACAAAACTGTAGGGATAAGGATTGCTTTCATCTGCGCAATGGTCAGTCCGTTCGGTTTCTAGCCACTCTTTTTCATCTAATTTAGGAAAAAACGTATCGCCGGAAAAAGTATGATGAACTACGGTTAAATGAAGGCGTTTAGTAAGCGGCATCAATTGCTGGTATATCTCAGCGCCGCCAATAATAAAAATCTTTTTCGGGAAAGCCTTCTCCAGTGAGGGAGCGTCTTCAAGCCATTTAAGTGCTTGTTCTACGGTTTGTACGACCCGGCATCCCGGTATAGTCAAATTGGGATTACGACTCAAAATTATATTGGTGCGATTTGGAAGGGGTTTACCGATAGACTCATATGTTTTTCGCCCCATCAAAATGGGATGGCCACTGGTTAGCGATTTAAAATGTTTGAGATCAGCAGGAAGATGCCAAGGCAGCTGGTTGTTTTTGCCAATCACACCGTTTTCATCCATGGCAACGATGGCAATTAGCAAAGACGGCGTGGGTTTAGAAGCAGGCATGCTGCGCTCCTTATGATTTTAAAATTAACTGAATATCTACAAGCGTTTTTGATTGGAAGGCAGTATAATTTGTCATCCTGTTGCAAACAATGCTAACGTTCATTAGCCATGGCTTTTATCGCATACCGTTTTAGCTAATATTGTCAATATTATGTTGGATATCAATTATATGACACAAGTATCCTTGCCAAATTATCGTGAGCTTGATTTTGCACTTGCCCAAAATGAGCTCAAGTTGCACCCATCGGAATTGCATGGTCTTTTCTGTGGCATTCTAAGTGGCAACTTAGATAGCAAGGTGACCTGGGAAACATTAGTACCCGATGCAACAAAAGAAGTTTTAGAAGCGCATCCTATTTTAGAAACACTTTATACCACCAGCGCCCAGCAATTAGACGCGTTTCTTTTTGAATTCCAATTACTGTTGCCCCCAGACGCGGATGATTTGCCGGTGCGGGCTGAAGCATTAACCTTATGGTGTCAGGGTTTTTTAACCGGTTTGAAATTAGTTCATATACAAATTGTTGATCGTGAGCAGAGTGAAATAACGGAAGCCATTAATGACTTAGTAGAAATTGCCAAAATGAATTATGAAGAAGTCGTTTCTAGCGAAGAAGATGAAGCGGCCTATGTGGAATTAGTCGAATATATTCGCATGGCAGTCATCCTTATTTATCAAGATTTACGATCAGACAGAACGACAAGCACTAAGATGAGTTCTTCTTTGCATTTGCATTAAAGCAAAAAAGAAGAGGGCTAAGGAGAGTATCATGATATCAATGACAGAATTTAGTCAGCGCCGGCATGCGTTAATGCAAAAAATTGGCCCGAATAGTATCGTTGTCTTGCCATCAGCTAAAGAATGTTTACGCAATGGCGATGCTTTTTTTCCTTTTCGCCAAAGCAGCGATTTCTATTACTTAACTGGTTTTGCAGAACCTGAATCTGTATTAGTGTTAGCGCCTAACAGAAAAGAAGGCGAATATATTTTATTTAATCGCGTTCGCGATAGAGATAGAGAAATTTGGGATGGACCGCGTGTTGGACAAGAAAACGCGTGTCACACCTATCTTGCGGATCAAGCCTTTCCTATTGAATCATTACAAACTATGTTGCCAGATTTATTGGTGGGACGGGAATCTGTCTATTATCCCTATGGCCTGCATGCTGAATTTGACGAATTATTAATGCAAAGCATTAATTATATTCGTGCCAAAATTCGTAGTGGTGTGCCTATTCCCACAACTTTTATTGATAGCGCTTCGCTATTACATGAAATGCGTTTATTTAAAAGTGCTGCTGAAGTAGAAACCATGCAAAAAGCCATAGACATTACGGGGCAAGCGCATATCCGCGCAATGCAAGCCTGTCAACCTGGTTTATACGAATATCAACTCGAAGCTGAATTAGCCTATGAATATAATCGCAATGGTGCGCGTGCTCCTGCTTATTCCTCCATTGTAGGGTCGGGGCGCAATAGTTGCATTTTACATTACGTGAATAACGACAAAAAAATTGCGAATGGCGATATTGTTTTAATTGATGCGGGTGCAGAATACCAACATTATGCAGCTGATATTACACGCACGTTTCCTGCCAATGGTAAATTCAGTGCAGAGCAACGCGCTATTTATGAGCTTGTGTTGACTGCCCAACTTCAAGCAATTGAATCACTTAAACCTGGCGCTGCTTGGACAGGTGCGCAAGATATTATTGTCAAAGTCATCACGCAAGGTTTAATCGATTTAAAAATTTTAAAAGGCAATTTAGAAAGTCTTATCGAACAACAAGCCTACTTCCCTTTTTATATGCATCGCTCTGGTCATTGGCTAGGATTAGATGTGCACGATGTGGGTCGCTATCGATTAGCGACGACGGGCTGGCGTTCATTAGCAGCGGGCATGGTTTTTACGGTTGAACCCGGCATTTATATTTCTGCCGATATACCCGGTGTGCCGGAACGCTGGCACAATATTGGCGTGCGTATAGAAGACAATCTTCTTATTACGGATAAAGGACACAAAGTTTTGAGTCAACATATTCCTAAAACAGTTGCTGAAATAGAAACCATCATGGCTGCATAACGATGTTACGCTACGATCTCATTATTGTTGGCGGTGGTTTAGTTGGTGCAGGCTTAGCATTGGCGTTGCACCAGACTGGATGGCGCATTGCATTGGTGAATGCGAAAACGCCTAGCAATGAAGACCCGCGTTTATTTGCTCTCAATCACAGTAGCTGTCAATTTCTTAAAAATTTAAAGGTATGGTCTGCATTAGCCGCGCATGCAGAAGCTATCCAGCAAGTTCATGTTTCGCATCAAGGTCATTTTGGTAGCGTACGTTTACAGAGCAAAGAAGTTGATTTAGAAACTTTAGGTCATGTTATTCCTGCTTGCCATATTGAAGCTGCGTTAAATGAAGCCTTGCTTGCTTTATCCCATGTGACGCTTTATCAACCCGCTACGTTAACTGCTTTACAACAAAACGAACAGACAGCCACACTCACCTTAAACACCATGCAAGGTGAGCTTACCTTGACTGCGCCGCTAGTCATTGGTGCTGATGGCACGCTATCAACCGTGCGTACGCAATTAAATTTGCCTACACGTGAATTTGATTATGGTCAAAGCGCGCTGGTCACAACAACAAGCTTGCAGCGTTCGCATGCCGGCATCGCTTACGAACGTTTTACTAAAACAGGTGCAATTGCCATGTTGCCACTGAATGGTAAGCGCTGCGCAAGCATTTGGAGTGCAGAACAAGCCTTAATTAATCATTTCATGACACTCTCAGACGCAGATTTTTTGCACGCCTTGCAAACAGAATTTGGTTATCGCTTAGGTCGATTGCAACAAATCGGTAAGCGTTTTACGTATCCCTTACGTTTAGTTACAGCAGAAAAAACTGTCGATCAATGTGTTTTATTACTCGGAAATGCGGCGCATACTTTGCATCCTATTGCGGCGCAAGGTTTGAATCTTGCCTTGTATGAAGTGGCCCTGCTAGTAGATCTTATTCAAGCGAAAATAAAAACGGGCGACTCTTTTTCTGCGGTGCAATTACAAGAAATGAGTGCGCAAATTCAAAATAGACAAGCGAAAAGCATAGAATTATCGCATAAACTGACACAAATTTTTTCTCATCCCAACGCGTACATGAGTATAGGATTACAACTGGGCATGATAGGGTTTAATCGTTCATCCTTTGTTAAAAAACGATTTATTAATAGTGTTATAGGACGAACAGGATGCGTGCCATCCTTACTATTAGGTCAAAAAGGACTATGAAAAAAAATTCTAGACAAGATATTGAATTGGAATTAGTGGCGATTACGCGCCAATTATTATCAGAAAATGGCGAGCCTTATACGCGTGAAATCAAAATGGATGCTTCATTACAACGGCATTTAGGCATAGATAGTTTAGGGCGTGCTGAACTTTTTCAACGGATTAGCAAAACGTTTGAAGTGAATATTCCCGATCGTTTATTAATGGAAGCAGAAACGCTCAATGACATTGCAACGTTTTTAATAAATGCCGATCCGCAAATTCAACATAGCGCTTCACCAAAAACCATTACGACGCATAAAGACAACATCATCGTTGATATGGGTTCTGCGAAAACTTTATTAGATATTTTATGGCTGTATGGGGAGCAAGCGCCTGACAAAGCGCACATCTATTTTCAACATGAAGATGGCCATGAAGAAGTCATTACGTATGGGCAACTTTTAAAAGCGTCATTGCAAGTGGCGCATGGATTAAGAGCCTTAGGATTGGAAGAAGGTGAAACGGTTGCGATTATGCAGCCTACTCAACCCGGCTTTTTTTATACTTTTATGGGAACATTATTAGCTGGTGGTGTGCCCGTTCCTATCTATCCGCCTTTTCGTATGCACATGTTAGAAGTGTATGCCAAAACGGAAGCGCGTATTTTAAGTAATGCGGAAGTGCGTGTTTTAGTCACGTTTGAACAAGCAGAAAAATTAAGTTACTTATTAAAATCCTTTGTGCCTAGCTTGAAACACGTGACCACCGTGACACAATTATTGCAACCGCAAACGTTAGATGCTCCTTTTAAAGCCACGCCGGACAATTACGCGTTCATACAATACACCTCTGGCAGCACCAGCGATCCCAAAGGGGTTTTGTTAACGCACGCCAATTTACTGGCTAATATCCATGCCTATGGCGATGCTATTCAAGTGACCCCAGATGATGTCGCGGTAAGTTGGTTGCCGCTTTATCATGACATGGGTTTAATCGGGATGTGGTTAGGCAGTCTCTATTATGGGGTCCCCTTAATTTTGTTAACCCCGTTTACTTTTTTGAATCATCCAGAAAAATGGTTATGGGCGATACACTATCATCGTGGCACACTCTCTGGTGCACCGAATTTTGCTTACGATCTTTGTGTACGCAAAATTGATCCCGCTGCGCTTGAGGGATTAGATTTAAGTTCTTGGCGTATGGCGGCAAATGGCGCAGAAAAAGTTTACGCGAAAACATTGGATCAATTTGTCAAAAAATTCTCGCCTTATGGTTTTAAACGTAGAACATTTTGTCCGGTGTATGGTTTAGCCGAATCGACCGTTGCCTTAGCCATTCCGCCGCGCGATAAAGATTATCTGGTCGATTATGTTGATAGAAAACAATTCGAAGAAGACCGCAAAGCAGTACCTGTTAAAGAAGAAAAAAACAGCTTAGCTTTTGTGGGTTGCGGTGAGCCTATGACAGGTCACAGCATTCGTATTGTGGATGAAGAAAATAATCCGCTGGGCGATCGCCGCGTGGGGAACTTACAATTTCAAGGTCCCTCCAGCATGCAAGGTTATTATCATAATGCGCGTGCTACTCAGGCTATTTTTCATGATGGTTGGTGGGATAGCGGTGATCTTGCTTATTTAGCGGACGGCCAAGTTTTTATCACAGGGCGTCGTAAAGATTTAATCATCAAAGCAGGACGTAATCTTTATCCCGCTGAAATTGAAGAATTAGTTGGCGCGGTGCCGGGTGTGCGCCAAGGTTGTGTAGTCGCTTTTGATGTTAATGACAATGAACGTGCGACCGAGCAACTGATTGTTGTCGCTGAAACGCGCGAAAAAAAGAAAGCGGAACGCGAGCACATTCGCGAACAGATTAATGAAACGATTAGCGCTACTTTAGATATCGTTCCAGACCGAATTGTATTGGTTGCCCCGCATACCGTTCCCAAAACCTCTAGCGGCAAATTACAGCGTGCAGCTTGCAAGAAAATGTATTTGGAGAATCGTTTAGGTAAAATCCATGTCCCACCCTGGATGCAAATTGTTAGATTAGGATTGGAGTCGGGTTTACGAAAGAGTGCTGGTTTATTCAGTTTAGCGAGTAAATTCCTTTATACCTTGTACATGGGATTAATCATTGCCATCACTATTTTGCCGATTTACGTTGTGGTGTTGTTTGCATCCCGCGAATTCGCAGCCAAGGTTTGTCAAAAATGGGCGCGGCTCATCTTGAAGCTGTCACTTTGTCCGGTACAGATGGTGGGTTTAGAAAAAATACCGGCAAACACGCCTATTATTTTTGCAGCAAACCATGCAAGTTATGTCGATGCGGTCGTTGCTTTAGCCTATCTGCCTTTAACGACACGTTTTGTTGGTAAAAAAGAATTATTTTCCGTTCCTGTTATTCGTACTTTCATGCAAAAACTAGGCTATCTTGCTGTGGATAGGATAGATTTAAGCAAGGGAATAGAAGACACGCAGCACATAGAAGAAACGTTAAAAAATGGTAACCCCATTTTTATTTTTCCAGAAGGCACGTTTGGTTATTCTTCCGGATTACGTCCTTTTCGTTTGGGCGCTTTTAAAATCGCAACGCAAAGTAATGTGGCGATTTGCCCTATTGCTTTGCAAGGCACACGTGCTATTTTGCGTGATGATGAAAAGCTCATGGCGCCCGGTCGGATTGTGGTAACGATTTGTGACGAAGTTAAACCGGAAGGCAGTGAGTGGCAGCATGTCACCCATTTACGTAATAAAGTCCGTATGGAAATCGCAAAATATTGTGGTGAGCCTTCCTTAGATTTTATTGCGGCTCAAATTGTTGCGCCTAAAAAATCAGAAATAAGGTAAAATCGTTGGCCGCTTCTCACCGTACTCAAATTTTTGCCTGGTGTCTTTATGACTGGGCTTGTGCTGCTTTTTCAATTATCGTTATCACCTTTATTTTTGCGACTTATTTCACAACTAAAATCGCGCAGGATCAAATTACTGGGACTTATCAGTGGGCAAATGCCACCGCTCTTGCTGGCATCGTTATTGCACTGGTCAGTCCTTTTTTTGGCGCCATTGCTGATCACGGTGGAAACCATAAACGCTGGTTACTTTTTTTTACCTGGATGAGTGTGCTGAGTACAGCGCTGCTTTGGTTTGCCTATCCCAGTATCCATTTTGTTTATTTCACTTTAACTTGTATCGTACTTGGCACGATAGGGTATGAAGTTGCGCAAGTCTTCTATAATTCTTTTCTCTCTACGCTTGCAACCAAAGAATATTTGGGCCGTATTTCAGGTTGGGGATGGGGGTTTGGCTATTTAGGCGGTATTTTTGCACTTTCCATTGCACTCTTTGTCTTTGTGAAAACAAATATTTTGGGATTGAATCCGGAAACCGCTGCCCAAATTCGTATTTGCGGCCCTTTTGTCGCAATCTGGTATGCTTTATTTTCTTTGCCCTTATTTTTCCTTGTGCCTAATATTCCTTCCAAGGCGCACCCTTTACCGCAAGCTATACGCTCGGGTTGGCGAGAGTTACTTTCTACTTTAAAAAAACTCCCGCAAGAAAAAAATATACTGCTTTATTTAATTGCCCATATGATTTACACCGATGGCTTAAATACTTTATTTGCTTTTGGCGGTATTTATGCAGCGGGAACCTATGGATTTAAATTCGAAGAAGTGTTGTTTTTTGGTATTACCATGAATGTAACAGCAGGCATAGGCGCTATTTTACTGGGTTGGGTAGATGATTATATTGGTTCAAAAGCGACTATTATCCTTTCTCTCGTCTTCCTGATTATTTTTGGTATTCCAGTGATTTTAATGCATAGCAAATATGGGTTTTGGGGTGCGGCTTTATTCTTAACGCTTTTTGTTGGGCCTGTGCAATCGGCTAGCCGTTCCTTAATGGTGCGCTTAATTGCGAGTAAAAAAATGTCTGGGGAAATGTTTGGACTTTATGCACTTTCAGGCAAAATCACTGCGTTTGTAGGGCCTTGGTTATTTGGTTGGTTAACCCTTACTTTTGGCACGCAACGTATAGGCATGGTCACAGTTTTAATTTTTTTTGCCATAGGGGCTTTATTATTGACGCGGGTGAAGGTAGAGGTGTAAACGTCTCTCCCTTCGCTTGTTCACTCTTAGCCACGCGTGGTGCTAAGCGGGCCACGACCTAGCGGGCCACGATTTGAGTTCGCGTGAAAATGGCTCTAAGCTGCTTGCAAAAACCCTTGAATTCTTTTAAATGTGACCATATATCTAATCCATCATTAACTTAAAAGGTAATCCCATGAGCAGTCATATTCATGCCATCAGCGATGATGTCTTTGAGAAAGAAGTAATAGAGTCCAATTTGCCCGTGATCGTCGATTTTTGGGCTCAATGGTGCGGCCCTTGTAAAGCCTTAGCGCCTATTGTTGAAGATGTCGCGCAAAAATACGTAGACAAAGTAAAGTTCGTTAAATTAGATGTCGATCATAACCCTGCTACGCCGCCGAAATTTGGGGTCAGAGGGATTCCTACCTTAATCCTTTTTAAAGACGGGCAAGTGAAAGCGACGCATGTGGGTTTGCTTAGCAAGGCAGATTTGACTAAGTTTTTAGATAGCCATATCTAATACTGAACCCAGTCTTCATCTTTTAAACAGCTCAAAAAACCTTAGCATTCGCTGTGGTATTTTGGTTTGTTTCGTGTATGATGTGCCTGTCCTTAAGATAGCTATTGTAAATGTTTTGAGAACTAGCTATTCTTTTTAATTAATGATATTTTTGACATTTAGATAACCTCATTTTCCCGTTGTTAATCCATAATTTGTGTTTGCGGTTATAGGAATGTTTTGATCCCAAGTCAAAACATACATATTAAAAATCTATCTTCGCAATACTTATCGCGGCGAAAAATGAGAGTCTAGGGGCAAAATAACGAGAAATCTTTTCTTGGATTAAAAGTCTTGATTCAAAAATCGATTTTCTTATTAGTCCAAACTAAGACAGGCTCAAGCATCGTTTCTTATAGGTAAAATCAATCACCATCTTTATTATTTAGGGTTAGAATTATTATGAATTTAACTGGGCTTAAGAAAAAAAGTGCAGCTGAGTTGGTCGCCTTAGCTGAACAATATGGGCTAGAAAATATGGCCCGCTCAAGGAAACAAGATATTATATTTGCGATTTTGAAGGAGCATGCAAAACGCGGGGAAGATATATATGGGGACGGTGTTTTAGAAATCCTACAAGATGGTTTTGGATTTCTACGTTCAGCAGAAGCTTCTTATCTTGCAGGTCCTGATGATATTTATGTTTCACCTAGTCAAATTCGACGTTTCAATTTACGCACCGGCGATACCATTTCAGGAAAAATTCGTCCTCCTAAAGAAGGAGAGCGTTATTTTGCTTTATTAAAAGTGGATGAAATCAATTTTGAAGCGCCAGAAAATGCGAAGACCAAAGTTTTATTTGAAAATCTCACGCCATTGTTTGCTGATGAACAACTCAAAATGCAATTGGGTAATGGCAGTACTGAAGATTTAACGGCGCGTGTAATTGATCTTGTGTCACCAATAGGAAAAGGTCAGCGTGGTTTAATCGTGTCACCGCCTAAAGCAGGTAAGACGATGATGCTGCAAAATATCGCGCATTCCATTTCGCATAATCATCCTGAATGTTATCTCATCGTATTATTAATTGATGAGCGCCCAGAAGAAGTCACTGAAATGTCGCGCTCCGTAAAAGGAGAAGTCATAGCCAGTACTTTTGATGAACCAGCTAATCGCCATGTTCAAGTGGCAGAAATGGTGATAGAAAAAGCCAAACGCTTAGTTGAGCATAAACGTGATGTGATTATTTTATTGGATTCTATTACCCGTCTTGCACGTGCCTATAACACCGTGGTGCCTGCTTCAGGCAAGGTATTGACTGGTGGTGTAGATTCAAATGCCTTACAAAGACCAAAACGCTTTTTTGGTGCTGCACGTAATATTGAGGAAGGCGGTAGTTTAACAATTATTGCAACGGCCTTGGTTGAAACGGGTTCTAAAATGGATGATGTCATCTATGAGGAATTCAAAGGCACAGGTAACATGGAAATTCATTTAGATCGTCGAATTGCGGAACGACGTATTTATCCTTCCATTAATATTAATCGTAGTGGTACGCGCCGTGACGAAAAATTTGTTACCAGAGATGATCTGCAAAAGATTTGGATTTTACGTAAATTATTACATCCTATGGAAGAAGGTGCGGTTGAATTTTTAATTGATAAAATGAAAGATACAAAAACAAATGATGAGTTTTTTGACGCGATGAAGCGGTTCTAGAATCATTTTGTTTATTTCTTTTTTCTTTTTAGGGTTTTTTTGAAAGCGATGCGTTACTGGTTATTTAAAAGCGAACCAACTTCTTTCAGTATTGATGACTTGCGTCTCCGTCCTAGGCAAAGAGAGCATTGGGACGGTGTGCGGAACTTTCAAGCACGTAATATGTTGCGAGATGAAATCAAAACAGAAGATGCCGTCTTATTTTATCATTCCAGTTGCCAGCCACCAGGTGTTGCTGGCATTGCTAAAGTCGTTAAAAATGGTTACCCCGATCACACCGCTTGGGATATGCGATCATCGCATTATGATCCCAGAAGTTCGCCGGAGAAGCCCATTTGGTACATGGTAGATATTGAATTCGTAGAAAAGTTTTCTAGTTTAATCACCTTAGAAGAAATAAAAAAACAGCCTAGGCTTAAAAATATGTTGATTAATCGCAAAGGCAATCGCCTTTCTATTACACCGCTTACTCCCGAGGAATGGCGTGTTATTGTGGCTATGGCTGCGAAGAAAGCGGGTTAGATGAAGTTGTCAGAAGTTAACAATTCCTAGGATAAAGCCGCACGCGTATTTCGTCCTCTATTTCTTTATAGCTAATATTAATACATTTATACTTGGCGGCTTAATTTCTAAATCATTATATTAATCGTAGAGAAACTCGGAGACAGGGTGGGTATTGGACAATCAAAGCGACGAAAGGGCGATACTGACCGAGTAATCACCGATACTAGATGGCTACAAATAACTGAACCCTATTCAAATTACTCTAAGCGCATTCCTACTTTATTTAATCAAAATAATAATCAAAATAAAGTTATATTGAATGACATACCGCTTTCTGAGAACAATCCTAAAGCAAAATTACATAATATCGTTCAAACCAATGTTGAATTAAATCGTCTAGTTAGTTTATCAATGGATAATAAAATCAAAGGCGCATTGAAATTAAATTTAAAAATATTTGAATTGTCCTCTCATAAATTGATCGAAGAGATTAAGGATTTTAAAATAGATAGTGATGTTGAGCATTGCTTTTATTATGACACACCTAAGATGCACATTTTAAATAATCAATTAATCATACTTAACATTTGTAGCGAAATATTCAAACTGATAATTAGAGAAAATACGGTTTTCATCTCTAAATTATTGCCTAATTCTTTTCTAAATGATCTTCGTCTAAAACAATTGGCCACAAACTATAGTTGCAATACAAGTATTTCTGTATTACCTAAAGAAAATAAAATCCGCATTGTATCAATATGGAAAAGCTTGGAAGTCAAGCTTAATCATGACGGTGAAATTGTCGAGAACAATATAATTAGTTTTCCTAACAAGGAAGAATTTATCATTGCTGTCACAACCTCAGATCATGCTGCGACAGACTTGTGGTCTAGAATGGCAACTAAGCGCGAAGCATTATCTTACAATTCGACAAATATAAAACTTTATGACACACAAACGATAGAGTTTTTTAACAAAAATAATGAAAGATTATTTTATAAAGAATATCCCATAAAAATATGTTATGAATCGGATAATCCAGTATTGTGCGAAAAATATTGCTATTTTATCGGCTCAAAACAACAAAAGGGAGTAAGGCAAAAATATATTTTTAGTTTGCATTTGCAAACAGGAGTGCTTACTTCATTATATAAATTGCCTATCAAATTAGACGACGAATCCTTAAAGTTAAGCGTTTCCCCACAACAGGCTGTAATATTCATGGGGGCAAATTATCCTTTTCAGGAAGATACGCTAACATCGCTTTGCTTAAAAATAGAAGATGGCGGTAAAAAGATAACGGATATTTCAAATGAATTTCAAAATACACTAGACAAAATGGTAAGTAATAAACGACGGTTTCTTTTGCGATTCATCGATTTTACGTCAGATGGATTTTTCTACGCAACCAAAACTTCAGGAACAGAGTTGTTATTAGTAAATCTTGACAGCATCAATAGCCGCAAATTATCTATAAAAATCCCAACACATTTTGATGATGTAAGTATTACTGCCTCTAATAATGGACCAAAAATATGAAAATGCAGCGCGTAGGTTGGGCTGAGTTTACGAAGCCCAACCTACGTGCTCAGCCCAAGCTACAAGCTTATTACTTTTTGAGTCCTAGGGAAGGAGAGACCTGTAGTACCGCCTCAATAGGAAGAGAATCTGATTTTATTTTTTCTTTTATTTGAAAGAGAGAGGCTTTTTGATCTTTGAGGGTGAGTGCACATTTGTTTTTTTCATTATCATCTAAAGTGGATTCAGCAATAAGCGCTATATTTTCTTGACATATATTTAATTGATAGTCGCACAATTTATCGATGGAATTTCCAATATCTGCTTTGCTGAGACTTTTAAAATTTTCTGCTTCAGGATTAATTTTTTTTAATTCTTCCTGCATTTTTAAGCTTTCTGCCATTATTTTGTAATAGTGCACGTTCATTCGTAATAAGGTGGCAGCGTTATGTAGCTTTTCTTTCTCAGATTCAGAGCGTGGTTTAGAAGAAGCTTTCATTTTTAAGTCTTCCAGCATTATCTCGTCACGGTGCTTATTCTCTGCTATGAAGCTGCTGGCATTCAGTAGCGTCTCTTTATCAGATTCAGAAAGTGGTTTAGAGGAAGAAGCATAAAATTGCTTGGTTGGATTTGTTGCTGTTGTCTTTTTAGAATTGGAAAATAAATTCATCTCACATCCTTATTAAAATTAACGCTCGCCTACATTTGGCAGCATAAAATAGCAAATAAGATGATTTAAAACAAGTTAAGTATATATAAGTTAATCGTGCCTATTGCAGAAGCAAGTAGACACGATAAGTAGTGATAAGCTGTAGGTTGCAAACATCAAGCATTAGGCGTTAAAACATCAAACATTAAGCGTTGGCTTTATTCTTAGGCCTGGGATCATTCGTAAAACGACGCTTTTTACTGTTTGGTGCAGCCGTTTTTTTATGTTTGAAAGAAGAACGAAAATTTTCTTTTGCGCCGCTACCAGTGTCATCGTGTTGCTTGGCTCGATACGTTGGTTTCGCTGCGCGATCGCTGGAACGACGGTTGTCAGACGTGCGTGTTTCAGAACCAGTACGCGCCTCATTTCTTTTATTCCCAAAGCGATGTTCGGATTTAGCGCCGCGCTTAGGGCTGCCTTTTTTATCTTCCCAATAATAACTTTCGCGGCTAGTCACATTATAGTCTTGCTGATTTCTGTCTTCTGAACGAGCATTTTTTTCATGACTATCAGCGTAAGATTTCCCATAAGATTTTTCTTTCGTTTTAGATTTGTATTGATCTTTACTTCCCGAAAAACGCGCTTCGCCGCCATTACTTCTTTTTCCAAAGCGACTTGATTTGTTGTCGTGGTTTGAACGACCATCGCGCTCTCCTCGATTGCTTCTATCCGCAAATGGACTTTCCTTGCGGAAATGATTTTCTCTGCGGGATGGGCTTTCTTTACGTGAGTAACCTTCTTCACGGCCGCCGCGATGTTCTTCACGACGTGCATATCCACCTTCTTCACGGCTACCGCGATGTTCTTCACGGCGTGCATACCCACCTTCTTCACGGCTGCCATGACTTTCTTTACGACCACCGCGACGACTTTTGTAACCATCAGATTGATAGCCATCCGATTGAGATTTTCCATAAGCTTTTTTATGCGCAAAAGGTTTTTTAGCTTTGGAACGTTTTTTACTTGCCACGCTGGTATGATAATAATTGTCGTCTTGTTCTTGTGATTTTTGTTTAGAGATTGATAATATTTCAGTGTCTGCAGAAAATGATTTATCTGTCGTGCTTGCTTTAACCTGACTTTCATCAACCGTTAATAATTTAATTCTTTGTCCAATATAGCGTTCTATGCGTTGCACGTGACGCGTGTCAGAAGGTAAAACAAATGAAATGGCCACGCCTTTTTTGCCTGCACGACCTGTGCGACCAATGCGATGAACATAGTCTTCGCAAAAACGCGGCAAATCATAATTAATGACGTGCGTGATATCGCTAATATCAAGTCCGCGTGCGGCAACATCTGTTGCAATTAAAAATTGAATTTTACTCTGACGCAATTGTTCAATAGTGCGATTGCGTACGCTTTGTTTTAAATCGCCATGTAATGCCGCTGCAGCAAAACCTTGCTCGCGCAATTGCAATGCAAGTCTGTCCGCATTGATTTTAGTGGCAGAAAAAATAATCGCTTTAAAAATATTTTCGTCTTGCAGGAAATGTTTTAACAAGCGTAATTTATGTTGCGGACTTTGCACCTTATATAATTCTTGTTTAATTTCCGGAACCGTTAATTTTTCTTGTGATAAATCAATACGCACCGGATTTTTTAATAAATGACGCACCACGGTAATGAGTTTTTTATCGACGGTTGCGCTAAATAATAAGGTTTGTCTATGTGCGGGTGTTAATTTTGCAATGTATTGTACGTCATCAATGAATCCCATATCTAACATGCGATCGGCTTCATCCAGCACCAACATTTCTACTCCAGATAAATTCACACGCTTTTGTTCCATGTGATCCATCAAGCGTCCCGGTGTCGCAACAATGATGTCTGCGCCGCGCGCTAAAGCTTTAATTTGTTGATGATAAGGCATGCCCCCGACTAAATTGACGATATTAAAACGGAGAAATTTGCCGTATTTATTTGCCGCGGTCGTGATTTGACTGGCTAATTCCCGAGTGGGGGTGAGAATAAGAATACGGGTTTTTTTTGCTGCCGGCTCACTTGCCAGCTTATGTAATGCGGGTAAAACGAAGGCAGCGGTTTTTCCAGTACCTGTTTGGGCTGAAGCGACTATATCTTTGCCATTTAAAATATCGGGAATGGCTTGTGCTTGTATAGGTGTGGGCTCAGTATAACCGCAATGGGTTAAAGCTTTGTAAATATTTGAATTTAAATTTAATTCTGCGAAAGACATGTTCTATCCTCATAAAAAAATATGCGACAGCCATGTAGGATTCGCGTATTCACTAAGGAAGAGAGAGGCCTAGATAGCTGATGTTCTGGCGTTTATTATAGTTGTCATCGCCAATCTGCAACCTAGAATCTTGTTAGGAGAAACCCAGGAACCACGAGAAGGTAATCATTGGTGATGAGATTAAAACTCAGCCGCATATATGAACATTATTCTTGAAGGAAAGCAAGTTTTTTCCTGCACGTGTCAGCAGCCTAGGTATGAAAAAGTTTCTTGATACACCTGAAAGTGTTTGAATGACAGAATGGGATTTAGCGGGAATGACAGGGTGATATTTGGAATAACAGGGTGATAAAAGCGCCTTAAACGCGGCTAAAATCGAAACTCATCACTTGAGCTAAGGTAGGTAAACCCGTTATGAGCATGATTAAACGGTCTATTCCTAGCGCCACGCCGGCACAATCCGGCAATCCTTTTTCTAGCGCCGCCAGTAAAAATTCATCAATAAGAATAGGTGCTAAACCCAAGGCTTGACGCTGTTTAAGGTTGTTTTCAAAACGTTTACGTTGCTCATGCGCGTCTTGTAACTCGTGAAAACCGTTCGCTATTTCTACGCCGCGAACGTAAACTTCAAAGCGCGAAGCCACCGCTTGCGGACCGGTTTGAATGCGGGCAAGTGCCGCTTGTGATGCAGGAAAATCATAAATAAAAAAAGGTTTTTCTGTTCCTAAATGAGGTTCAATGCAATGCGTCAAGAGTAAATTGAGCCAAGTATCTTTATCAAAATTGTCATCTACAATCGTTAATTGCTGCGCTAAGGCGCAGGCTTTTAGCTCGCGCACGCTAGCTGTGTGTACATCAATTTGTAAAAAAGAATCGAATAAGGCAGCATATGTTTTTCTTTCTGCAGGCTGGGTTTGACAGAGGCATTGCAATAAAAGATCTACTTCATCCATTAACTGATGATGATTAAAACCCGGCCGATACCACTCTAACATCGTGAATTCCGGGTTATGAAAACGCCCTACTTCTCCTTGACGAAACGCTTTGGTGATTTGATAAATAGCACCACTACCCGCGGCAAGTAGACGTTTCATGGCGTATTCTGGTGAGGTTTGTAAGTAGTATTGCTGGGCTTCTTTTTGCGGATGTTTTCTAAAAAAAACAGGCATGCTTTCAATGAAAGGATCGGTCACAGAAGTATGCGCAAGCACGGGTGTTTCCACTTCCATCACCTCTCGCGCAGCAAAAAAATCACGAATGATTTTTAAAATCTGCGCTCTACATTGCAAGGTGGCAAGCGTTGCAGACGGCTGCCACGCATAGGTTTGCGTTTTGGCGGCAGCCAAATTTTTATTGGTAGCGGCAAAGGAATTAGACATAAAGAAATATTAAGCGACCTAAAAATGTTAGAAATAGTTTATTCTTTCGCGCGCGAAACATATTCACCGCTACGGGTATCCACTTTAAGAATCTCACCTTCTTGCACGAAAAGAGGTACGCGTACCACTGCGCCTGACTCCAGTTTGGCAGGTTTGCCACCGCCGCCGGAAGTATCCCCTTTCAAGCCGGGATCGGTTTCAACGACTTTTAAATTCACAAATATGGGCGGCGTTACCAAGATGGGCGAGCCATTCCACAGTGTCAATTTACATTCGCCTTGTTCTTTTAACCATAATTTAGCATCAGCGACTTCCGCTTCGTGAACGGCATATTGCTCGTAGGTTTCTACGGACATGAAATGCCATTCATTACCATCGCCATATAAAAATTGCGCGTCAATCTCAACCACATCGGCAACTTGTATGCTGTCTCCAGATTTGTAAGTGCGTTCTATGACGCGGCCTGTTTTAAGATTGCGATAGCGTAAACGATTAAAGGCTTGCCCTTTTCCGGGTTTGACAAATTCATTGTCCACAACAACACAAGGATCATTATCAATGATAAGTTTCATCCCACTTCTTATCTCATTTAAACCATATGTACTCATGCTTCACTCCTAAAAATTTGGCCTTATCATAATCGTTGCCTCATTGTTCTCGCAACCGCTTAAAGAAAATCAATGCGTGTCATGCTGTTATTATTCGTTTTCTATGAGTTTTTTTAAGCCAATCTGCACAAGAAATAAAAGGAAGGCAACAAAAAAAGCCAAATAAGCATAATCTAAAAAAGCATGATGGTAGATGACTAATTTCTCTATCGTTGTTTGCGTCCCTTGAGGCACACTGGATAACTTAGCTATCCAACCCGCAACTAGCCCACCAAAGCCTGTTCCGACAAACCAAACACCCATCATAATCCCCATGAGTTGTGGCGGCGCCAGCATGGTAACAGCGGATAAGCCAATGGGTGAAAGCAATAACTCGCCTATGGTGATTAAGAGATAAGCAGAAAAAATCCACCACGGACTAATTAGCCCATCCGCGTTTTGATAGAGGGTGCTCATCGCTAATACCGCAAAACCTAGTCCAGCAAATAAAATGCCTAAAACAAACTTGCTAACGGGGGAGGGATTTTTGTCGTAATGCGCTAATAGATGCCACAAGAAGGCAAAAATGGGTCCTAATAAAATAATGAATACACTTTCAGAAGCGTAGAAAACAGTTGTTGTGAGACGCATTCCTAAAAAATGCTTATCCACTAAACGATCAATGTATAAGTTTGCAGAGTTAAATAGTTGTAAGAAAAGTGCCCAGAAAATAATAGAAGAGATAATTAAAACAGTTAGCACCAGCATACGCTGACGGTCTGTGCCTTTTTGTTTGAAGGTGAGCAAGATAAGCCAGGCAAAGAGAATAACGCCTACACAAGGCAATAACCAATTGGTGAGCGAACTGATTTTAAGCAAGAAACTTAACGCCACCGCAGCGAATAAACAGGCAATGAAAAGTAAGCATTTAGAAGAAAAAGGGGTGGCAAGGTTTTTTTGGGTGTCTTTAATATATTTTAAGCCCCACAAAAAAGTAAGTAATCCAACGATTAAACCTATACTTGCTAATCCAAAACTGACTCGCCAGCCGTAAGCATCTTTAATATAGCCCGAGCTAAATCCTGCTAATAAAGCGCCAATATTAATGCCAATATAAAAGATGGTAAAACCTGATTCGCGGCGCGGATTATCTATCGTATATTGCGTGCCAAGCAAACTGGAAACATTTGGTTTAACTAAACCATTGCCAACAATGATGATAGAAAGCGCGGGAAAAAGTAGTGCTTTTGCATAAGGTAGTGCTAATAAAGCGTAACCCAGTATTAAAAACAAACCGCCCCAGATAACAGCTGTTTTAAAGCCTAATATTTTATTTGCGATAAAGCCCCCACCAAGCGGGGAAATATAGACTAAAGCGCTGAAGATGCCCAATATGGTATAGCTTTCATTATCTGAAAAGCCAAAATACTCCGTCATGTATAAAACAAGCAAACCCTGCACAACATAAAAACCAAACCGTTCCCACATTTCTGTTAAAAAAAGAAAAGGCAGTGCGGCTGGGTGTGAATTTCTGGCAACATCCATGTTTTGTCCCTTTTATTTATTGTGGCTAGTGGCTATATGGTGTTAATTATTTTTTAGATAGTTAATTTGGATAGTTAAATATTATGGCGTTCAGCTTGCAGCTTGTCACCTTTAACGCTTAAGAATTTATGTTT
>Ga0207124_1032_pt2 | contig 22666 bp, 20 predicted proteins | sample Alteio_BWMinHeat_37_FD_153506 | JGI IMG/M metagenome (GOLD analysis project Ga0207124, IMG submission 153506) | Enriched cells from forest soil in Barre Woods Harvard Forest LTER site, Petersham, Massachusetts, United States -... | ecosystem: Environmental > Terrestrial > Soil > Temperate forest >... | reverse complement strand
CGGCAGCTAATACTTTGGTGCCTAACCAAACGATGCCAACTATTGGCGACCGAATGAATGATAAAAACATTACCTGGGCCTGGTATGCCGGTGGATGGAATAATGCATTGGCTGGTAATGCTGATCCAAGTTTCCAGTTCCATCACCAGCCATTCGCCTATTTTGCAAATTATGCCGACGGCACAGCTGCCAAGACCGCACACCTAAAAGATGAAACAGATCTTATTGCACAAATAAATGCAGGCACCTTGCCACAGGTTTCGTTTTTTAAACCGCTTGGTATAGATAATGAACATCCCGGCTATGCAAATATTACTGCGGGAGAAGCACATATAGACAGCATCATAACCCTGATAAAGAATAGCCCTATCTGGAAAGATTGCGCTATCATTATCACCTATGATGAACATGGTGGTTTTTGGGACCATGTTGCGCCACCTGTTATTGACAAATGGGGCCCGGGTTCAAGAGTTCCGGGAATTATCATATCCCCTTTTGCTAAGACCGGCTATATAGATCATACACAATACGAGACCGTGAGCATATTAGCGCTGATAGAAAAAAGATTCGGGCTCGCAACACTTGGCACACGCGATGCAAGTGCCAACTATTTCCAGAATTGTTTTAATTTTTAAGCGCGCTATCTCTTATAAGAACTATGGCTGCCTGTATCAGGCAGCCATAGTTTTTAAAGCAAACCGATTTTTAAAATATTCATAGTCCGGTTCATTCCTTTTTATTTCCAGACATCGCTTTTACTGCATAAGTTGCTATCAGAAGTACTATTAGAAACGAGGCAGGTAGTATTATCTTATGGACTATTTCGTGCTGTGACATAAATATTAGTACAAAGTTAATTTTTATCCGGCCCACCCCTCTTCAGACGTTGTGTATGATTTTGATTTTGCAACTATCTAGTCGAATTTACTAAATTATTAATAGTAATCATACAGGTAAAAACCTTAAAGAACGAAGGTTTATGCCTATTGGCAAAGACTTTAATTGCAGGTACTTTTGACAGCGAAAACTTTTATTATTTTCTCTTTTAAAATGAAAAAATCAAAAGTAATGCTGGCAGCCCTTCTTTTCGTTGTAAGCGGGCTACTCGTCTTTTACTCATGCAGTAAAAAAGACAACTCCACTCATTCAAGTGGATTGCGTTGTGTATATATACCCATGTGGAGCCGTGCTGTATGTGGGGGACGTGTATATCCTGCATTGCTTGATAATTGAGCTTGAACGAAATAAGAAAAAGTAACACGCGAGTAAATAATAATTAAATAATCCAAATAAGTAGAAGTACGCAATTTTTAAAACTATTCTCGTTAGCTTGCAATAAAATGAAAAGACAATGAAACAAACCCTTTCATGCATCATTTTTATTTTCACTTGTTTTGTTGCAACCGCGCAGGCGGTTCAAGTAGGCGTGTATTCAGGAGTAAGTTTTTTTAAAAAGACGATAGGACAAGGGTTCTCCGAAAACCTTACTATATGGGACAACCAGCCCTTCATTCGCGGAGAGTATGGACGATTTGCTTTAGAAACAAGCATCGGACAGTTCAAGCAAACATATGAGAGTTCAGGGAATGCCGAGGGCGGCAATCCCCCGTATTACCAAGAATACCATTATGAAAACCACTATTCCCATCGGGATATCCAATGGAACATTGTGTTGCAATATAGGTTTCTCCGTTTGAAAAAAATTGCATGGTATGCCGGCGCATCATACACAATCTTTACCGAAAAGGTGGATATAGACTACAAAGATTATTACCTAAGCGACCCGAATACGATATACCAAGCTCATTCCACAAACAAGTTCGTTTTTCCGTATGCGGGAGTGAATGTGCGCTGTGCCTATGTGCTTCGCAAACACATTTCAGCCAGTGCATTGCTCCAGTATAAATATTCAGGCATTAACTGGGGTATCTCGGATAGCGGCCCGCAAGTATTCTTCCGAGAAATTCCAAACCAGTATTTCACGTTTCAAATAGGATTAAGCTATGTAATTAACTAACAGTTTCACTCTTAAAAACTACAGTATGAAAAAAATGTTGAGGGGCATTCTGATTCTCATTGTCGTCAGTAATGCTTTGACCGCATTCGGTCAAGAAGTCTTTTCCAACTACATCAAAGACGGCCTGTATCAATTCGATGATACTATGACGCTTACTCGCAAGCGGCTTTTTATTGACCACAAAACGGCATTCGGGTACGGCTCGAATGACAGTCTAGTATTGACGGCAATGGATACGATGAACGCAAACGGGTTTGTTCATGACCGATACCGGCAATATTATAAGGGCTATCCTGTTGAGCCAACGCTTATAAATGTTATTAGCAAGTATAGCGTAGTGCTTCGGGTAAACGGATTCATGATTAAAAACCTTGACTTGGACGTGTCCAGCCCGGTTTCAGAATCTACCGCACGCACTGCCGCGCTCAATTATGTCAACGCTTCGATGTATTGCTGGCAAGATACGGCACTGATAGATTCGGCAATTGCAAATGCATATGCAAATGGAGACACTGCGCTTGCCGATAGTATGAGCGCCCATGCGTATGACTTGCCGCAAGGAGACTTAGTCATAAATACAGCGTTTAGTGATACCAGCGTTAACGATTCATCCCATTATCATTTTTGTTGGAAATTTATAATACCGACAATGGCATGGGATACGATTTACAAAGCCGATTCGCTGATTGATACCCTCGGACGTTTTACTTCAATTGCCTATGACACAATCATCGGCTACCGGCCTGATGTTCGTTACGAAATATATGTTGACGCAACAACGGGAGACTTTTTTTCTGATTTTACGCATGTGGATGGCTCATACTACGAACATACTGACTGCAAGACTCCGTACAATGGCACACGGGCTGTGCAAGATTTTACAACCTCTTTGGGCGCATGGAAGTTTCTGTATGATGATCATGGTGTAAACTCATGGGATTATGGTCGAAAGGCGTATGTGTCAACTGCAAAATGGAAACGATATACATGGGATGGTACTTCGGATGCGGCATATTGGGCGGTTGAGCGTGCATGGGACTATTACAAATATGTGCATGGGCAGGAAGGCGGAGATTTCCACCGCTATCCCATCGGCATCGTAGATCATTTTAAAGTTACCCCTGTGTATGGATATGCAGTTGGTGCCGCATACGACCATTCATTTGATAAGAATAAAAATAATCCGTATGGCTTAGGATTTCCTGGTGGTGAAGCAGCAGATATAATTGAAATCAGGGCAGACAGGAGCGGCTCTGATTGGAGCATTGCTCAAATAGATGTTATGGGCCACGAGCTCACTCATGCCTATATTTATCATAATTCGAAAGTTGGCTACGTCACTACGGAATCATACGCAGTTGATGAAGGCCTTTGTGACGTTTTTGGAGAACTGATTGCGAATTGGCAGATTTATGCTGGAACCTACGGCATTCCGTCTTCAACACCGACAATTACAAACCCTGGCTTCGGCTGGTGGTCAACAGATTTTTACAGAAGTATGAGTTCCGGGCACACTGATTTTCCGAATCCGACATGGGAATATTACAATGATCCTATTGCAACTGGTTCAACCGACCCATATGTATTATCTGGCCCTATTCGTCATTTCTTTGGGCTATTGACGGGCGGAGGCTCGTACAGAGGGTACACTGTTCCCGCGCAAGGAGTACCAGCAATTGAACAGGATTTGTTCGTTACCATGACCTGGTGGTGCTGGACGAACATGAATCTGCATAATTTCAAAGACCAATATTTAGCCGAGGTTGCAGTTGCTCACGGAGGCGTATGCACACCACAATATAAGGCAGCACTTTCAGCGTTCCAGGCCGTTAATCTTCTGCCTGTGCCTCTCTGTCCTATGGTAGGAATAAACAACCCACACGTCGCAACACGAGCCCAGGTTAGCTCAAATACGGTGCATATGAGCGTCTTTTCAACAGATGACGGTCTCACTCCTCTGCATCGCCTATGGCGGCTTCCATCCAATTGGAGCGTTACTATGAATGGGGACAGTTCGGATTTTGTCATTACTTCCACTGCGGGAGACTGGAGTTCCAAAATGGTTACTTGCGTGGTTACTTTCCCAGGTAGTGTTGTAGATAGCGCGATTGCCGCACTGCACTTTGTGGATAGCAACTATGGCGCGCGGTATGCAACAGCGCATCCAACGCCGTTTGCAAATACGCAAGGGAACGCATCTGACGTACAGATATTCCCAATACCGACAAAGGACATCATAAACATCTTATTGCCTGAACAGCCGCAAAATGCAATTATGCACTTGTTGGATATTACAGGCAGAGAAGTATACAGCAAACCGATAGTAGACATGCACAGCACGATTTATTTACCTGTGCTTAATTCGGGCGTTTATTTGATGCGAGTGGTGGGAGACAATGTAAGAGTGAATAAGAATATCGTGATACAGCGATAGAGGAATTTATTTTTAATTTTAAAACAGCGTGTGCGGTATAACTGTATACGCTGTTTTTATTTTCGCTGCATGAATCAAAAAGAATTTGCGCGGCAGGGCCACATTCTAATGATTGCCTCTTCCGCTTCTCTCTACAGACAAGCCCTCGCAGGGTAATAGGAGTTCAATTCCATCATTCAGCAGAAACATGCGCCTGGCCAAACACCATTTACGTTATAAAACAACTATCCCGCCCAACCCTCTCTATCAAGGCTCCTATATTGAATTGCTTCTGCCAAATGTTCAGGTTTTATTTCTTCGCTATCTGCGAGGTCTGCAATTGTTCTTGATACCTTTAGTATCCTGTCATAGGCGCGGGCTGATAGGTTCAGCCTGTCCATGGCGGTTTTTAGGAGGTTTTGCCCTACTGTATTTATTACACAAATCTCTTTCAGCAATTTGCTGCCCATTTGTGCATTGCAATACACATCTTCTTTCCCTTCAAATCTTTTTGTTTGTATCTCCCTTGCTTTTATTACACGGTCGCGCACACCCTCACTACCTTCCGCATTATGTTTTGATGAGAGTTCACCAAAAGATACAGGTGTTACTTCCACATGCAGATCTATCCTATCCAACAAAGGGCCTGATATTTTATTCAGGTAGCGCTGCACCATGACAGATGAACAGGTGCATTCTTTTTCGGGATGATTGAAATAGCCGCATGGACAGGGATTCATAGAGGCAATGAGCATAAAGCTTGCCGGGAAATCGAGACTTACTTTAGCACGTGAGATAGACACCCTTCTTTCCTCCATTGGCTGACGCATTACTTCCAGGGCAGAGCGTTTGAATTCCGGCAATTCGTCCAGAAACAATACACCATTATGTGCCAGCGATATTTCGCCCGGTTGCGGTATGCCACCGCCACCTACCAGGGCTGCGTCGCTAATAGTATGATGTGGCGAGCGGAAAGGACGGTGCGCGATCAATGAAGTATTGCCCGGCAGCTTCCCCGCTACCGAATGTATCTTGGTAGTCTCTAACGCTTCCCGTAAACTTAAGGGCGGTAATATAGTTGGCAATCTTTTTGCCAGCATGGTCTTGCCCGCTCCCGGCGGGCCTATCAGTATGGCGTTGTGCCCGCCTGCTGCTGCAATCTCCAGCGCACGCTTCACATTTTCCTGTCCTTTTACTTCACTAAAGTCTATATCAAAATGAGACTGCGCATTAAAGAATTCTTCTCTCGTGTTTATTTCAACGGGTTTTAGCTCTTGTGTTTTATTAAAGAATCCTATCACTTCGTTGATATGCTCCACCCCATATACTTCAATATTATTAACCATACCCGCCTCGCGTGCATTTACTTTAGGTACGATCAGCCCTTTGAATTTTTCGGTGCGGGCCTGTATGGCAATAGGTAAAGCTCCTTTTATAGGCTGTATCTCACCATCAAGCGATAATTCGCCCATGATGATATAGTCTTTCAGCTCTTCAGAAGGTATTTGTTCGGTTGCGGCAAGCATTCCTATCGCTATTGGCAGGTCGTAAGCAGAGCCCACTTTTTTTATATCGGCCGGGGCAAGGTTGACCACTACTTTGTGACGGGGACGCTGATACCCATTATTTTTAATAGAAGAAAGCACCCGTTCTATACTTTCTTTCACAGCATTATCAGGTAATCCAACAATAAAATAATTTACCGCAGACCCTACCACAACATCTACTTCAATTGTAATAGTGATGGCCTCGACACCATATACCGCGCTTCCGAATACTTTTACTAACATGCTATCTAAAATTGGACTATGAAGATAGTATGAAGTGCTTTAATTTGTTTAAAATATTCAGTAATTTGGTAGTGATTCGTTGATATGCAACTAACCTCTACAGAAAAAATTGATGTGCTCAATATAGGACTGATGCTCTTTTCCTGCGTCATAGCCATATTATTACCATTTGAGCTTTTTTTAATAGTATATGCCATCCTTGGCCCCCTGCATTACCTTACAGAAATATCATGGCTGCACGACCGTAACTATTTTTCTAAGGGTAAATACGATGCTGTTATATTAGTTGTGATCGGTTTGCTGCTCACTGCATTTCAATTTAAAAACAAATTTGAAAATTTTATCGACATCACTTTCCCTGAGTATTTTAATGCAGAGCTGGCCTATGTGGCTTTTCTCGGATAATTAGTATTCATTACGGTTAAGAATAATTTTTATCGTATAGCCGGACTGATATTGCTTATTCTTACATCGGGCCTGTCCAGCCATATGTTTGCGTTCTTTACCATTTTCTTACCCACGCTGATACATGTATATATATTCACCGGTTTGTTCATGCTGTATGGCGCACTAAAAAGCAAAAGCCGCACCGGGATATTGTCTGTGGTAATGCTGGCACTATGCCCTTTCATTTTGTATACTGTTTATCCTGATACTTATTTCTTTGCTATACAACCCAAGACAAAAAGCATATATGATGCATTCTTTAAAATAGTGAACGTACGTACGCTTATAGACATATTCGGCCACCCCATGCCCTTGCAGACAGATCCGAATACAAGCCCCATCAGCCTGTGGGACAATATCGTTTACCATTCAAGAGAAGGCATTATGCTGATGCGCTTTATAGCATTTGCCTATACATATCATTACCTCAACTGGTTCTCTAAGACCAGTGTGATACAATGGCATAAAGTGCCTAAGATCAGGTTTGCGGCTGTTATATTATTATGGCTTATCAGTGTGGCACTGTATGCAGTAAATTATACCAGCGGGCTGGAATGGTTGTTCTTCCTTAGCTTTCTGCATGTGCTGCTGGAGTTCCCGCTTAATTTTACAAGTATTATAGGCATAGGAAAATCTTTGACAGGAAAGTTCAGACCCGCAGCAACTAGTTAGCAAGTTTCTTAACCGGCTGTCCTTTGTGAAAAATCATTGCAATGCTTTTGGTATTGCTAATCTTTTCCAGCGGGTTAGCATTTAATACCAACAGGTCGGCATCATAACCCTGCTGTATCTTGCCTGTTTTTATGTTGGGAAAAATGAACCGGATATTCTCTGTTGCTGAACGCAAGGCTTCTGCATTACTCATGCCGGCTTTTACATACTGCGCTATTTCATGATGCAACGAATAACCATAAAAGGTATTAGCGTTTCCTGCATCGGTACCTGCTACGATAGGAATGTTAGCCGCCACACATTTTTTAAGATTTGCTCGAAAGGCATAAAAGAATGAAGGCCTAAGCGCTTTTGTGCCCTGATGCGTAAATGTTTCAGAATAACTTATTTCATTTGTTTGCAGCAACAGCGGGTCATTTACATAAGCAGAGTCGAAACCCTCTGCATAGGCCTGCATTACTGTAATGGTAGGAATAAGTGCTACTCCTGACTTCTTTATTATCACAACCTGTTCATCTGATAAGCTGGTAAAGGGAAGATGGGCCGGCACATCTACTCCCGATTCCGCACATTCCTGTGCTTCCTTACCGAATGATACATGGGCAAATACTTTTTTGTTGCGTTGGTGCGCAACGGCTACTATTTCTTTCACCATGTCTTTAGTAAGTGTATGTGCCGGCCTGATGTAGGCCTCATAAACAACTTTTATTACGTCTGCTCCGCTATCTATTACATCATTGGTTATTGTATGAGCTTCTGCCATTGTGGTAATAGTTCTTGTAGGTATACCATATTCCGTTCCATGTCCCTCGGGCGCTGTAAGTATAGGCCCAGACATAATGGGTGTAGGGTAATATTCCGGGGCGTATTTTAATTGTTGTTTCAGCTCTTTGCATTTGCTTTCTTCATAAAAAAGGTCGACAAACGTAGTTACCCCACAGTTTAACAGACTGTTGGCATTATGCACTGCATCTTTCCAATGATCGCTGCCAAGCGGCGCGCCGCCTAAATGTACATGGGCGTCTATTAAGCCCGGCATTACGTATTTACCTGCCACGCTTATTCGCTGACCTTTAGTTTGTGTGTGCTTGCTATTAATAGATACTATCTTCCCACCTTGAATTACCAGTTCTTTGAATGGGATAAAGCTTGTACCATTAAAATAAGAGCCGTCTTCTAATATCGTTGTATTTGTTGTACCACCTGCGCAGGATAAGGACAATGCCCACAAAAACAAAAAGACCAAGAGATTGCATTTAGCAGCGTTTCTCATAAACAGAATTTTGTGTATAAAGTAATCAAACCTCGTCGTATCTTATACGTCATATTTATTTACTATGCTCTAAACTACTCAGTTTCTTTTATTTTTGCCTTATGGATATCGTATCATTAACAAAAGAAAACGGAGTAGGTTTCATTACCTTCAACCGTGCTGATAAATACAATAGCTTTAACCGTGAAATGGCGCTGGCTGTGCAGGCGCATTTAGAAGATTGTGGCAAGGATGATGCGGTACGTTGCATCTATATAACAGGCAGTGGCAAAGCATTTTGCGCGGGGCAAGACCTGGCAGAAGCCATAGACATAGCAGGGCCCGGGTTGGAGAAAATAGTAAGCGAACATTACAATCCCATTATCTTTCTGCTGCGCAATATAGAAAAGCCTGTAGTTGCTGCTGTGAATGGTGTAGCAGCCGGTGCCGGTGCCAACATTGCATTGGCATGCGATATTGTGGTAGCAACAGAAAGCGCTTCTTTTATACAGGCATTCAGTAAAATAGGTTTGATACCGGATAGTGCCGGTACCTTTTTCTTACCGAGGCTTATTGGTATGCAAAGAGCCGCTGCACTAATGATGACCGGCGATAAAGTAAACGCTGCTGATGCTATGAATATGGGCATGATATACAAATGCTATGCTGATGATGTGTTTGAAACAGAAAGTAAAAAACTTGCAGTATCGCTTGCTGCCATGCCCACTAAAGGCATAGGGCTAACCAAGCGCTTGCTGAACGAATCTTTTACTAATAACCTGGCGCAACAACTGGAGCTGGAAAAACAATTGCAGGTAGCTGCAAGTGCAACTGAAGATTACAGGGAGGGTGTGAACTCATTCCTTGAGAAAAGGAAACCTGTATTTAAAGGAAAGTAACTATAAGTACATCGGTTGTAAATGCTCCTACATTATATACCAGGCTAAGAAACTGCAGCCATTGGTTTTTGATAGTTAAGCGCTTTTCCGGGTGCATGTTCGTATATTATTTTCTTTATGATCGCTGTTGTTTCATCGGGGTAATCAACACTTACGGGCTTGCCCTCTGTTATCCATTTTCTTATATCCCCGTAATATTTTTCTGAAAGCATATTGATAACCGGTACGCCCAGTTTTATTAGTCCGGCCGCATTGCAATGTTGCTCATATTGGGTGAGCATGGGTATGGCCATTACTTTTTTGCCCAAGTACATAGCTTCTGCAGGGCCTTCAAATCCGGCGCCGCATAACACACCTGCACTCCTTGCCATGCTTTTAATAAAAGCATCGTTATTTATGGGGCGAAGGGATATATTCCCTTCAGTAAAGGGGCTTTTATTGTGCTTAGAAAAGATCTCCCATTTCACTTCTTTAAATTGTGAGAGGTGTTTTATAAGCGCGTTATCATCATAAGAGGGGAGATAGACTGTATAATGTCCTTTATCTTCAGGAATGAGTTCTCTTATCTGCCTGCGAATGACAGGAGTAAAAATATTTTCAGCAAAGGCACTGAAATGAAAACCGTATGCGCTGGTATGGGGCGCATAATATTTCAGTACCAGCTTACCCATTATATCACCATACTTTGGCTTAGGTGCATTGGGGTGCAATACGGCGCATTGGTGGCTTACTGCAATACAAGGCACTTTTTTTATCTTACAGGCCCATGCTGTTACAGGTTCGAAATCATTAATTACAATATCATAATCCTGAACAGGCAAGTTGCGTATGTCTTTTATTAACTGTATGAGTTTCAGCCGCTGCACCGTCTCAATTATATCTACACCGCCATGACTTCCAAAAATGAAACTCATACCGTAGAATTTATATTTTACCGGGTAAGGGAAATCCACATCGGCCTGTATGCCGCTGATCAGCACATCTACATCTCCATATTTAGCCAATTCAGGATATACGTCGCGCGCCCTGCTTAAATGTCCGTTTCCTGTTCCCTGAATTGCAAATAGAATTTTCAATATCGTATATTTTAGGCAGCCTCAATTGTATCGTTAGCTAAACCATTGTGGTTAATATTCATTTCCTGCATCAGGTTGGCAAGCATTTCTTTAGCGCTATCCTTTTTGCCCGGTTTCTTCTCTACTTCTATAGCTTGTGCTACCGGGTCATCGGAATACCTGTATATACTCCATCCTGTCTCGTTATTATATTCAAGTGCTGTAAGGTTTTCTACCCAGTCTCCGGAGTTCATATACACTACACTGCCGTGTTTGGTAACCACCTTTTTTATTTCAGGATGATGTATATGGCCACATACTACATAATCATACCTGTTCTCAACAGCGATATCACAAATGGTATCTTCAAAATTGTTGATGAATTTTACGGCGCTTTTTACACTGTTCTTTACTTTTTGAGACAGCGATATTTTACCACGGCCCAATTTTTGAGAAATGAAATTGACAAACCGGTTTATCAGAATCAAAGTATCATAACCTATAGCACCCAGCTTTGCCAGCCATCGGCTATGCTGCATTACCACATCAAACACATCACCATGAAACAGCCAGACCTTTTCTCCATTTATCTTCAGCGATAATTTGTTGGTGATTTTTAATGAGCCGAGACGGAAGTTCTTAAACTTGCGCAGCATCTCATCATGATTGCCCGGTATATAGTATACAGGCACTTGTTTGGCTATATAGCCTACCAGGTGCTTTACCACCATCATATGTGTGGAAGGCCAATAACGTTTGTTGAATTGCCAAATGTCTATGATGTCTCCATTCAGGACAACAGCTTTGGGCTTGATACTTTTGAGGTATTGCAGCAGTTCTTTTGCGTGACAGCCATAGGTTCCAAGGTGTATGTCCGACAGGACCACTACATCCACTTCGCGTTTCGACATGTGTTAGCTTCGATGAAGCATTTGGTTATACAAAGAGACAACATTTATATAACCGCTATATTATCGACAGGTTAATTTAATATTAAGGAGTTGTGATTTATCAATTTATTAACACAAACTATTGAGGAAGCTTTACCTCTATAATTGGTACATATTTACTACGCGTAAAATGACTTTTAAATACTTGCAGCTTTTCATTTGCCAGTTTATCATCTTTGCCGATCAGGCTGAAAACCATTGATGCAGCTGCATATTCACCCGTCTGGGGTGGTAATGTAGTGTATAAAAATTTGTTGAGTTGTGCTTCCCTATGTTCGGGATACAAATGCGGATCATTATGTTTATCTGCTTCAAACATTACATATTGCCTGTATTGCGGCATTAGCAGCAATTCGTCTTTGTATATCTCGGGTATACTGTCTATAATATTATAGGGGTGTTTATTATTGGGAGCTTGCTTGTGCACAACACTATTTTTTGCATCAGGATGGTGCAATGACGGATACTGAAACATATTGCAATACTTGTCGTATTCGTAGCTGATCCTCCAGTATCTTTTTAATATAGGGGTAGTCTCTATGCCATTAGCGGCCAGGTACTTCATCTCTGCCTTGTAATCATTATCAAGTGCTTTTCTAAAAGCAGGTATATTTTTATTGAAGAAGGAAATTATTTTTTGCGTATGCTGCATCATCCTGCCTCTCTGTATACCGTGCTTTACGCAAAAGTTAGCATTAGGGCCACCCGTGCCTTCAAAATGTATTGTTTTAAGAAAATCTTTACCATCAGCGGTCATGATTAATCCTTCGCCGCCAGTAAGTATCAATTCAATGGTATCGGTACCATATATAATATTGGCAGGTTTTATTTTCTCTTCAAACTGTAACTGTATTGAAAAATTGCCGCTCCCGTCAATGGTACATGTTCTGCTGGTTGTTAGCGGGTCGAGCCAGCTGCTACTATAGCTTATTATAATATCAGTATGCGTGCTATTCTTTATTTGCCCTTGCAGGTTCACAAAAGATTGCGCCATGACCTGTGTGGAAAAGAAAGAAAACAAGAATAAAACAATAGATGATCGCATGGGTTTAAGGTTTATATAGTGCCTGTATTTTTTACTATGCTTCTGCTATTTCCAACTGTGGCAATGGCCTTGGTTCATATTGCTTCATTACGGCTGCAATAGCTTTTATATGATCTGGTGTAGTGCCGCAACAACCACCTACAATATTGATCCAGCCTTGTTTTGCAAAATCAGCAACAATACTTGCCATATGCTCCGGTGATTCATCATACTCTCCCATAGCATTTGGTAATCCGGCATTAGGATAAGCGCTTACATAGCAAGACGCAATACGCGACAGCTCTTCTACATGGGGGCGCATTTCTGTAGCACCCAGTGCACAATTTAACCCTATGCTGATAGGGTCGGCATGCATCACAGAGATATAAAAGGCTTCGAGTGTTTGTCCGCTTAGTGTGCGACCTGATGCATCTGTGATGGTACCTGATATCATTACAGGTATGCGTTCTTTTTTGGTTTCGCGGAAATATTTGTTGATCGCAAAGATGGCAGCTTTTGCATTTAGGGTATCAAAAATTGTCTCTACCAATATTACATCTATACCGCCGTCCATCAGGCCGGTAAGCTGTTCGTGGTATGCGGCTACTGCCTCATCAAATGTCATAGCACGATAGCCGGGATTATTAACGTCGGGTGACAACGATAGTGTTTTGTTCATTGGGCCGATGGCGCCTGCTACGAAAGCCCCTCTCCCAGCCTCTCCCCGGAGGGGAGAGGAGGTGTTTTCTGCAAGAAATTCTGCTACGGCCTGTTTTGCAATTTTTGCTGCTGCTACATTTATCTCGTAAGCCAGGGATTGCATATCATAATCTGCCAGCGATATCGCCTGTGCGTTGAAGGTATTTGTTTCGATAATGCTTGCGCCTACCTGCAAATATTGTTTGTGTATCTCTTTAATAATATCGGGTTGTGTCAGGCACAACAGGTCATTATTACCCTTTACATCTTTATGCCAATCTTTAAATCTATCTCCACGATAATCTTCTTCCTGGGGTTTATGCTGCTGTATCATCGTACCCATAGCTCCATCTATGATCAGAATGCGCTCGTCTAAAAGTTGTCTCAGGTGTTTTTCTGTACTTGTCATAAGTATGCAAAGTTAAGTGAATTCGACCTCTCCCAAACCCTCTCCCAAGGAGAGGGCTTTATATATGTATAGGTATTTATTATGGTGTGGGGCGAGTATATGGAATTAGGAATTGGGAATTAGGGATTTGTTATAGTTGCAGGAATTGGGGCAGGTGCGCAGAAAAACTTTTATTTTGCTCAATTTATTGAAAATCAACGTTTTAACGTCTAAAAATTGCGCATTTTTTGCGCACTTGTTGCCCAAACCCTGTTTCTATCATGCAGATTGAATAGTGCTTGCATTTTCCTGCTGCTTACTGTATTGCTGTTGCATGACGTTTGGTTTTGAATCGGGGTCATCATCGAAGCGTTCCTTCATATCCAAATTGAGTTCGGTAGGGTTGAATGGCTGTATGGGTATAAAACCATTGTTACCAATTTTTGCAGGACGCATATGTGCAATATGAATCGAAGCCCTGGAAAACAGGTATTCTTCTACATGGGGTGCAATAGCTTTTGCAAGCTTTGGATCTTTAGCTTGTAACTTATCGGCAAACAAACCTAAGAGCTCTATACTATCGTTGAGTGCATTTCGGGTCTTTAATTTGTTGGCTGTGAGTACGAGTTTGTGCAATGTTTCTGCCTCTTGCGAAGAGACGGGGTTTGTAATGCGGTATTCAGATAGCATACTATTTGTATAATTAGCAATGAGGTGATAACAACTCTCAGCCAACAATGCGGGTGTGTGTTCTGAACATCTTTTGAGCCTGTCCCAGTTTTCTTCTTTTACCCAATAATGCAAACTGCGACGACTTATGTCTAAGAGGTTTGCGATCTCTGTCTTGTTAAGATCTGTCTGGAAGTACAGATGTTTTGCATGTAGTTTTTTTTCGTTTTTCATAGGACCTCACCCCCTTCCCCTCTCCATAAATGGAGAGGGGTGAAAAGGATTTATTTTGGCACAAAGGGAAGAATTTTTTCGGTATGCGCAATGAGTGTGTGGATAAAGCCCCTCTCCCAGCCTCTCCCCCAAGGGGAGAGGAGGTGGTGAAGCGCCTCTCCAGAGCGCTCTCCAAAGGAGAGGGATTGTTGCGTAATAAAGCAAAAATATTTTTTGAGTTGTCCACATTTTAATCCCTCTTACGCGAGGGACTCTTTGCGAGTAAGTTTGGCTAAAGCCTCTCGTTTTATTTTTTGCTTTCCCCGACCTGAAGGCCGGGGCAACTAGGGTTGAGTATGTGCTGTATGTTAATTCTTTAGTACCTTGATTATAGTCCGAGTGGGGAAATTGGAAACTCAACCGGGAAGAAAGCTGCGTTGCATACCAATAACATCGGGATTGAAAATGGAGCGTTGGTGGAGAATGAACCAGTAGTGTAAATTCATTAATTCGCAATAATGCCAACCAATATTTTATTTTTAACGTCTATTTAAGTAAACTTTAGAAATTGTTTAAATCAAAAATGATTCAACAGGCGGTTGCAGTAATGCTATTAGTGTTATTTGTACCTATGTATGCAATGAGCCAATACTATATTTTGCCTACAACAAGATCGGGATTACCTTTTTCTGCAACTGAAGGTGATTCGGGCATAGCAACTTCGGCAGTCTTGGAGACCCCAACAGCACTTTGCACAGACGACTCCGGGAACTTATATATATCGAATAGTTATTACAACACCATTAGGAAAGTATGGGCTAACACAAGAATAATAAATACGATTGCAGGGACGGGAACTCCAGGCTATAGCGGGGATGGCGGTTCTGCTTTACTTGCCCAATTAAATAATCCCAGCGGTTTGGCCATTGATAGTGCAGGAAATCTCTATATCGCCGATTATAATAATAATGTCATCAGAAAAATATCGTTAGGTATTATTAATACCTGGGCAGGGCATAACGGCTACTATGGATATGGCGGTGATGGAGGAACCGCAGTGGGAGCATATTTACATGGTCCGATGGGATTGGCAATTGACCATGCCGGGAATGTATATATTGCTGACAACTTAAATAATAGAATTCGAAAAGTAAACTCATCAGGAATCATAACAACCTTTGCAGGTCAATCAGCTGCGGGCTATAGCGGGGACGGTGGCCAAGCAACGCTTGCGAAACTTACCAATCCAACCTCCGTTGCTGTTGATAAGATTGGCAATGTATATATAGCTGATAACGGTAATAGTGTAGTGAGAAAAGTTGATACTGTTGGAGTTATTTCTACTATTGCAGGGAATGGCACCTCGGGGTATAGTGGCGACAGTGGAATTGCAACATCAGCACAACTTGCAAATTCTTATTACGGTATGCAAGTAGCTGTAGACAGCCAATGTAATATTTACATATCTGACGTCATAAACTACAGGATACGAAAAATCGACACAGCAGGCATTATAACGACAATAGCCGGCGATGGAACAGCCGGTCATATTGGTGATGCCGGCCTCGCTTCAAAAGCTGAAATTGCAGGAGTATTTGGTATCGCTGTTAACAAGCTTTCTCAAATATACATAGCTGATGCCGGTAATAACGAGGTAAGAAAAATACAGTATTGTACAAACACCATTGCTCGCCAACCTATAAATGATTCAGTAATGGTTGGTGATTCTGCGTACTTCTCGGTTTCGCTAAATGTTACCAGCAAATTTGATTATTACGAATGGGAACTTAATAATGGAACAGGTTGGTATATTTTTAGCGGCTACATGTATTCAGGTAATAATTCAGATACTATAAAAATACGGCCTGTTAGCCTTGATATGGATGGCAATCAATTTAGATGCCTGGCTTATGCGGATGGCTGCCCCAATGTTTCTAATGCAGGCAAACTAATAATCAAGCGTACTTCAATTGAATATATAACAAATGCAAAAAAGGAAATAGAAGTTTGGCCAAATCCTGCAAAGGATTTCATAACAGTAACCACCCATCGCAGTTCTTCTTATGAGCAGGAGGAAATGATTATATGCAATATTTTTGGACAAGTTATTTTTGAAAATAAATTCAGTTCACAAAAATTGCAAATAGATGTTAGTGCTTTCCCTGTTGGTATGTACCTAATAAAACTTAACGGAGTGTACACGGGAAAGTTTGTGAAACAGTAATATTAATGCTTTGATTTTCTACAAATATCTCTAAGAACCGTTTAGCCATTAATACATTGCACAACAATAATTTTCTGACCTTATTAATTTGGTGACGTTCTTTACTTACAGTTACTCTACCATGAATTTTTATGCAGTGAAACAATTATAGGTTTTGTCTATATAGCGGTTTTACTCTTGTTAATTTTGCATTGTATAGCAAACCTTTTTGGGATTAATCCTGTCTATTAAGGCTTACACTATTCTTAAATAATACATTTTAATGATGAAGTCACCTCTATTATTAGTAATTGTTTTGTTCACCAGCTTTTCTATTCAAGCCCAAGTACCTAAATGGCAATGGGCCAAAGGCGATACGACGGCAAAAATAAACGGCACTGCAACTCATGTTGTAGCAGCTACCCATAATACTGTGCTTTGGGGACAAGCGCTAAAGAGAACCGGCCCTTCGAGCGCTACAGGTGGTTACAAAGTCTCTGAATTTGACTCGGCGGGTAATTACCTGACGAGCGTTAATATTACCGGTAATTTTACCCTTATCGATGCGCACCCTGATGATGCGGGTAACTGGTATCTATTAGGGCAATACACAGATACTATTAATTTTCCGGGCGGGCTGCAATATATACGCAACCCTTTTGCTTTTCCCTCAGGGCCCGAATATTTTATGCTGAGGCTTAATAGCGGCAGCCTTTCTATGGCATGGACACAGCATATTGGTACCAACAATTATAGCACAGCATCAGCATTTACTATTGCAAACGGCAAGATATATATAGTGATAGATTCTGTAACCACATTTATCAACACGTTGGACCTGGCAACGGGCAATCGTACGGTGCTGTGGTCGCAAACTGGTTTAAGCCGTGTATCATCAATTGCCGTAGATAATGCGGGCAATATATATGTAGCCGGTAATTGTTCTAATAACATTATTAGTTTTAACGGGCATGTTGACTCTTTTGCTAATTTTTATAATAATTATATCGTACGCTATAAAGCAAATGGCAATTTTGATTGGGTGATATGGATGGGCGATTTGACCTGTACACCACGCGAGCTGTCACTTGTGAGCAATAACTTTATTTACTATAGCGGCCCGCTAAATGACAGCCTTACCATTGGCAGCTTTCACCTTCACAAACCCTTTACTATCGGCAATGGTTTTATGGCAGCAAGAATAGATAGCAGCGGCGATGTGAGCTGGGCAAGGCAGGATAATGACAGCGCCAGCGCAACCGCGAATATGGATAATGTATATGACGCGGTGGTAACCAATGATTCTTGTTTGAACCTGTGTTTAAAAGTAAGGGGCTCTATGAACTTTGGTAATGGTGTATCTACCACCGCACTGTCTACACAAACATTGGCTACCCTTGTTTGTATAAAACCAGACAGCACTACAAAATGGTTAAAACAAATAGGTTGTCAGCAAATGTCGAGTAATCATCTCGCATCAAATGGCAAGGATGTGTACATAACGGGTAATGGTTATGATAACACTGCAATAAGCTTTGATAGCTTAGTGATCCCTGTTACGTTATTGAACGCACATGTACCTTTTGTGGCTAAACTAAATGCAATCGCTACACATCCCGGCAGCTATGTAGCTCCACTAAATGAAATTAACCTGACCATAGCACCTAACCCTGCCACTAGCACAGTAAATATATTGGGCATGGAAAAAGCAGGTAAGGCAGTGTTGGTAACACTTACAGATGTGTATGGCAAAGTAGTATTCTCAAAAAAATATGCCGCACCCAATGGCAGAGAAGAGATACAGGTAGGCAGCTACCCGCGTGGTTTATATTTTGTAGCAGTAAGCACTGATGAATTTAAGACGGTACAGAAAATAGTGCTGCAATAAATACCTAAATTATACCGATATTTAAAATGCCTGCACCAGATGGTGCAGGCATTCTTCAAATATTTTAGTTGTTTGTTATTCTTTGGTACTAATCACTGACCGTACTACAACAGCAAGGATACCACCTATGATCGGACCAACTATATATACCCACAGATGTGACATATTACCTGTTACTACAGACGGCGCCAGTGACAAAGCCGGATTCATAGAGGCACCGGATATAGGGCCACCAAACATGGCGTCCAGTCCCAATGTGCCACCTATCGCTATTGCCGGTATCATTATAGAATTATTTGGATTTGCTGTAGCGGCTAATATAGATGTTACCAGCAGGAATGTAAGTATTACCTCCATTATTACCGACTGCATATCGCTGCCTGAAGGAATTGTGGTACCTAAAGAAGCGCTCTCAGGGAATAAGAATTTCAATACACAGGTTGCCAAAAATGCACCTGCAATTTGTGCAATGATATAGGGAGCCAGATCTTTCCATGCCAGTTTTTTAGCAATTGCCATAGATATAGAAACAGCAGGATTGACATGCGCACCTGAAATATTGCCAATTGCAAAAATGATGACCATTAAAGCGAGCCCGACAGAAACAGCTATACCCACATGGCCAATGGCGCCTTTTGTTACCTGGTCAATTGTTACTGCGCCTGTAATGGCAAACACCAATATAAAGGTGCCTATTAATTCTGCGATCAGTTTTTTGTACATACAATAATTTTTATGGCGGATTAAATTATACGATCAATTTCAGCGAAAAAGTAATACAATTTTTTTTCCTATCATAATCTCTTTGTGATAATTGTATAATATCAAAAGGGGTGCTACAATGTAGCACCCCTTAGTTTTAACTACTAACAATAATCAAACATTCACTATCTCACCAATAGTAGTTCACCTTTATTTTCGTACGTTTTTCCATTTGCGCACAAGTATTTTATGTAGTAGAAATAGGTGCCCATGTCTTGCATAGTACCGTTAAAGCGTCCATCCCAACCCGGGCGCATAGTAGTGCTTTCAAATAGGGTCTGGCCCCAGCGATTTGTGATACTAAATGTTTTTATTTGCTGGTTGATTTTATAGGCTCTACTACTCAATTACTGGCCTATACAGAGAAGGATGACAGTAAGGAGTACATAGTTGCCACAGAGACCGGGATACTACACCAGATGGAAAAGAACGCACCCGGAAAAGTATTTATTCCTGCACCACCTGATAATGCATGTGCCTGTAATAATTGCCCGCATATGAAACTGAATACGCTGGAGAAATTATACGTGTGTATGAAGTATGAAACGCCTGAAATAACAATGGAAGAATCGTTAAGAATTGCAGCAAAAAAACCAATAGACAGAATGTTGGAACTGAGCAGGCAGTTTGGATTATAATGTGCTGATATGCTGATTAGCAGATGTGGTAATTGTAAAACGTACCCTTTTATTTATTTGAAAAAATTAGCTAATCAGCACATTTGGATATCAGCTCATTAACAAGTATAGCCGTTGTAAAAAATAAGATAACGTTGGCGCTCATATTTTTCTACCATAATAGCTAATTTGAGCATACTATCAGAATAGCTGTTGTCGTCATCTTTCAGATTTGTATTGCGTAATTGTGATAATAATGCCAGCGCATCATCATAATCTTTCTCACTATTCAAACCTTTCTCAAAAGAGTATTCCTGGGGGGCCATGATAATAGAATGTTAACCCAAAATTAGCGTTTATATTTAATTTGTCCAGTCATAATAGTGTAAATAACCTTTGTCTTTAATATTTGCTCCTGCGGGGCTTTCATCAGATCTTTATCTAAGATGACAATATCGGCGTCTTTTCCAGGCTCCAGGCTGCCTTTTTTTGTATCCATAAATACGCTTTTGGCTGCCCACAAGGTCATACCCCTGATGGCATCTTTCTTTTTCAGTGCATTCTCCGGTTGGAAGGGTATTCCTTTTGGCTTATTGGTTCTGTATACTGCAGTAAAGTAGGTAGCTATCGGAGAAATATCCTCCACCGGAAAGTCGGTGCCTAATGCAATATAGCCAGCCTGCTTTAGTAAGTCGTTATAGGCATATGCGCCTTTCATTCTTTTCCTGCCCAGGCGTGTTTCTGCCCACGGCGCATCTGATGTGGCATGTGTGGGCTGCACAGAGGGCACCACAGAATAGTCTTTAAAATAATGTTGGTCTGCCGGGTCTACTATCTGCGCATGCTCTATGCGCCAGCGCTTGTCGTTCTTGCCACCCAGGTAAGGCATATATAATTTCAGCATCAGTTCATTGGCACTATCGCCTATGGCATGTGTGCACAATTGCAGATCGTATTGCAAAGCTGTTCTTGCCATGGAATCATAATGTTCTTTAGGCGCAAGCAGTAATCCCCTTTCGCCCGGTCTGTCTGTATAATCTTCTTTCAGGCAGGCCCCGCGTGAGCCCAATGCGCCATCAGCATACATTTTTATACCCACTATCTGCATTTGGCCATATTGACGGCGGCCTGCCGAAGCATACGCATTCAGCGCATCTGTATCATCGCTTACTAATACATAGTTGCCAATACTGAGTGTATCGTTTTGGTACAACCGCTTCAGTATGGTTATTATGCGCTTAGATACACCACAGTCTACTACCCCTGTAAGCCCAGCCGCATAACATTCTTTTTCGGCTTCCATCAGGTAACCGTTTGCTTGATTTGGTGGCAGCGTATTGATGAGTCGTTCTGCCGGATCCATGGCGTTGTCTATAAGTATGCCTGTGAGGTTTCCGTCTTTATCTTTTTCTATAGTGCCGCCTTTTATTTTTGTTTTGCGGGTTATGTTTGCCATGTCCAGCGCTTTTTGGTTGCAGAGCAATGCGTGGCCATCTATGCGTTGTAATATTACAGGCTTGTCTGGAAATAATTCATCAAGGGTATCTTTTGCGGGGAATTCTTTTACCGGCCATTTGTTTTGGTCCCAACCCCTGCCATATACCCATGACAGCGTGTTTGTTTTATCGTAAGCCACTACCTTGCTCACTACCTCAGCGTAAGACCGGGTGCCAGATAGCTCACATTTATATTTATCAAGGCCATATGCGCTAAAATGACAATGTGCATCTATAAACCCTGGGTAGACAAATTTTTTGTCCGCGTTTATTTTTTTGCTGCTTTTGTATTTTGTGAGTATTTTTTTATCACTGCCCAGTGCCAGTATTTTGCCGTCTTTTATTGCCATGGCTTCATACACATGCCACTTAGCATCTACCGTGTAAATGGTGCCATTGGTGATAATAATGTCGGCGGTTAATTTCTGTTTTTCTTTTGCCATCAAAACATTTAATTGTAGGTACAAGAATCCGACTGTAAATAGAAATAATTTCATAGGCATACTTGCGTTATGGTAAAAGTATCGAAACGGCCTGATATTCAGCCCAACAGATAGTATATACAAAAACCCTGCCTTGATGCAAAAAGAATATACAGGACTAGAATTTAAACCCAATGCCCAGGCTTATGCCTACAGCCGAATTGATATGGGTATTGATCTGCGGTAAAAAATGAATAGACTCTTTTATTTGTATACGAGGACTAATATCGTAAGTAACACCCTGGGTAATGACGAATGACGCGTAAGGAGAATAAGTTTTTGTGCTGGTAACTTTCTTGGCAAACCCGTCGTAAAAATCATATTCACTATAGTTTTCCTGGTACACGTTGTACTGCAGGCCTGCGCCTATAAAAGGTTTTACTTTTTTGTCTTTTGGTAAGAAATTATACTCCACCGTTACAGGCACGTTCACATTATATTCTTTGCAAACACCCTCGTTGGTAATAGATACCACATTGCCGTCTCCCTGTCTTTTGATAACAGAGAGGTTTACCTCTATATCTATTGACCAGCGGTCGTCTATATTTTTCCTACCTGAAACGGTATTTGTAAAAGCATATTTAGATACAGGAGCACCATTGCCCAGCAACATTTGTTCACCGGCTGCATAGCCCACTACCCAATCTTTTTTCTTAGTATGAGAGCAACAGGAATCCTGTGCGACTGCATTTTTGGTGCAGGCTGCGAGTAGCATAAATAAGCAGCAATA